>LFRM01057071.1_pt1 | contig 12512 bp, 13 predicted proteins | sample 618341 | NCBI WGS metagenome assembly LFRM01 (sample SAMN03654438, study PRJNA283298) | anaerobic digester metagenome | isolation source: pool of bioreactors CSTR01a, CSTR02a, and CSTR03a thermophilic anaerobic... | place: Denmark: Kgs. Lyngby | collected 2014-05-21
GAAACGGCTTGGCATCAGCCATCGGCGGATCGCCTGGGCAGGGACCAAGGATAAGAACGCGGCGACCACCGAGATCTTCTTCCCCTTTTATCTAATATATTTAGCATATCCCTATAGAGAATATCACGATCTAAACCATATTTTGTCTCAAAGTACTCAGCTACTTCCATAAAACCACTACACACAAAGTATTTTTCATTATATAAAGTATCATCTAAATCAAATAATATGACTTTTATCATAGGTTCACCTTATTCTATAAATACCGCATCATCATATCTTAACATGGTTACTTCATTAAATTTACCAATCGCCGGTTTTATCAGTTCACCATCTTTCATAAGATTTAAATATCTTCCGTAATCAACCTTTGATTCGAAAGTTAGTGGAACCCCACCACCAAATCTAGGATTTATCTCTATAAACTTTATTTTATTATCATGTGTTACTATACATTGAATAGTTAACGGTCCAATTGCTTTTAAGCCCTTTTCTATTTTCTTAAAGCTATTGCACAGTTTTAAAGTTTCTTGTATTATACCTTCATGTTTAACTGACCTGCTTTTAGATACTTCTCCCGCTCTTACTTCTATCCTCTCTCGAGGCACAATAGATATGGGATGTCCTTCTAAATCACATAGCACATCAACGGTATATTCAACTCCGGATACAAACTCTTGAATAATTGGTTTGTCAACATACTCTATAAAAAATTCCATCTCCCTTTTATTACGAGCTAGAAAAACTTTTTTACTTCCCATCCCATCAATAGGTTTTATAATTAACGGATAAGATATCCTATTTTTTGATAATTCTTCCTTCACTTTTTCTGTAGTATAAGTCAAAGGGGTATTTATTCCGTAATGTATAAAAAAATTATAAGTTTTTAACTTATCATTACATATTTCAATAATCTTTTTGCTGCTTAGAAGCAATATAACTCCTATTTCCAAGAATCTATGTCTATTATCGCAAAACAATAAAAATTCTTTTTCAAAAAGAGGTATTAGCATGTCTATCTTTTCTCTTTTGCAAATATCTATAATGCAATCGATATAATCCTCACAGTTATATCTTGGTACTTTATAAAACGCATCAACAAAGAATTTTGCCGGTGCTAAATCATTTGCGTCAGTACCCACCACATAGTTTGTATTTCTTAAATGTTTAATTAGCTGAACTCTTTTACCTATAGCTGCAAGAAGTATTTTCATTGTACCACTCTTACTTTCTATAATAATCTATTATTTTATAAAAACCATTTATAACATCTTGCACATCTCCATAACTCATAGCGGGAAACAGAGGCACTGTGAGAATTGAATTATATAGCTCTTCTGCCTTTGGGCATAGGCCTCTTTTATATCCGTGCTTTTGGTAATAAGGATGCCAATATACCGGTATATAGTGAACATTTACACCTATATTTTCTGCTATTAATGCTCTGTAAATTTCTTTTCTGCCTACTTTAAGTTTAGGCAAATCCAGTTTTAACACATATAAATGATTAACCGTATCAGAAAAATCCGCATTCTTCTGCAGGATTACCCCATCTAAATTTTTAAAGGCATCATTATACCTTTTTACAATTTCTCTCCGCCTCTTAATAAACAAATCTAATTTTTTAATTTGACTTATTCCAAGCGCTGCTTGGAAATCTGTCATCCTGTAGTTATATCCCAAGTCAAGCTGCTCGTAGTACCAACCACCTTCATCTTTTCTTTCAAGCTGGTTTATATCTCTTGTTATATTATGAGATCTAAAATTAATTAATTTTGTATAATATTCTTTATTATTTGTAGTAATTATTCCGCCTTCACCTGTGGTTATAGTTTTAACCGGATGAAAGCTAAACATAGTCATATCTNNGATAGTCATATCTACCAGACCGCCCACTCTCTTACCCTTGTACTTGGTACCAAAAGAATGAGCTCCATCTTCAATTATCTTAATATCAGTGCCTTTTACTAATTCTTTTATTCTATCAATATCCACTGCTTGTCCGGTATAATCTACCGGTATTATTGCCTTGGTTCTTTTAGTAATTTTTTTAGCTATCTCATTTACATCTACATTAAACGTGTTTTCATCTATATCTGCAAATACTGGAATACCTCCTAAGTAAAGCACACAGTTAGCGGAGGCTGCAAAAGTTATAGAAGTAGTAATTACTTCATCTCCCTTACTAATACCTGCTACATAACAAGCTCCATGCAGAGCAGCAGTACCGCTTGAAAATGCCACCGCATATTTTGCACCTACATAATTTGCTATTATTTCCTCAAATTCCCGAACATTTGGTCCAGTGGTTAAAAAAGGAGATCTCAACACTTTATTTACTGCTAAGCAATCGTCTTCATCAATGTACTGCCTTGCATAGGGTNNTTATAGGGGTACCACCTAATATTGCCGGTTTCATATACTATTCCTCCAATTTACTTCATAACCGCCTAAATCATATAAAACGTTATATCACATAAAACAATATATTGTATTCCTATCTAATTGCTTAAATTTTCTAATTATAATTATTAACAAGTGGCATCATATCTAATTTTAATAAAAGTTCATGCAGTTGTTCTACACTTAGCCTGTTTTTGTTATTACCCGAATTGTATTCAAATTCTTCCTCCATTGGTCTACCTCCATCAGTAGGATATTTTTTTGAGCACGACCAATTAAAATAAGGATATATTATATAATGATTTTCATATTCATATGTATATCTGGAATCATCTTTTGTAATCATTATCTCATGAAGTTTTTCACCTTCTCTAATCCCTACCTCCTTTAATTTACAATTCGGAGCCATAGCTTTAGCTAAATCTGTTATTTTAAATGAAGGTATTTTGGATGCATATATTTCTCCACCTTTTGATTCTTCTAATGCCTTAAATACAAGCTCAACACCTTCTTCTAAAGTAATCCAAAACCTGGTCATCCTAAAGTCAGTAATTGGTAGCTCATCTTCTCCGTTTTCAATTAACTTCTTAAAAAGCGGTATAACCGATCCTCTGCTACCTGCTACATTACCGTATCTAACTACCGAAAAAACGGTTCCTTTCTCACCGGAATATGCATTTGCTGATATGAATAACCTATCAGACACAAGCTTTGTCCCGCCATACAAGTTAATAGGATTTACTGCTTTATCTGTAGACAATGCAACAACCTTTTTTACCCCTCTATCCAATGCGGCATCGATTACATTTTGAGCACCATGAATATTAGTTTTTATAGCTTCAAAGGGGTTATATTCACAAGCAGGAACCTGCTTCATGGCTGCAGCATGTATCACATAGTCTATACCGTTAAAAGCTCTATATAATCGTTCTTTATCTCTTACGTCGCCTATGAAAAAACGCAATTTTGATATTTGCTCTTTAGTTAATTTTTCAGAAAACATATTTCTTATTTTATACTGCTTATATTCATCTCTTGAATAAGCCACCAACCTTCTGGGATTGTATCTATTTAAAACCGCTTCTATAAATTTCGTACCAAAAGAACCTGTGCCACCTGTAACTAATATGGATTTATTATTAAGCATATACAACACCTACTTTTATCAATACTATGTATAAATTAAGTACTACTAAAAAACAATTAAAGGTTCATTAATATCTTTTTCATGAAATCTCTATAGTAAATTATATCAATTATCTTCATCTCCTTATTTAATACAGGAATTTGAAGAATAGACTTTTCAACAAAAATATTTTTTATATCTTCCTCACAGTAGTTTTCATTAACAAATATAAAGTTTTTATTAATAATATTTTCAATTGGTTCTTCTATCGATATACCCCTTATTATAGCCCTTCTAATGTCTCCATCAGTTACAATTTTTAACAACCTATCCTCTATATCTGTTACTAAAGCAATTCCCTTTGAACCGTCATTAATACTTTTTATTGCCTGCTTTATAGTGTCTTGTTCTTTAACAAAAACATTCTTTATTACTATTTCCTCATCATTTTCTTGCTGTGGCATTACTTTTTCTTCATCGATGTGTGTTTCTTAAAGTAGAACATCTGAATTTGTATTAAAGTTCTCCTTATCTTCATTACCGGAAATGCCTTTCTCATCACATGGCTTGCAAGTTATATAGTCCTCAATTGACTTATGAATATCCCTAAATATACTTTCTATTTGTTTCATATCTTTTTCACAAATAAATATGAATTTACCAAAGGAGTTAATGACCTTTTCGGCTTTTTTTATCATGTTCTTTTCATCTTGAATACTAGATATCTCATCATTAAAAATTTGATAAAATACTCTATTCATAGGAATAATAAAGGTATTGAAATAATCATTGGATTTAGTTTCTTTCAAAACATGGTCTAATTTATTATACATTTTTTCAGTTTGTTTGAAGTTTCCATTCTTACACAATCTTTTTATCTTATTTAATGTTTCTTTAATCTCCTTCAACAAACCGTTAATATTTTTGTTAGCAATCTCCATTTTTTGCATCTGCTGCTTCATATATTGGATGTCATAATTTTTACCGCTCATTAATAACCAATCTTTTTCTACAACCGGTTCTTTTAGATATTTATCTATAATTTCTTCTAAAGGAATAAATTTAGTACCCTCGATATGGGCTCCACCCTTTGTAGCATTAATAACCTCTATTTCTTTAAATGCCCTCACATACATTTCCATTTGATGCCGCATACTGTTGAAGCCTTCATTTGTTAATACCATTTCGCCATATACATCCTTGACTTTTATTGCATTTTTCAATTTTGCTTCATTTACTTTACCACTATAATAGCTAATTCCACCTGCGTAATCCCTACCACNNATCCCTACCACCTCTGTAGGCTAAATTTTGTCCTACCAAAATTACCTTCTTAAACCCAAGTTTATATAAGAGCTGCAAGGTTATAACTGCGATACTTGGCGCATCTGTTACACCATCTAACTTTTCATCGGAATTAGGTTTCAAATAAAAAGAAGCAACCGTATCTTGACTGGTAATCATATGCAGCTTTTTACCAGGATATTTTTTTATTGTTTCATGACCTACACTACTTCCAAAAATCAACGGAATATAATCAATTTGTTTTTCAATCATCTTATCGAAAACCTTATGGTTAAACTCACCCGGGTCATATGACGTAACTGCATCAGGATAAAAACTATTGTGTATTAATGTATTAATAGCCGATCCTACAGCAAAAATATATGCTAATCCCTTTTCTTTAATATATCTCAAATTCTCAATCTCTTCATCTAGAGATGGTCCTGCTGCCACCAGTATAGCCGGTTTCCCTTTAAACTGACCTTTTTTATTTAACAATATATTAGGTGTTCTTAGTATTTCTTTAAAATTTATCATGCTGTTTAGAATCCATCTTTTTTGAAATGCATAGTCAACGTGCAAAGAACTTATTTCACCTTTTACAAACTCCCTGAATGTCATTAAAAATTCTTTATAGTTTTTTGAAAAGCTTCTTTCATAACTTGGTAATGGAAATATTATTATCCTTTTTTCTTTATCTTTAATAATTTCACTTAAAAATCTTATCCTATCTTCCTTTTCGTTTTCAATTACAATACTATACATGTGTTTTTTCGGTAAATCATTAAGATTGTTATTAGCTAAATAATAATATAAAATCTCCTTTATAGGTTCATATATCGAAAAAGATACATTATTGTGCTTTTTTAAAAATAAATTTATATGATAGCCTAACCCTGTACCATAAAAAATTACATGAACATTCTCTTCAATTGTCTCTAATTTTTCATATTGTTCAACAACAGTTCTCGCTTCCCTTATAGGATTATATTTACTATGGATATAGGTGTCTTTTCCATCTTGTTGAATTTTCAAAGTTTTTTCTCCATTTTTAGCTTCTTCTATCTGTACAAATGAATCATCTATAGTTAATTCAACTTCTTTCATTCGTTGGTATATTGATGGATAACTGGTTTTTAAAAAATTTATATTGTCAATTAACATGACTATCACTCACCGCCTCCGGCATCATATCCTGCATCTTTTCCAGCATCCTTTCAAATATGGGAGCAACTTCATATGTTAACATATCCCCTATTAATATCATATCTTGGTTTTCTACTGCCTGCTGTAAATCTGGAATTATTTGATTTAACTTTAAAATTTGTTGCGCATATTCATTCCATATTTCATAACTTGGTATGATTTCATTTAAACTATTGTTTTGATCAATTGTGTAATAAGATTGCATCAACCACTGTATTGCCTCAAATAGTTCTGTTAGGCTTTGCCATGATGTTTCTTTGGAAGTTTGATAAAATTCTTCTCCTAATCTTCTAATTGAAGGCAATGCTCTTTTTAAATATTCCTTTGTTGATTGTAAGATTTCTTCTATAAACTCTGCTTGGGTTCTTACCTCAACTTTAATTTCTTGAATAAACTCTATATTTTCAGACAAAAATTCTTCATAATCATTATAAATTTCTATCCCATCTACTATAAAATGGCTAAGTAAATAACAATACTTTTTTAAAACCTCATTGATTTTATCAAAAATATTATTTAAAGATTCCTTATTATTAGGAAATTCTACTATATTGTCTAATAATATTAGTTTCATGGTACACCTCCAACACATACGGTACATTTATTATATCGACTTTTTATTACAAGTTCTTAAGAACTTTTATGTTTACGCTACAATAGAATTGGTTCTTTCCAAAATTAGTTGAATCTATTCAAATTGGAGAGTTTTTATTCGTAAAGTTTCAAAACTACACCGACCATACATAACTCGTTTTATTACTTTCAATTTGTTCACGCGACCTTAATATAACTCAATATTCTAAGTTAGGGAGGCATTTGTATTTCGGCACTTTTTGGCTGCAAAAATTGTGGTTACCTCGGGCGCTTGCATCGGCATGGCTACTACCAACGTAATGTCATTACTCTTTATACATCTTTTCGTATTCATGTACTTCGCCTCAAATGTCCGTCCTGTAAAAAGACTTTCTCTGTTTTACCAAGCTTTATTATCCCATATTATCAGTACTCTTTTGAGTTTTTTTCCTATGCATATACTATCTGTTGCATATACTATCTGTATGTCATGAACTACAATTATTCCAAAGTAGTATCTGTGCTACAGTCATTCTACCCTCATTGTCCTATCAGCAGTATATATCTTTGCTCTTTTAAAAAGCGTATTCATCTTTGCCCTCCTCTCGTGAGGTTCTTTTTTGCTAGCTTTAATTTTAATAACTTCTATACCAATATTAATCGTTCCGAGCTCAAATATATTATTGATAAGATGAAAATATTTATGGATTCCGGTAATGATTTCAACTTTGAATATTTCTGCCGTATGCCTAAATATTTCTTTTCTAAACAATAAAATTTTTCATTCCCCTACTATCTTTGTGTCTTTTTTTAACTTGTTACCCCCTTTTTCGATAGTTCTCTTGCATTTTTATAATTCTTTTTTATCTCTTTTTCTGTTTATGAAAATGAATTCTTTCTATTAATCCCATCCCACACACTTTATTAAGTCTTTTTCTACTACTTTAAGTCCATAATATTGTTGATATTAATTTTACAGGAAGTCATTGTGCATGGATAATAATTTAAAACAAAAGATAGCTCTTTTTCGCTATTCATTAATTACGCCTTTACTTACAAACACTTTTTCTCAGAGCACCGCTAAAGAGTATCTGCAGGAGGTGATTGCTAATACATTTGATGTTCCCGGTGGACTATCTAAAACTTACTCCACTTCTACCATTAATGATTGGTTGCGTCTTTACAGAAAATATGGCATTGATGGACTCTCTCTCAAATCTCGTTCTGATAAAGGTTCCTCACGGTTTCTTTCTAAAAATGCTAAAGATTTTATTATTACCAGCAAAATGGAAATACCTAAGCATTCTACTAAATCTATACATCATGAACCCATTGCTAATGGATATATTTCTTATGATGAAGTATCTTTTTGCACCATACAGCGGTTTATTAAAAAGGTCTATATTACCCCTCAGAAGTTGGAACCCCAATTAAATTAAAAAAGAGCCAGAGGTAATAATCCCCTGACCCTCTGCTGCTATTAATATGTTTATAACTTGAGTGTTAATTATCTTAATAATTGAAGAACTCCTTGAGGTGCTTGGTTTGCTTGCGGACCATCAAATAGCTTTCACTATTTGCCAGACTATATCTTCAACCTGCCACCTACTTAGCGTAATTCCGAGTTCGCCGGCTGGTTGTTGGGTACTTCGAGGGCACCTCTACCCCTACAGACCTCATAGCCGTACAATTTGTCATTGCCGTAGGCCGTTCGTCCTAGTCGTTGAACCTTCTCCAACCTTTCGGTACAGGAGCTCGGCTGCTGGTTATCCAATCTAACTAATTTTTAACTATCACGCTTACCGTTTCCGGTTACGTTGTAGTTTAGTTAGCTTAAGGACGTTCCAGCAATTCACCCAATTTGCAATTAGAGATTACTCTCTAATGGACCCCGTACAGCACTACCTTAAGAGTTGTAATACACCTTGAGGATTTTGCTGAGCTTGAGCCAACATAGCTTGAGCTGCTTGCTGAAGGATGTTTTGCTTAGTGAATTCCATCATTTCCTTCGCCATGTCTACATCTCTGATTCTACTTTCTGCTGCTTGTAGGTTTTCAGAAGTATTATCTAGATTTCTAATGGTATGTTCAAGTCTGTTTTGGTATGCACCTAATTTTGCCCTTTCAGCAGATACCATTTCAATAGCATCATTTATTACTGTAATAGCTGAATCTGCCCCACTTTGAGTTAAAATGCCACCTGTAGTAGCTGCACCAGAAGTTCTTAGACTTCTTACAGCAGTTGTAACTTCTCCGCCACTATTTGTTGTACCAATACCTGAAGCGTGCATTGAGTTAATTTCCAGGTCAATCTTCTGCCCTTCATTAGCTCCTATATGAAACGTGAATTTTGTAGGTTGCCCTGTAAAATCACCACCCGAGTTAGTTTCCCCTAATAAGTTTTGAGTATTAAACTCCGTATTCTTTGCAATCCTATCAATTTCATCGATAAGCTGGTTCATCTCTTTTTGCAATTCCCCTCTATCAACCCCTGTATTTGTATCAGTTGCAGCTTGAACTGCCAACTCTCTCATACGTTGAAGAATTGCATGGGTTTCTTGAAGTGCTCCTTCTGCCGTTTGAATCAAAGAAATACCATCTTGAGCATTTCTTGAAGCCATATTTAAACCTCTAATTTGCCCTCTCATCTTTTCAGAAATTGCCAAACCAGCAGCATCATCTCCAGCTCTGTTGATTCTTAAACCTGATGATAATTTCTCCATTGACTTAGAACTGGAAGAATTGGTGATACCTAACTGACGATGAGCATTCAAAGCCATTAAGTTGTTATTAATTCTCATAAATTTATCCTCCTTGATATTTATTTTAGGGCATCCATGCCCTTATCCTTTACTAAATATAAATGGCTGGCCAGCCTTATTTACTGCTTTCACAATATATATCGAAAATAAAAAAAAATACTTTAGATTAATTTTGGACAAATTTAAAATTTTCTAAAGTATTTTTATGTTACTTCCTCCACAACCCTCTCAACGCATCATAAGCCTTCGTCTCCGCTGCCTTCCTATTCTCCTGCTGTATCTCTTCAAATACTTCTTTCCTATGTACAGACACATTTATTGGTGCCTTAATCCCTAACCGCACCTGATCTCCCTGTATATCCAATACCACAATCTCTATATCTTCTCCCACTATAATAGACTCATTCTTCTTTCTTGACAACACCAACATAGCCTGACCTAACCTCCTATCTCCTCAGGAGATGTTTGTCCAATTATGTCCTTCTCCACACTGTTTTCCTCTATCTTTTCCTTCTCTATATCCTTATTTTCTATATCCTCTGCCTCTTCCTTCCCTACACCCTCATTCTTCCTGTCTTCCTTCTCTTCCTCATCCTCACCTTTAACCTTAAACCGCTCATAAAAATAATACCTCATGGGGTAATCATCCTTTTCCATTACCACCTGTTTGCCCCGCATATTTGCCTTATTAATAATAACCGGCGCCTTAAGATTAGCCCTTATCTTAGATATATCTTCCGGCACCACCACAATACAATAAACCAAAACCTGGTTCACATCCTGTATGTCCAGCACTTCTACCTCGTCATCTTCAATATCCACGACATAATCCGGCTTAATCACTTTCGGGTTAATAATAACAAAAGCCAAATCGGTATTATCCACCCCCTGTAGCCATTTAAAATGCGAAACATCATCCGGGTCCGATATAATCACAAATTTTTTCACATCTTCAAAACCCGGCACACCTTCCGGGAAAAAAATTATCTCCTTTTCATCTATCTCTATTGTTCCAAAATGTTTTGTTTTTAAATACATATCCATCCTCCTACACCCTTATATTTCCGTATCCTCTGACACATCCCTTTTAACTATCTTACCACTCCAAATCCCCTACTACAACACCCCAATATCAAAAATGACCAAAAAAATAACGCAGTATCGCTAATTGCAAATACCGCAAACGGCAAATACTGCTAAACAAAAGCATAAAACACCACTACAGATAAATATCCATATTCTTCCCCACAAACTCAAACTTCACAAAAGGCTTCTGGCGCAAATAAATATTCAACTCTGGCGGCGTAGCCTCTATCTCCACATTTCCTCGCTCAAAGTCATACTGCACGCCTCCAGGCCGTACATTATATCTAACATCCCCTACCACCTCAAACCTTGGTCTGCTTGTGGGCATGGTAACCATATTAAATTCCTTTTCAGGATATGCATCCCTCTCCGCAAAATACGCAATAGGGTTGCCCCCGTTTTCAATGGCAGCCAATACATCCCCATCAGAAGCCACCTTGCCAATATACTCCATTGCCTGCTGCCTGGCAAGGTATGCGGCTTCCTTAAGCAGATCCATGTTATTTTTCAATCCGGCTTCTGCAAAACATTGGTACTGGTCAATCAGCACTCGGGGAAGTTCCCTGCTGATTTCCACCTTGACATGCTGCTGGCTCATATTAAGCTGTGGTTTTTTAGATTGCATAAAAAGCTGTGCGTTTTTTGTCTCAATCCCTATCTGGGCAAACCTTTGCGTTATGCGAAGCATCCTCATCCCTCAAATCTTAGCAATATCACTAATATCCTATATAAATATTTCCCAAATCTTATAAATATCCCTGAAAACTCTCCCTAAAAACTCAAAATCTCTACACACCTACTTATACCTACTCATTACTACCTCAAAAAGTCCAGCAACGTGGGCTGTATTACCCTTGCCCCTGCGGCCAGGGATGCCCTGTACACATTTTCTTCANNTTTCTTCAATCTTAAGCTGCATAATAATTTCTGCCATATCCACATCTTCGTTTTTACTTTTAAGAGAAGTAAAGTTTATATAATCATCCCTAAGGCGATTATCCGTCAGTTCAAGATAATTCAATCTTGCACCCATATCTGACCTGACTTTCAAAAGCCGGTCGAGGTCCTTGTCAAAATCCGCCAGCATATCATCCACCTTCATGGTGTGGGTTTCAACTACAACTGTACCTGTGTCAGCATCCATCCTGGCTGTCTTATAGGCTGTTTCTCCGTTTAATGCCATCTCCAGCTTGCGGAATGTTTCAAACAGTCCTTCTAACCCACCTATTTCAGAGAAAACTTCGCTGCCTTCCAAATTAACCTTAACTTTATTTCCCACACCCACTTCATATTCTATGCTTTGCAGCTGGTTCCTGGCTGACTTTACGCCATCGGCATAACCCAACCTGGACAAATCCAGCGCATAGCCGTTTTCCCGTATGGTAAAGCCTTCGACGGTACTTTCAAACCGTATCTGGCCGTCCACAGCACTCACTGTAATACCTGTACCGTCAAGCTGATTGTTTAACTCAGCTACCATATCTTCTAAAGTATAATCCCCTGCCGGCAAGTCAATTTCCAGCACCTGTCCGCTGTCCAGCACAATATCAAACCGGCTTTCAGTTGCGGTTGCAGTAAAATCTATAAAATTCATGGTTAACTGGTATGTACTATCACCCACCTGTCTGCTGCGGACACCGTCTTCAAACCCTATTTTTTCAATATCAAGACCGTTTGGCTTAGGGGTTTTATTTATTCTAATAGCATCTCCGTTTTGAACGGTAAACACTATCTTTTTCCCGTCCGGGTCGGTACCTACCTTGATCTTGGATACATCCTGCCCATCCAGCGTAAAGGTGCCAAAACCATTGACATCATCATCAATGGCTGCCTGTAGTGCGGATACCAGTTCATTTATATTCCCTGTGTCATAACTGCCTTGCGGGATTCTTATGGTCCTGGTGGTTTCATTGGTCTCTTCCGTTAAGGTGATGTCAAAATCCGCCCCCGCTCCCGAGGCAAATACCTCAAAGGACAAAAGGTTTCCCATCATAAGCTCCGGCTGACCTGCCACCTTGTGGAGGTTATTCCTATAAAACTCCTGTATATCCGCATCATTTACAGTACCTGAC
>LFRM01059883.1_pt6 | contig 12511 bp, 12 predicted proteins | sample 618341 | NCBI WGS metagenome assembly LFRM01 (sample SAMN03654438, study PRJNA283298) | anaerobic digester metagenome | isolation source: pool of bioreactors CSTR01a, CSTR02a, and CSTR03a thermophilic anaerobic... | place: Denmark: Kgs. Lyngby | collected 2014-05-21
CAAATGTTAGTAAAAGGTATTGTGCTAATCGGAGCTTTGGGAATTGATATTAACTTAAAAAGAAGTAATCAGGAAACAAGCTATGATTAAACTGCACGGAAGAGGGGCTGGAGCAGATAAGTTTTTCCGACGAATTGTCATGGAAAAACTAAAAGAAAAAAGAGAGATGGTAAATGTCTTTCTAGGATATAAGAATCGTATGACTCCCCCGATTATAAATAGAAAAATTGAAGAAGAGATGAAATTAATTGAAGATTATTTAGAAATAGAGTTTGAGTACAAGGTTTTTCAAGAAAATCAGGATTGCTACGCCCTTGTCATTTATACTGTGGGAAATAAAATTGAACATTTGATGAATTGTTACACGGAGAAGGCAGAATCCATTCGAGCCTTAATAGCGGATAAACTGTCAGTGTTGGCTTTAGACTGCATTCAAGAGCTCATAGTTGATGAGATTGAAAGTAAACTAGGATTGTATGTAGTTAAAGAATGGTACCCAGGAAATCAAGGGTTTCCAATAGAAAACCAAGAGATTATTTTAAAAAGGATGGATTCCGTTTGCAGTATAAGTGTGAATTCATATTGTCAATTATTCCCTATGAAATCAGTGGCACTTAAATTGGAATTAGGAGAAAAGGCAACTGGGCATGTTAGGTGCATGGATTGTGATAATCCATGTGAACTTAAAATTGAAGCTACACATGACTGAAGGGCGTTGTATGATTCTAATCGACAAGCATTTCATCAATTTGTGTTTAGCCATTCGTCAACTCCCTACGAGGATTTATATTATTTATTGAAAGAGATATCTTTAGATGTGAAAAAAAAGTATCAAGCAGAAGGAATACCCGAAAAGATTTATGTTGAAACCATGACTGATCTTGATGTTTGGGCACAAGTCTATAAAAACGAGCATGGCGTCTTAGGTATAAAAGAGTATAAATGGGTGGAGAAATCATTAGATTTAAAGGTATTTAAGCTAGGAAGATTGCAATTTGAGCCAGTTAAAGATAATCAAGTAGAAGAGTTTCTGCATGTGCGTGGAATTTTAGATGAAGTAATAATACGAAACACCCATATACAAAGTGGTGAGCCTTTGGATTTTGATTTGTGTCAACAATCCTATGAAACAGCAGTGGAATTTTTTAAGGCGAGAGGAAATGGAGGGGAAAAGGTCATATTTGTTTGTGATTCTTGGTTGCTAAACCCTAAACTGGCTACACTACTGAGCGCAAATAATAATATTGTGAAGTTTCAACAACAATATAAAATAATATCTAAAGATTTAAGTAAAAGACAAGCTGAGGAGCGTTTATTTCAGAAGGTTGAAGATAATCCTAAACTTTATAAGGCAACTACTAGTCTTCAAATGAAGGTAAGGGATTGCCTGATCAAAGGCGAAAGACTTGGTAACTACAAAGGGGTCAATACAAAATTTTTATAAGATTTCTTTTGAAATTTGCAGATAAAGTAGCAGATGTTGTGGGGGAAGGTTAGAAAATATTTTTTAAACCCCTTTAGTTTTGATTGAGTGTTAGTTGTTTGTGGTATTTGAAACAGGTTCATCGTTTTTTACTTTATCATTTAAAGCTGCAAGTAGAGTCGATTGATCGTGGAAACTAAGATGACCTAAATTTAGAACAATTAAAGCTCCACTTTTTAATCCTAGTTCTAGTTCTTCATTTATAACATTAATGTCGCGAAGTTTACAGTACGGAATGGTTACATCACGAAGAAATGAATAATGAATCTTAATGCGGTCATCATAAAGGTATACGTAAGGACTACCCCTTTGCTCAAGGCTATGGAAGGCCAACACCAAGGAAAGTAGTGAAGCGATTATTAAAGTTAATCCTTCTTCGCTATTGGGTTTAAAATCAAAATACCAAATGACGGTGAGAGCTAAGACAGCTGCAATAATCCACGTGAAGGTGAATAAAAGACTTGAGCGAAGCATCCGATAATGGAAGACGTGAGGGTCTTCTTTTTGTTTGCTTGGTGTTTTTGTTCTTAATTTATTTGACATATCTTAATCCCTCCATTTTAGTATATTTATTATAACCTTTCAGTCAACATTATGAAATTATCTTGACTATCACTCAGAGAAGTCGAATTATATGATATATTTTAGATAAGATAAAGGATTGTTTCGATAAAAGCAAGGAGAAATTATGAAAAAAAACTTAAAACGAGAAGATTATAAGTTAATTAGTAAAGAAGATATTATAGAACATCTCAGTGAAATGGAAAAAAAGGTAACCTTGAGCAATGGAACCGAGCCTCCTTTTCGCAATGAATATTACAACAATCAAGAAGACGGTATCTATGTAGATCTTTATACAGGGGAACCGCTTTTCACAACTAAGGAGCAGTACGATGCAGGCTGTGGTTGGCCAAGCTTTACAAAGCCAATCAAACGTGAAGTGATCTCTGAAAAATCAGATCGCTCTCACGGGATGGCACGCACTGAGGTCCGAACCGGAGAATCCGACATCCATTTGGGACATGTGTTCACAGATGGGCCACAGGAAGAAGGGGGATTGCGTTACTGCATTAACTCTGCAGCCTTACGCTTTATTCCCAAGAGGGACCTAGAAGAAACAGGCTATGGAGAGTTCTTACCCCTCTTTGAAGAGAAATAGGGTTTTGGCATTCCTTTGAAATTTGGGAAAAGGCGAGAAATAAGTTAATATAGCTTTATCATTTGGCGATTTAGCCTATAAGGATGAAAAAGTGTAAATGAATGGAGTGAAATTGTGGTTAAAAACAGAAAAATTCTAGTTGTAGAAGATGAGCGGAAGTTAGCTCGCTTTATTGAACTTGAATTAAAACATGCAGGATACGAAGTGGATACAGTGAATGAAGGCCAAACAGCCATCATGAATATTATGAACAATGATTATGATGCAATAATCTTAGACCTAATGATTCCCATTATAGACGGAACGGAAGTTTGTCGACGAGTTCGTAAATTTTCGGATGTTCCGATTATAATCCTAACAGCTCGAGATGGCTTAAAAGATAAGGTAGAAGGATTGGACATTGGGGCCAATGACTATATGACCAAACCCTTTGAAATGGAGGAACTCTTGGCCCGATTGCGGGTGATTTTCCGTCATGAAGAAGAAGTGAAAGATAAAAACATGGTCCTAACGGTGGGTGAATTAACGCTCAATAAAGAAACCTACGAGGTTCGACGATCTGGTGATCGCAAAGAGTTGACAAAAAAAGAGTTCGATCTGCTAACCTACCTGATGGAAAATCAAGGGATTGTGTTATCAAGGGAGAAAATTTTAAATAAAGTGTGGGGATTTGACTTTGAAGGAGAAACTAATGTTGTCGATGTTTATATTCGTTTTTTACGAAGTAAAATCGATGATAATTATCCTAAAAAATTAATTTACACCATGCGTGGGGCGGGTTACACCATCCGGGACATTGATGAAAGTTAAACTCCAGACTAAAATTACGCTTATATACTCCTTGATTTTCACAATGGTCTTGGTGGCTATGAATGGAGCGGTTTTTCTGACCATTCGTTTTTATAATCAAAGCAATGATAATATCCAGTTACTAAGGACTCGGAGTTTGGTAGAATCGGTGTTGCGCGAGACAGGAACATTTACAACGGCTGATTTACAAGCGAATGGAATTGGCTTTCCTTTAGTCTTGCAAATTAGATCCGATCATCTAACATTTAATTCCACAGATCGATTAAAGATTATTGAAGGGCAAAAGTATTCCCACTTGGAATTTGATTATTTAGGCGAAAGAGTCGCACATCGAGCTACCGTGATTCACACAGAATTTATTGGACCGGCTCAAGTCAGCTATAGCTTGACCATTGCTAAAAGCATCGAAGAGAATTCTTACAATCAAAGAGTAACGATTGTGACTTTAGTTATTGCCTCCTTTCTAGGCATGCTACTTTCTTTAGCGGTAGGCAGTTATATGAGTCATGAAAGTTTTAAACCAATTAATAATATGCGCCGGTCAGTGGAGTCGATCGATGCAGAAAATCTACAGGATCGGATCCGTGTTCCAAATACGAACGATGAATTAACAGAATTAGGGAATACCTTTAATTCTCTATTAGATCGAATGGAAACAGCCTACGCGAAACAAAGCAAATTTGTTTCTGATGCCTCTCACGAGCTACGAACACCTTTAACTGTAGTGAAAGGCTATGTTGAGCTTTTGGATCGATGGGGTAAAGATGATCCAGAGATTCTTGATGAGGCAATTACAGCTATTAAAGAAGAAACCTATAACATGAATAATCTAGTAGAAAACCTCCTGTTTATTGCTAAGGGGGAAAACCGAAAACTAAATGTGGTTCCAGAGTTTTTCGACTTACTTAAGCTAGTTGAAGAGGTTGCAGAAGAAACACGGATGACTCAACCAGTTCGGCAAATTGAGTTTCAAGGCAAGTCGTTAAGTATTGAGGCCGATCGTAAAATGCTCAAGCAACTTCTGCGAGTATTTATTGAAAACTCGGTTAAGTTTACTCCTGAAGATGGAACGATTCGGATTGTATTACAACAAGAAAAAGATAAAGCAATTATAAAGGTCTGGGATAATGGTGAAGGTATTGCCGAGGAAGATTTAAAACAAGTCTTTGAGCGGTTTTATGTGGCTGATAAGGCCCGAACTAAAGATAAATCAGGATCTGGCTTAGGTCTATCAATTGCTAAATGGATAGTGGATGTCCATAAAGGCACTTTACAACTCGACTCAAAGGTGGGGGAGTTTACTGAATTTACCGTAACTCTACCGCTTATGTTTAATGGAGATTTTAAATCTGTAGCTAGTGGTGAGCCGGCAAGTTATAAATAGGCTTAAGAGTAGATCTAAACTGTACCGTCAAGTAGACCTAAATTGTATCGTTAAAATGAAGTGAAAATAAAGTGGAAGAAGTAGCTCCACAACTTTCCAATCTCATTACATTACAATCAACCTTAATCGCAGGTGAAAGTGTGCTTTTACTTGCGATTTTACTTATCCTTAAACTGAAGACGAGTCCTCCAAGGAATTTGAAAAATATTGCCAATGGGCAGGTGATAGCTGGCTGGCAAAGAGTTAACTTCCCCTAGAACTAAGAGTTCAGGATACGATAAAGGCAGGCAAAGAGAACAGTACAGAAGAAAAAGACAAGTAAATAAAAATTACTTGTCTTTTTCTAAGGACGATATGGGTAACCTAAAATAATTGATGAATCCTTGTTGGATTTAGGCAAACTAGCTTTTTACGTTAAATAAGTGGAGCATAGTTAGATGTAATTAATTTGAGTTAAGTCTGCTAGCTTATTCAGATTCAGATTGTGCCGTTTGTTTTTGGCGCTGTTGACGCATAAAATTATATTGCTTGACCTTATAGTATTTCCGTCCACCTGTATATAAAACTTGAAGTAAAAACCCAATTAAAAGTCCAAGAAAAATGAGTGCATACCAGGTATTCTGTAATGATGGTAACGAGAGATTATAAACTGAAATATCCCATTGACGCAAAAAATGGAGGTTTTGGCCAAGGAAGGCGCCTAAAAATGTACTGTAAGCCAATAGCTTAAATTCCATGGTTAAAAAAACCAAGATAAGGACACCCAAGCTTAAATAAAGCCAATTGAAGGCTCCAATGGTCCCAGGAATCGTTGAAACGTCTAAAAGACTTAGTGGATCAATCATATATGAGTACACGCCCCAGGCTAAGTGAGTCATAATAAAAATAATATAAGGAAGAGTCCTTATCAGTGTGGCTAGTAAAACATAGAGGGTTTTTCCAAAATATTTCAAATTGCCACCTCCTTTGTAAGATTTTAAACTATAAACATTATACTATATACTAACCAAAAAGCATTGAATTATCGTAGAGTCTATCAAATGATTGTTGGATGGGATGGCTGACCAGATTATTGGATAAATATATTAGAGCTTGTAAATCAAGATGGGGCTAGGGATAAAGTTGAATTTGCTAAAATTATGAGCCATGAGATATACTAAATAAGCTGAGCTTTAAACAGAGACAGTACAGGGATAATAAAGAAGATTTCTTTTATAGAGGAGACGATAATATTGAAAAATCGAAATAGATCACCCTTTAAAGGGTTAAAAAATGAATTTGGCCGTTTATCACTATTGCACCTCAGTCTTTATGGCATGATTATTACTTTTACTTCAGACTTTATTTTTAATCTTTTCAAGGTGCCTTTTAGCTTTTTCCAGCTTTTTTATTTTAATCCAGGTCGAATCATAAAATTAGGTGAAGTATGGCGTATATTGGGCATCCCTTTTTTATCGAGACCAGCAGGTGACTTTTTCTCAATCATCTGGTTTGGTTTTAGCATGTTAATCTATTATTTTGTTATTCGGACACTGGAAGCACGGGTAGGAATGTCGCGAGCTAATGTATTTATGGTATTAAGCTGGATTGCATTGGCAGGATATGGCTTTGTTTCTGGAAATTTTGTGGATTTCTATCCTGTTATCCTAGGGATCACGGCATTAGCAGGTCTATATAATCCTGAATTTACTATTTATTTTTACTTCCTAATTCCCGTTAAAGGGAAAATCTTAGGACTTATTGGTATCGGTCTAATGATTTGGAACGGTATTCAAGGTGGGTATGAATACTTTCTGATTTTAGCTTTGTTGCTTCTTTTAAACTATGAAGCTGTCCAAGAGTATTTCCATACGCGCAAACGAAAAGGCGAGTACACAAAGAAAATTAAAAAAGTTCAGGCTAAAACAAAAACAATCCATCGGTGTGAAGTATGTGGACGGACTGAAAAGGATGTTCCAGACATGATGTTCCGTTATTGCAGTAAATGTGATGGAAACTTTGAGTATTGCGAGGATCATATCAATAACCATGAACACCGATCCAACATTATTCCCTTTGAATCAAAGGTTAATAACAAAGAAGGGAATAATGATTTTAGCGATAAGAACTAACTTTAATGACGGAGAGAGTCCATCTGATTGCTGGAGTGTACTCTTTTAAGTAGTCAACTGAACTCTAAGGAACAAAGGATTCAAAATAACTTGAAAAGAAAAAATGGAAAATCTATGACTCTGCCCAATAACTATGGCAGAGTCGCTTTTAATTGATTTTTACTAGAACTATTAAATATTCCGTGAAACTATAGGGTTACAGCCTGTGACTCCGTACGGTATAATAGGAGACAAGATTATAAGCTCCTGAACAGGGAACGAAAGAGGAGGAACATCATGAAAAAATATGGGCTCTCTGCCAAAGACAAGGGCGTAAAATTGAATAAACTTCAAGTTTCTGGCAATGTTTGTGGTGAATATATTGAGTATACTATCGCGCAACATTATCGGAATTTGGGAGAAGATGATGTGCATTGCACCTATTCTTTCCCAATTCCTGAAACGGCGACCCTTACAGGCTTCTCCGTTAGCTTGGGTGGAAAAAACCTAGTAGCTTCGGTGGAGTCGAGAGAGGAAGTTCTAAAGATTTTAGAACGAGCCAGAGAGGAAAAAATTAATCCGATCTCATTAGAATCCGACGAAGAAGATGATTTTCAAATTACCATTGGTGACGTCATGCCTAATGAGAAGGTCATCATAAAGATTACTTATATGGATCAGTTAATATATGACGACAACCTTGTGCGAGTAATTATTCCTTCAGTTATTGACCCCACTTACATAAGCTCTGAGACTGAGGAAGAACTGGATGAAGCATCGGAGTTTAATCTCAATTTGCTAGTTGAAACTTATGGTGAGGTAACTATTAAAAGCCATAGTCATAAGATTAAAGTAGAGCGACATGACGAGACCCTGCGTAAAGTTACCATGGATCAAGGACAAACTTTAGAAAAGGATTTAGTTCTCGATATTGTAGAGGATAAACCTCGTCAAGCTGACGGGATTGCCTATGCCTATTACGATCAAGAAAATGAAAGCGATCAGGCAATTTTAATGCTACGTTTCTTCCCGATATTGCCAGATAACGAAATAGATGACCCGAAAAACTACACCTTTATAGTAGATAACTCCTCATCGATGGCTGGATTTAAGGCAGAACAATCCAAAACAGCTGTTTTAATTGCCTTGCGAAACCTAAATGAAGGGGATCATTTCAACATAATCAGCTTTGACAAAGAGATTAATGTATTTAGGTCACAAGGTAAGGTGCCTTATTCAGAAGAGTCTCTTGCGGCAGCAACTGAGTGGATTGAGAAGTTAGAACTCAATGACGGAGCAGATATCTATTCTGCCCTTCGTATGGCGCTGCGAGACGTTGAACAGGCCGATGTACCAGAGTATATGTTCCTGTTTTCAGACGATATGGTTGAAGATGAAGACGAAATTATCGAATATGTGCGAACAAACATTGGAAATGCTCGTTTATTCACCGTTGGCATGGATACAGATCTAAACTCTTATTTTATAAATAAGCTAGCAGAAGTAGGCATGGGCATGTCTGAATTTGTTGAGGAAGGCCAGAGGGTGGATGATATTATTCTCCGCCAATTCCATCGAATTCACAATCCACAACTTGATGTAACAGACATTGATTGGGGAGCAATGCAGGTGGAGAAAACTTTCCCTGGAACTATATCTTACCTTTATGACCGTGAACCTTTTACTATTTTTGCTGAAGTCATTGGTGAAATTGAAGGAAAAGTCACATTGAAGGGAAACGTCAAAGGTCGTGAAGGAGAACATGAACACATTCTTGTGGCGGATCTTGATCGTTTAGAGATTGTCGAAAACTCTAAATTGATAGAAAAAGTTTGGACCCGAAAGCTCATTGAAGCCTTGGAAGAGCGGGAGCGTAAAGTTCGCGGTCATGAGAAAGAACAGATTCGCGAGAGGATTTTGGAACTGTCAAAAGAGTATAAAATGCTGTCATCAGAAACGGCCTTTATTTTAACAGAATCCATTGAAGACCCTGTCACAGGATTTGCAATGCAAAGAGTTGTTCCTTTGGAAATGTCAGAAGACACCATGAGGCTTTTATCTGAGTCCTTTTTCTTGGATGATACTCGTTATTCTAGTGATATCACCATTCGTGAAACCATGGCTCAAAAAGGGATTTCGCGCAAAGAAGCGCTAGAAGTTATTCAATTTGAACGTGAGAATCTTCTTAGAATATTAGCGAAAAATCAATTGGCGGACGGCTCTTTTTGCGATGCGGGATGCACAGAAGAAACACATATGCTGGAAACCACGCTGAAAGCTTTACTTGCATTTACCATTGGCAAAGAACCAGCGACTATTTATCTTAATAACATTAACAAGGCATTTAGTTTTGTGATGAAGACCATCCGTAAAGATGAGGTTTTATTGACGGAACGAAACCTTATGCTACTATCCATTGCCTATGATATGGCAGATGGGAAACGCCTGATCAAGGAAAAGACCAAAGTAGCCTTAGATAAATTGTTTGACCGGATTGAGGAGGGACAATTCCCTTCATCATTAAAAGAGGTGGAAGCAGTAATCGACCATACCTCCCCACAACAAATGAAATATATTATGGCAGCAGCTTTAAATATTTCATCCTCACAAATTGAGGGCCTTGAAGAGATATTTGAAAAAGATATTAAGTCCAATATCTCAAGAATTTCTGAAGTTGCCTTGGCAAAAGCTTTATAAACATTGCACACCCGGCATCATTGTGCCTTGGGTGTGCAATTTCAATTTAGGTGTACCAATTAAAACTCACTCGTTTTTTACAGGAAGTGAATGTAGAATGAGGATTTTTAAAGTATTGTGCCACTTAAATGACGCTGCCGTGAATTTGTCATTGGATTGTAAGGGTTTAGTAACCAACTAGCAACAACTGACTTTAATATAAAAGGTAAAATGTAAAAGTATGGACTTATTTTCAGTATCTAAATTAGGGAGTGTCTATGAGAAGGTCAGCGTATTTCAATATTGGAATTATAATTATAATCCTCATCAGTTTCTCGTGGGGCCAAAAAGAAGTTCGAGCACAACCGGAAAACGGACTCACAGCTGATGTGAGCCTAATGGATGACTATGGCAATATACTGGTTGATTATCAGAAAAAAATATTTAAAGTTGAAAACAATCACTTTGTCTATTCAGAGCCACCAGCGTTAGCTGGCTATGTCTTTGCAACGGTGAATGTTCTAAAACTTGAAATTGACGATCAGGTATCATTTCGAGTCAACTACTTTTATACTCAGGATGATATTCTTCCAGGAACACTACCGGAACCAGTCCCACTGGATGAAATGCCCACGAAAAAAACGGCGCTGGAAGTGAGAAGTGTCTGGTTGTCTTGGATTGATGAGTCCATGAAGGAGTTGTCTGACACACAAACAAAAGATATAGAATATTTTTGGGAAACCTATAAAATACCTGAACCTAAAGCACTACAAGGCTACTATTTTGACCGACTAGAGACAGGAATGAAAACCTTAAAGGGAGTTAAGGTACCTCACTTTGTCTACATTTATAAAAGAGAAGAGCCTATCGCCACTCCCCCTTCACTCATCTTTGACCATTTGATTCAAAATCGTTCGGTTCGAACGGTCAAGCCAGAACGGCGACCTCAATCACCTGAGAGCAAACCAGAGACCAAGCCTGAAACTAAGCCTGAAACAAAGCCTGAGACAAAGCCTGAAACAAAGCCAGAAACAAAACCTGAGACCAAGCCTGAGACAAAGCCAGAGACAAACCCTGAAACTAAGCCTGAAACCAAGGCTGAGACAAAACCTGAAACCAAGACTGAAACGACTCCTGACACAATTCAAGGCAGTGAGTTCCCCAACAAGTTAAGCAAACCAAATAATACAAACACATTTTCAGGGGAAGAAAGGGATCTTCAAAGAAATGAGCTTAGGCGATATATAGTGCCGAGTATAATTTTGGTTCTGTTAATTTTAAGTGGAGTTTTTATAATAAAAAAGATTAAAGGTAATGATTAGTATTCCTTTTAAAACTTGAAACGAAAGAAGAATAAAAAAAAGAGCAGTCCAGGCCAGGATTGCTCTTTTTTTTAGCTCTTTAGTTATGCCGGATACCGTTCAATGAATTAAGGTTGGATGGGTTTAATGAGAGATTCGACTGAAGAATTGCTCAATACGTTAGCTAATTCGGTATGTAGTGCTTGGCTATTGATTAAATGGCCGGGGATTTGATATGGAACATATTCTCCAGAAGCTTCTTGGTGGTGGAGATAAAATTCATCGAAATAATAATCTAATGATTGAACTGTTTCTAAAAGAGTCGCTGCGAAAGCGACGGTTTCATCTAAACCAAGACCATCTCTTTGGATAAATAAAATTAAAGCTCGTTGATAATCATCAGAATCTGGATTGAATGATTCATCAAGATGGATTTTAGCGATATTTTCCTCAAATAGACTATAAGAGACATCAAAATTCATTGACCTTAAAGGTATAATCTCACGGGTTAGCGGATCAAGAAGTTCGCGAAAGTCTCTTCGCCAGCGGTTCATTGTGTTTTGTCTTAAAATAACATCTTGGTAGAAGCTATCAAAAATATCGGTTCCGTCATAGTAGAGGAGCATGGAAGTATCAATGCTTTCAGCGGCATATGCTTGAGCTTTTTTATAGGTAGTACCGTTTATTTGGAAGTTGGTGATATTAACTATTCGAAATGTGTGCTCAGGATAATTAGATTTCATATATTCTGCGAACACAGGACGGTAGACTTCGTCTTCCTCACGAGTGTTATCAATAATTAAAGATAGATCACGGGCCACTGGCTTTGTGGAATGCGATTTAGGGTTTCCTGGAAGGTATTCACTAGACTCACTAATAATGCCCGTTTGTGGGAAGGAGAACAAGTCACTTTCTAAAGTAAAAGAAGATGAAAGTTTCGAAGAGTTGGTATGCGGATTTGTGGAAGGAAAGATATTTACTGGAAGTGTACTTTTTGAATCGCTCAAAGCAGTCTCTATGGATTGGGTTGACTTAGGATTATCTAGGTGAAGGGGATTGGGTAAATTTATATCACAGCCTGAGAGTAAAAGTCCAGCACAGACTAGGTAGAGAAGAAGAGAAATTTTCATAGGAAATCCTTTCAAAAGTAAATTAATAAGTCGGTGGGTTAAAAAAAATAAGATAGGGGATGGTCTTGAAAACGTATTCTTATGTAGGTTTGAAAGTTATTTTTATTATTTTAGCATAGAAAGTAAAGAGAAATAAGACATTTTAAAGTATATCCCAGAGAGAATCTAAATTTATGCAAATTTTCAATTGAAATATAACATTGTTAATAAATAAACCTGGGTAAAAAACATTGCTAAACCACTGTTTTAGCCTGTTTAAGTGCAAAAAAGACAAATTTAAATATTAAATTTTAACGTCACAGATATAAATAGTGTTAACAATTTGTTTAGAAAAAGAGATAAAAAGAGCTGTAACTGGCATGTAGACAAGGTTGTAGCAGTTGTTAATTTTGTGACTAATTTTTTTCGGCAAAAATTACGTTTTTATTAACAATTGGCAAATCACGCTATCTCCAATATAATTGAAGTGGAGATTTTA
>LFRM01340921.1_pt1 | contig 12511 bp, 13 predicted proteins | sample 618341 | NCBI WGS metagenome assembly LFRM01 (sample SAMN03654438, study PRJNA283298) | anaerobic digester metagenome | isolation source: pool of bioreactors CSTR01a, CSTR02a, and CSTR03a thermophilic anaerobic... | place: Denmark: Kgs. Lyngby | collected 2014-05-21
AGCACAGTTATAACACCGAACTGTTCTTGAAACATAACAGGAACAGACACTCCGTAGGAGTCGAATCGTCTGTAGTAAACGTTTACCCTCACCAATTCAAGCATCATAGATGCGCCCTGTGAAATTTGTTATAGGTAGAAAATTAAATTAAATCAACAAGTAAAATGTAAAAACAAACACATACTTTTGCATGTGATCCATTTAAATCCTTGTTTACAATGCACCATTTTGTGGTTTTTAAGTAAGACAATTGATAAATAGAGCGAGTAAGTTTTTCAAAACATTTTGCAGGCAAACAAAAAGGTTTCAAACTGTTGAAAATTGAATCCACGACGGGGGAAATGTTCTCAACTACATTATTCTCTATTTGTTGCACTAAATGACGCTAATTGTGCTCTGAAAAACACAATGGTACTTTAGAATATCCATTTCTTCCTTTAATTTTTCAACCTTTGGTTGCTTTTTATTTATTAACGACATAATTTTCGCTTATTATCGCAAAAATGCACCATTGCAAGCTATTTGAAACATTTCCACAGCCGTCGATTCAATTTTTATGCCATCAACGCCCAATCTACGACGGTGAACTTAATTTCAGCCTGTTTTAGACTACATAATAGAGCGAAATGTAAAAAAGAACAATCTATTTTTTACGAATTGAAACTTGGCCAATCGGAAGAACAATAGGAGTGGCAGATAAAAAACTATGTGAGAAACTAAAAATGCAATTTCTCAAGTAACTTTAAGGTTGTGTTTGATTGCAAAGAGCAACTTATTTGTTTTTAAAATAGAGAGATAGATTTTTTCGAATAAAATTGTACCTTTGTAGCCGCAAAATTAAATACATTACTCCTATTTTGATTTAATCAAGATAAGATGGTAATTTTTGGACATCTTTGCAAAATGAAAGATAGTTAGGTAAGAGGCAATCATCTTAAAGCAGTATTCCGCTTTACAATCAACCTCTTTTATGATAGGAGCAGTAAAAAGTAATCCCCCACAAACGGATTGCTTTTTTTTACTGACATATTATTATACATCAAAAAGATTTACGTGTCACAAAATACAAAAAAGGTACAATACCGCGATTTTACAACAGGCAGTATATCGCGCCAACTAACAAAGCTTGCCTTGCCTCTTATGGCCACGAGCTTTATTCAGATGGCATATAATCTCATCGATCTTGCTTGGGTGGGTCGTTTGGGTAGTGAATCGGTTGCGGCAGTAGGCGCAATGGGTATGCTCATTTGGATGATACACTCCGTTGCTCTGTTTTCTAAAATAAGTGCAGAGGTTTCTATTGGACAATCGCTTGGCATTAAACGTTTTGACAAAGCAGCTATCTATGCCTCTCACACAACAACTATTGCTATTATTTTAGGAGCCATATTTTTCGCAGTATTCCTTTCAGTTCCCTATCTTTTTATAAACTTTTTCCAACTTTCTCCATCCATTTCTGCCGAAGCAGCAGACTATTTGAGAATTATATCATTTAGCATCCCAATGGTATTTATGATTCTCAACTTCTCGGGCATATACGTTGGATCAGGACGAAGTGACATTCCTTTCTATTACAATGCTGTAGGGCTCATTCTCAACATTGTTATAGACCCCATATTGATATTTGGACTTGGACCAATTCCTGCATTAGGATCGGCTGGTGCAGCTTTTGCTACTACATTCTCCCAATTTGTAGTGTTAGTTCTCTTTATTTGGCATTTGAAAAAAAGAGACGGTGTGTTTGGATATTTCCCTTTCTTCACCACACTGAAAGCAAGTTATACCAAAGTTATCTTCAAACTTGGATTTCCTGTAGCTGCAATGAATATATTTTTCTCTCTCATCAATATGAATTTAGTGCGCATTGCCTCTATTCATGGTGGACATTTGGGTGTAACAAGCCAAACTACTGGCGGACAGATAGAAGGGCTCACTTGGAATACCACAGAAGGATTTGCCACAGCATTGGGAAGTTATGTAGCTCAAAACTATTCTGCCAACAGAATGGACAGAGCTAAGAAGGCCTATACTTTTACTCTAAAGCTTTTGCTAACGTTGGGAGTAGTGCTCAGTGCAGCTTTTATTTTTTATGGAGCCGACATATTCTCCATCTTTGTTCCCGAGCGAGAAGCCTATATGGCAGGGGGAGATTATTTATTAATACTGGGAATATCACAAGTATTTATGATGTTGGAGTTGACCACGCAGGGTATGTTCAATGGTATTGGACGCACCGCTCCTCCGGCAATTATCAGCATGACATTCAATGCCATCAGGATTCCTTTGGCTATGATTTTAGCGTCGAGCATGGGAGTGACAGGGGTATGGTGGGCTCTCTCTATTACTACTGTCTTTAAAGGAGTTATCTTAACTGTTTGGTTTCAAGTGGTGCAGAAAAAGATCACAAGTAAGTAAATCGAATTTTAATAAAAAAACAAGTGTTTAATATCCTGGCAAGAACAGCCCAATATCATTCACAGGTAAGTTGAATAGATTGGCTACATACACATTCACCATTTTGCCAGAAAACATATAAAAGCCCGAGGAAAATCCTCTATCGCTTTGTGCAAGCCCCACTACTCCGCCACCATTGGCCATTTTCATAAACATAGATGCGAAAATATTGCTCATTGCAATAGACGCTGTGCGTGCAACGCGCGAACTAATGCTCATTTCACAAAAATGTAGCACTCCGTGCTTTTGATACAATGTGGGTGCACCAGGAATGCAAGCCTCCATGGTAGTTTCAAAACAACCTCCTTGCGCTAAGCGCAAATCAATAACAATGGCTCCTTGCTTTAGCTCTTTTATCAAATCTTCGGATATGATGTCGCGGTGAGGTTTATTGATATATTCCATAGCTCCAATCAACACATCGGCAGAGAGGAAAGTGTTTCTCAAAACATTGGGTTGCAAAGTAGATGTGAATAACGAGTGACCTAAATTGTGCTCCATCAAGCGGAGTTTATTTATATCGTTGTCAAACACCTTCACCATCGCGCCCAATCCCAATGCAGCACGCGCAGCAATTGTGCCTGCAACATCTGCACCTATAATTACCACTTCGGTGGGCGAAACACCAGGCACACCTCCCATTAATATGCCTTTTCCACCATTGGCATTGCTCATCAACTCGGCTGCGAGCGTCACAGCCGAAGCTCCCTCTATCTCTGCAATGGCTGTTGCGAAAGGCGACGATCCATCATTGTCATACACCAAATCATAGGCAAGAGCATTTATTCTTTTGGCTGCCATAACTTCAAAAACAGCTGATGAAAGCAAGGGTTGTTGCAGAAATGAAAAAACTGTAGCCCGAGGTCTCATCATTCTCACTTCTTGTAAAGTGGGTGGTGATATCTTTAAGATAAGATTTGCTTCGAAAACTGCAGCTTTTGAATCTACAATATGTGCACCCGACTCGGAATAGTAACTATCTGAATAATTAATAGGCAGTCCCGCTCCCGATTCAAGGATTACTGTATGGCCTTCATCTATCAATAGAGCTACTGCTTCGGGTGTGAGCGCCAGGCGTTTTTCGAATCGAGTGTTCTCTTTGGGAATACCAATTGTGAGTGCTGAATGGGTTTTATTTATCTTCAACAAGAACTCTCTTACAACGAATGAGGTAGATTTGAGTGGTGGATATATCATTTTATTAGTAGTGTATAATTTTTTTATTATTCAATTTTCAATTATAGGCTTGCAACATCTCTTTTATGCCTTTTATTGTTTCATCTATTTGCCCCTTCGACTCCAATTGCTCTGTAGGATAGGTAAGCTTAGCCATAGCATAATAAACTTCACGCTCGGCCAAGTGCGCTGTCACAAATCCTTTCAGCTCTTCGGGCGTTTTGTTGTGGATAATGGGTCTCACATTTTTGGAAGCCAACAAACGCGACATTAATTGATCTACCGAAGCTTTTATATAAACTGTAACTCCGTGCTGATTCATTACATCCATATTATTGAAAAAACAAGGTGTGCCGCCTCCTGTAGATATCAAAACATCTTGAAAGGTTGCCACTTCGCGCAACATTTCGCGTTCTATAATTCGGAATTTAGCTTCGCCCTTTTGAGCAAAAATCTCTTGTATGGTTTTACGATATCGGTTTTCTATATATTTGTCTAAGTCTATGAATTCAACATCCAACTCTTTACTCAAAAGTTTACCTATCGTAGTTTTACCCACACCCATGTATCCAACTAAAAAAACTCGTTTCATATCACTTATAATAAAGGGGTGAACAAACGAACAAACGATTCCTTAAAACGCATCCATACAGGGCGTTTCATCCATTCGCGAAGCACAATGGCGGTTGAGCTTTTCTGATCTTCAACAAAAATTTCTCTCCCGCGTTTGGCAGTTTCCTCGTTATATATAAAAGCCTCTACTTCCAGGTTTTGTTCAAAACTGCGAACATCAAAATTGGCAGAGCCAATCAGCGTCAGCGAATCATCTATAACCGTTAGCTTTGAATGCATAAAACCTGGTTCGTAAAAATAGACCTTCACGCCAGCAATCATCAGTTTTTTAAAGTACGATCGGGATGCAAGCTGTACCAACAAAGTATCGGATTTTCGAGGAACCATCAACCTAACATCAACACCTCTTGTGGAAGCAGCAATGAGCGCTTCAAACAAAGCTTCGGGTGGTATGAAATAGGGTGTTTGAATGTAAATATAAGATTCCGCATCGAAAATTGCTTGCATAAAGCCCTGCATAATTTCACGCGCCTTACTGTAGGGGCCACTACTTGCTATTTGTGTAATATTGTCGCCATAACTTTCGAGGAGAGGAAAGTATTTTCGTGCAGTAATGAGCGATTTACTCACCATGAACCAATCTATTAAAAAAACAGATTGAAGCCCCTGCACCCCTTTGCCCTCAATGCGAACGTGTGTGTCTCTCCAGTTTCCCCACGACGGACCAATAATATATCTGTCGGCTACATTCATTCCGCCAGTGTATCCTACTCGGCCATCCACTACCACTATCTTCCTATGGTTACGGTAGTTAGCATGCGATGTAAGCATCGGGAATGTTACTTTCATAAACTCCTCAACCTCTATACCTGCCAATCGCATTTGCTCGTAAAACTGGTTCTTTACCTTCCATGAACCAACCGCATCAACAATTATCCTAATCTTTACTCCCTCAGCTGATTTTCTTATCAACAGATCTTTTAGCTGATTACCAATTACATCATCATCCCAAACATAATATTCAATATGTATGTGCTCAGTAGCATTATCAATATCACGAAACAGGGCATCAAATTTATCCTTGCCCGTAATGAAAAACTCCACCGAACTACCATACAACAATGGAGCTTGATTGGAGTTGCGCAATAGCTTTATGAGCTGAACATGCTTTGCTGGATAGTGGACAAGCTCTGAACTATTCAATTCGGCAAGCGGTCTTGTCTTTATCTTTGAATACATTCGTTTGGAAATGGTGCGCCGTTTTGTGTAGTCTTGTCCAAAGAAGATATAAATAATAAATCCAATGATAGGAAGAAAAATGAGCACCATTATCCAAGTAATGGTTTTGAGTGGGTTTCTGTTTTCTGAAATAATAACAATGATAACCCCCAATACTGTGATTAGATATACTGCTTCTGTTATACGAAAAAGAATATGGTACATATCATTGTTGTTTAACGATACTTTCCCTCATCAATGTCCTCTAAAATATTTAGATAAGAATGGTATCTGCTTTCACTTATATAATGGTTTTCTACAGCATCAATTACCGCACAGCCTGGTTCATTTATATGCTTGCAATCGTTGTAGAAACATTTGCTGGAGATTTTAAATATTTCGCGAAAATAGTGCGACACCTCTTCCTTTTCCATATTTACAGTGCCAAAACCTTTAATGCCAGGAGTATCAATTATAAAACCTCCGCCTATAATCTCTATCATTTCAGAGAAAGTGGTTGTGTGCTTGCCTGTTTGATGATAAGTGGAAATGTCACCCACTTTTCTTTTATTTTTATCGCCTGTCACTACATTTATAAATAGAGACTTACCAACGCCCGAATGTCCTGCCAAAAGACTCACTTTATCTTGAATGGTGTCTTTGAGCTCTTGCATGCCAATATTCTCAGTTAGCGATGCTTTTTGGCAAGTATACCCAATGGTTTGGTATAAATTTATGAGCGCATCTACATAGTCCATGTCATCTTTGTCATACAAGTCTATTTTGTTGAAGACAATACACACAGGAACTCTGTATGCCTCGGCTGTTGCCAAGAATCGATCAATAAAGACTGTGCTCGTAATAGGCGACTTTACTGTTACAAACAGTAGAGCCTGATCAATATTGGCTGCCAAAATATGAGCCAATTTAGATAAATTGGAGGCACGACGAACAATATAGTTCTTTCTCTCATATATTTCGGTTATATAAGATACGTTGTCAACGTTGTGATCAATACGAACCTTATCGCCAACAACCACAGGACTTGTGCTACGAATTCCTTTAAGTCGGAAATTGCCTTTAGCTCTGCACTCAACATCCTGTCCGTCTTCAGTACGAACTATGTATGAGTTACCCGTGTTTTTAATTACTAATCCTTTCATGCGTTCAAATAAAAAAGGGAAAGAATGAGCTTCTTTCCGCTTTATTGATTACTATATTGTAAGGATTTCTTTTTCTTTTACATCAAAAGTATCATCAATATCTTTGATATACTTATCGTGAATCTTTTGGAAAGATACTTCTGCACTTTTACCCACATCTTCGGGCAAACCATCTTTGACAGCTTTCTTAATTGAGTCTATTCCTTCGCGACGGAAATTGCGGATACTGATTTTTGCATCTTCAGTTTCTTGTTTTATAAGCTTCACAAGTTGCTTTCGGCGATCTTCTGTGAGAGGAGGAATACCCAAACGAATAACCTCTCCATTGTTTTCGGGAGTGATGCCCACATCAGAGTTCATAATGGCTTTTTCAATGGGTTTAAGCATGGACTTTTCCCAAGGCTGAATCACAATTGACTTTGCATCGGGAGTCGTAATTGTAGCCACAGCACTTAGTGGTGACATGGTTCCGTAGTATTCTACCATCACACCGTCCAAAATACGTGCATTGGCTCTGCCCGCTCTAATACGTGACAATGTATCATCGAGAAACTCAAGCGTGGCTTGCATCTTCTCTTCTACTTCATTTTCTAAAACTTGAATGTCTATCATAGGAGTATGTTTTTATATGTTCTAAACAAAAATAGGCAATTTAATTGAGAATATAAACTAAAAATCTAACTTTACTTTATGCTACTTTTTACTGTAAACACGGGTTCCAATGCTTTCACCCATGATTACTTTCTTCAGATTGCCAATAGTGTCCATATCAAAGACCACAAGTGGCATGTTGTTTTCGTTGCACATAGTTGTAGCGGTCATGTCCATTATCTTTAGACCACGACTGTATATCTCGTCAAACGAAATCTCATCAAACTTAGTTGCAGTGCTATCTTTCTCGGGGTCGGCTGTGTAGATTCCATCCACGCGTGTACCTTTAAAGAATACATCGGCCTCAATTTCTACAGCGCGCAACACAGATGCAGAGTCAGTTGTGAAAAAGGGATTGCCTGTTCCACCCGACATAATGGCTACACCCCCATTTTCAAGTGTTTCTATTGCTTTCCATTTACTGTAATACTCACCAATGGGCTCCATTCGGATGGCTGTGTACACCTGATTCTTTTGTCCCATAGCAGAAAGAGCAGAACTCAAAGCTTGACTATTGATGACAGTGGCCAGCATTCCCATTTGGTCGCCTTTCACTCTATCAAAACCTTTAGCAGCGCCACTTAAACCTCGAAAGATGTTTCCGCCCCCAATTACAATGCCCACTTGAACACCCATGTCGGCAATTTCTTTTATTTGTCGGGCATAGTCGTCCAGTCGGTTCTCATCGATACCATACTGTTTGTCTCCCATGAGCGACTCACCACTCAGTTTTAGTAAAACTCTTTTGTATTGTGCCATTGAAATATATTTTTCTTGTGAATAATCTTTACAAAAATATTAATAAAAGTTCATATTACAGAATAGTAAGTCATCGGATGCGCAAAGAAAGTAGTGAAAGCTTTCATTTGTTTCAACGATTGTTGTTTTCTAAGCAATTTACAACTCAAACGACACCTCTTTGAAGCTATAAGTGCGCTCTTCCTCATCGGGAAAGGTTGCTAAAACTAAATGCCCCGAAGGCAATACTCTTTTGATAGTTGCTTTGAAGCGTCCATCTTTATCGGCATACCAATAAGGACCGTCTGCGTGATACAAGTGCTGCATATATGCCCACTCAATTGAAGCAGTTTCGCCACGTTCCATCGCATGATAGTGTCTGAGGAATTCAATTTGTAATAATCTTAGCAATATTTCTCTATCAGCCTCTTCTCCTGTTATATTTCTTAAAGATATAGGATTGGGTAAGCTTTCGGGAAATTCTTTTTCATTTATATTTAACCCAACGCCCACAATGGTATGTTCTATATGCTGCCCCATCAAGCTATTCTCTATGAGTATGCCCGCAATTTTTTTATCTTTCCAATAGATATCGTTGGGCCATTTAATGGTTACATTGGTTGTGAAATTATCCAGGACTCTCTTTATGGCTAAAGAAACAATCTGCGATATAATAAATTGATCTTTAGCTTTCACTCCATGTGGATAAAGCAAAAAGCTGAGCAATAGATTGTTGCCCTTGCCAGAATGCCAAGAATTGCCCGCTTGGCCACGGCCCGCTGTTTGAAATTCTGCCATCACCATAGAGTATTGTGGTAAAGGATTCTCTTTTTGTAATCTTTTCAACTCTGCATTGGTAGACAATGTTTCGTCCAACCTCACAACTACCCTATCATCCCTCGGTTTTTCCATAATATTCTTGCTGTTTCTTTTTAGGCATCTTCTTCACCACTTCTTCTATGGAGTGATGAATCCAGCTCTTTAGTTCCTCATCGGGCATGTTTCCCGATAATTCAATTGAATTCCAATATTTCTTGTGCATGTGATAGGCAGGTTGTACACAACTATACTTTTGTCGCAATGCAATTGCCTTTTCTGGATCGCATTTAAGCGATATGGATTTCTTTTCGACATCCAACGGAATCAGAGCAATCATCTTCCCCATCAATTTCAGCACCAAAGTGACATCATCAAAAGGAAATGTATCTTCCACTCCAGGAATGTTCATGCAATAATCATATAGTTCTTCAATATTCATAAAATGAGAATAATTCTTCTTTTCAGATAACATAAAATCAAACAAACTTTCGTCTGCTAAAAAACGGGCGACAGAAAAGCGTCATCAATATGTTCAATCTCGAAAACCTCTCCATCCCACACTGCCGATATAATATCAAACCTCGCTGGCTTTTCAGTATCGCTGAGTTGCAAATATAGATCTGCAGCCTCAACAATGCGTCTGATCTTGGTTTTCCCAATAAAATCTTCTGGGTTTCCCCATTGGCGCGATGTGCGGGTTTTAACCTCAACAAAGATGATATACTCTTCATCTTCAGCTATAATATCAATTTCGTGACGATGCTTCGTCCAATTTCGTTTCAATATCTTATAGCCTTTATTTTTCATAAAGTCAGCCGCTGCTTGTTCGCCTTTCTTTCCTAATACGTTGTGTTGTGCCATAGTTTTATTAAGCATTAACAATGATATCACCTACTCAATGCGTAAAAATACAAATTATAGGCAAGAATACTTTATTAAAGCAAATATTTTTCGTTTTTTTGTATACGAGTAGGATTCCCTATTGTTTTGAGGAAAATATTGCCTACAATTTTGTCTGATTTGCCCCTTAAAGAAAAAGAGAGAGCATATTTGAAACTAAGAATGAAAAGAGCAAATAAAAAATGTGAAAGTGTCAATCGACAACTCCGAACCAAAAAGATTGACTTTATGGTGAGCGAAGAGGAGTATGCACTTATTGACTTCTACCTGAAGAAGTATAAAATAACGAATCGATCGCGTTGGTTTCGCCGGCTGATGATAGGACATATTCTGAAACATTGTGAGGAAGATTATCCAACGCTTTTTAATGAGAATGAAATGCGGAGGTAAGTGATAGCACGCAACGGTTTCTCGCAAAAAAACTTGAAAATGGCTCTTGAAGATAAATGTCTCGCAAAGACGCAGAGACGCAAAGGGAGGATATTTGAAGGGAGTTACAGCTATTAAGGATACAATTAAAGTCTTATTGGTAGAGAAAGAGAAATGAATATCACGCAAGGTTATATAAAGAGGAGAAAGATTCAATAACTGAAAAAGAACCATCAGCCAGCCCTTTGCGCCTTAACGTCTTTGCGAGAAACAAGAATACTAAAGAGAGAAACAAAAAGAGAAATCAAAAACCCCATACAATTATGTTAGACGATAATTATTTCATGAAACAAGCCCTCGCCGAAGCCAAATTAGCTTTTGAGAAAGACGAAGTGCCCATTGGTGCAGTAGTTGTTTGCGACCAACGGGTTATTGCCCGAGCCCACAACCTAACAGAAACCCTCAACGATGTGACGGCGCATGCCGAAATGCAAGCCATAACAGCTGCAGCCAATGTGCTTGGCGGAAAATACTTGGACGAATGCACCCTGTATGTCACAGTAGAGCCTTGCCCCATGTGCGCTGGCGCACTTGGTTGGGCTCAAATTCAACGTATTGTATATGGATCGGCTGACAACAAAAGAGGCTATACACAATTCTCAACCAAGGTGTTACACCCCAAAACGCAAGTTGGCTATGGAGCGCTTGAAGAAGAGTGTGGAGAATTGATGAAAAGATTCTTTGCAAAGAAAAGAAAGTAAATATTTATTTAATAGACCCCAAGCTATGAACCAAACAAATCGTTTTCTACAATTACGAAAGATATTCTTAATTGCTCTGTTGATTCTTCCCATGTCTGTAGTTATTGGTCAATCAAAAACCATAACTCGATTGGGAATAGTGAACCCCACTCCAGGCATTATGAGTAATGCGCTCAATCTTGTATCAAAAAATCATATCAAAGCTGATAGCCTTGTTATTGTGGGTATTTATCACGAATCTCAACGTTCTTCGATAGCAGCTACCAATAGGTTTCTTGAAGAGAAGGGTGATCAGAACATCACTTTAGAGATTATTGAAGGTGAGCTGTTGATCGAAAACTTGTTCGAAGAGAACAATTGCACTGCACAGTTCGAAGAGTTGTTTGCAAAAACCGATGCGCTCATATTCTTTGGTGGCGCAGATATCCCTCCAAAGTTATACAATGAAGAGACTTTTCTAACAACCGAATACATTGATGCTGGCAAAAACTGGGAACTATCATTCTTGCATCACCTCATTGGTGGTTCGCAAAGCGATATGAAACCTTTATTGTTGAGCAAACCCGACTACACAATCTTAGGCATTTGCCTTGGCATGCAAGAGATGAATGTGGCAAGCGGTGGATCCTTATATCAAGATATACCCTTTCAAATATATGGGCAGACTACCTACGAAGGGGTGTTGCAACAAGCTACTGCCAACATCCACAAAAACTACAACGACAGGATAGACAACGAAAACAACTACACATCTATCCATTTTCACCCAATAGCGATCACACCGAAAAGCTTTCTTGACTTTGAAGGAGTGAGTGTAAATCCTGTAGTAGCAAGTGTGCACCATCAGTCGGTGAAAGATGTAGGTCAGAACTTTGAGGTAGTTGCCAAATCGATGGATGGCAAAGTTGTGGAAGCACTACAACACACCCAATTCAAGAATGTGTATGGTATACAGTTTCACACCGATTTCTCATCGCTTTACGATGAAGGACGTGAGTTTACTATTTCTCCACGAGAAACCCTGGTGCTTAGCGAAGATACGCACACTTTTCAACGGCTTTTTTGGCAAAACTTTAGCGAACGATTAAAGTAAACCGTTCGCTATTATATATAAAATAGCAGTTTTTAGAACAAACCACTATTCACTCCGCCATCAATCTGTATGCTGGTTCCGGTAATGGAGCGTGCTTGTGGAGAACACAAGTAAGCAACCATATCGCCCAATTCGTCGGGACTCATAAATCGTTTGTGTGGAAGACCAGCCATCACTTCTTGTTCGTATTCTCGTCGAGAAACATTGGCATCGCCCGCCTCTTTTTCCATCAATTCAGTAATTCTATCTGTTCTAAAATATCCAGGACAAATATTGTTGATGGTTACACCTTTCCCCATAATATCTTTGCTGATTGTTTTTGCGAAACTAACTACAGCTGTTCTGAAAATATTGGATAAAACCATCGTTTCACTTGGCTCTTTTACAGCCATAGAAGTGATATTAATGATGCGTCCCCATTGTTTCTCTTCCATGTAAGGAAGACACAACTTAATCATATTAATGTTGTAGCGCAATACACTCTGGTAAGCATAATCAAAGCTTTCCATCGTGAAATCGCGAAACGAACCTGGAGCTGGTCCACCAGAATTATTGACAAGTATATCAATTCTCCCAAATCTTTCTATTGTCTCTTT
>LFRM01059830.1_pt1 | contig 12510 bp, 11 predicted proteins | sample 618341 | NCBI WGS metagenome assembly LFRM01 (sample SAMN03654438, study PRJNA283298) | anaerobic digester metagenome | isolation source: pool of bioreactors CSTR01a, CSTR02a, and CSTR03a thermophilic anaerobic... | place: Denmark: Kgs. Lyngby | collected 2014-05-21
AGCTCGCGCAACGGCGATTGAGAAGGCACTCAGGCAGAACAGGCACACTGCTAAGAGATACAGCGACATTCCAGAGAAGGTCGTGCCCGGCACACGATGCCAGCGGTCATGCAGATAATAAGAGTCCTGCCCAAGCAAATAGATGCCGCCCCAAGTGCACACAGCCGCAAGGGCGATGTTAATCAGTAGTCTTAGTCCATTCATCAATCTGTACCAAAAGGGTCGTTAAAATCGGCGCTGCGCGGCAGGTTTTTAAATGCATTTAATGCCCGTTCACGACTCGAGGCTAAATCCACCATGGGTTTGGGGTAATCAGTGGCATCAAACAAGCCACCCTGTAGTTTGGGTTGATGGATGTCTTTGTAACTCAAGTGTGCCAGCTCAGGCAACCAGTGCCGAATAAAGTCGCCTTGTGGGTCAAATTTTTTGGATTGGCTGATGGGGTTAAATAAACGAAAATATGGCACGGCATCTGTACCTGTTGATGCGCTCCACTGCCAGCCGCCATTGTTTGCGGCTAAATCACCATCGATTAAGTGCTGCATAAAAAAGCCTTCACCTTCACGCCAGTTAATAAGCAGGTTTTTAGTTAAAAACATGGCCACAACCATGCGCAGACGGTTGTGCATCCAACCAGTGGCTAGAAGTTGTCGCATCGCTGCATCAATAATCGGGAAACCGGTGCGGCCTTGTTGCCAAGCCAGCAAGTCATCGGGTGCTTTGCGCCAAGCTAAAAACTCTGTTTCAACCTTGAAGGCTCGGTGACGCGATACCTTGGGGTATCCCACCAGTATGTGCGTGTAAAACTCACGCCAAAGCAGTTCGTTAATCCAAGTCACCACGCCTGACTTGCCGCAATCAAACTCGCCCTGGTTCACCGCTAGCGCAGCATGCAAGCATTGGCGCACAGACAGCACACCGGCAGCTAAATAGGCAGAAATCTGGCTAGTGCCTAGCTCGGCAGGGAAGTCGCGTTGCTCTGAATAATCATCAATCGCCTCAGCACAAAAGCTATCCAGACGTTGCTGTGCAGCGGTTTCACCCGCAGGCCATAGGGCTTGCAGTGAGGTGGCAACTGTTGTGAATCCAGCCACGTTAGCAGGAGCGGGATCGGCCTCAATGGGTAAAACCGCTTGCGCTGTAGGCACGGTAAGGCATGGTGCAATGTAATTGTGTAAGCGCTGATAGCAGACCTTACGAAACTGGCTGAATACTTTAAAGTAGCTGTCATTTTGCGTGAGAATACTGCCGGGCTTAAACAACAATCGGTCATGATGACTTTTAAATAAGAGGCCCTGTTCAACCAGTTGCGCACCAACGGCTGCATCGCGTTGGCTTTCGTCAACGCCATACTCGGTATTAACATGCACAGCGCTAATGTTTAATTCATGGCACAGCTGGGCTATGACTGCAGGCGCTTCTAANNGTATTAACATGCACCGAGCTAATGTTTAATTCATGGCACAACTGTGCAATTACCGCGGGCGCCTCTTGCCAACGTTCGGCGCTGCGAATCAGTAAAGGGATGTTGAGTGCCGCGAGGTTTCTTTGCAATTCGGCAAGGTTACGCAGCCAAAAATCGACTTTGCAGACGGCATTATTGTGTGCTTGCCACTGCGCTGAGCTGAGTAAAAACACCGCAATCGTAGGGCCCGCTTGAGTGGCGGCGAGCAAGGCGGTGTTGTCATGTATCCGCAGATCAGTACGCAACCAAATGAGTTGGCGCATGTGCAATTCCTTATTGATGGTGTAAAAGATTGAGTTGTTGCAGGCTGTGGTAGGTCTGCAGCGGATCGGCAGCGCAGTTAAGCTGGGTTAAATCGGCTAAATGGACAACCATCAATCGCGCAAGAGTTGCGCTCCCACAAGAGCTGTGCCAAGCGACCGGCTGCGTGCAAACCGCTTTACTGTGGGACTGATAGTCGGCGATATTGCAGCCTGCTGGATTTACCAGCCACCAATCTGTCGCTTCACCTGAAAAACTGACCCAAGTAGGCTTGCTCAGCGTGGAGCAAGAGGGGCGGTATTTGCGTTATCATGCTGATATTCCCCAGTTGCTTGAACTGATCAGTTTTGTGACCCATGAATGCTGTGCTGGCCATCCTGAGTTATGTCTAGACTTTCGGGCGAAATCAAGTTTCACGTACGAACAAGAAAAAGAGGCAGGTAACTGATCATGCTGTTGGCTCTGGTTATATTTTTGCTCACACTGGTATTTGTCATTTGGCAGCCAAGAGGGCTAGGCATTGGCTATAGTGCTCTGGCCGGTGCGATTGTTGCTCTGGCTGTAGGGGTGGTGCATTGGGCAGATGTGGCGCTGGTCTGGGGCATTGTCTGGGACGCCACTTTTACCTTTGTGGCTCTGATTATTATCTCGTTAATACTGGACGAAGCGGGAATTTTCACTTGGGCGGCCTTGCATGTGGCACGGCTCGGTGGTGGTAGTGGGCGCAGGCTGCTGCCATTGATTGTGGTGTTGGGCGCAGTGGTCAGTGCACTGTTTGCCAACGACGGCGCTGCCTTGCTGTTGACGCCTATCGTAATCGCAATTTTGCTGCGCTTGAATTTTACGCCGATGGCAACACTGGCGTTCATTGTCGCCACTGGTTTTGTGGCGGACACCACCAGCTTGCCGCTGATCATTTCCAACCTGGTCAATATTGTTACTGCAAACTATTTTGACATCAGCTTTGGTCGCTATGCAGCGGTCATGGTGCCGGTCAACTTGGTATCCCTGTTGGCCACTCTGCTGGTGGTGTGGTTGGTGTTCGCCCGTGACATACCGCGTGACTATGCCCTGGAAGGACTGGAATTACCGCAGAGTGCAGTGAAGGACCCGTTGGTGTTCCGACTGACATTCCCGCTGCTGGTGGTGTTGCTGCTGGCTTACTTTGTTACTGCTCCACTGGGCGTGCCTGTATCGGTAGTGACGGGCGCGGCTGCCTTGTTGCTGATGGCAGCGGCGGGGCGTTGGTGGCAAGCAGGGCGTGATGCACAGGTATCAGTACGCAAGGCGTTGCAGGGTGCGCCTTGGCAAATTGTGCTGTTTTCTCTTGGTATGTATCTGGTGGTATACGGGCTGGGCAAGGCAGGATTGACCGGACTGGGAGCGGATGCATTGCAATGGCTAGCTGGCCAAGGAGACTTTGTCGCCACGGTAGGTAGTGGCGTGCTGGCGGCATTGGTGGCATCGGTAATGAACAACATGCCGTCCACGCTGGTCAGTGCTTTGGCGATTGAGCAGGCACAGGTAACGGAACAAACTCGCGAGTTGATGATTTATGCCAGCGTGATTGGTAATGACCTAGGTCCGAAATTCACCCCGATTGGCAGCTTGGCTACTTTGCTCTGGCTGCATGTGCTGGCTGGGAAAAGCTACCGTATCAGCTGGGGACAGTACATGAAGGTCGGTCTGTTATTGACACCAGCGGTGTTGCTGGCGAGCCTAATTGCGTTGTATTTCTGGTTGCCTATGATTGGTAACTAATTGTTTTAACTGCAATCAGTGACGTGTTAGCGATTCATAGCGATATTTACCCTCCATATCGAGCCTTACTCTATCTTTGTCGAAGCGAGAGGAAAGTTTGCGCGGCCTGCCTGCTATGCTATTGAGTGTAGATTATCATGGAGTGAAGTGGGCGGCTGTGGCTAGCTCAGAAACAACAAAGCCCCAGATTACGGGGCTTTGAAGACTCCAGTGGATTGCACTGGAAAGAAAGATGGTGGCTACACCGGGACTTGAACCTGGGACATCAGCATTATGAATGCTGCGCTCTGACCAACTGAGCTATGTAGCCAATGGGTGCGCATTATTCTTATCTTGCGCATGCTTGTCAAGTGTTGCAGAGAAAAATTTGGTTAGTCGCGCGCTATTATATCCGCTGCATGCAGCCCGCACTCCTTTTGTTCAGCTTGCTCCCACCACCAGCGGCCTTCACGTTCGTGCTGATTAGGCAGGATAGGGCGGGTGCAGGGTTCGCAGCCAATACTGCTGTATCCTTTGCTGTGTAATGGGTTGTAGGGCAGCTCTAGCGCACGAATATAATTCCATACATCTTCGCTGGTCATATTGGCCAAGGGATTAAACTTATACAGTGTTTTTTCTTGGGTAGAAAAGTTGTTGTCTACTTCCACCTCGGGCAAAAAATTTCTCGTGCTAGGGCTTTGGTCTTTACGCTGGCCTGTTATCCAAGCGTCGGCCTGAGCTAGTTTCTTGCGCAATGGGGCTATTTTACGAATTGAACAGCACTCGGAATGACCGTCTTGGTAGAAGCTAAACAAGCCTTTTTGGCTGGTGAACCGCTTTAGTTCGTCGCCGTCCGGGCATAGGACCTCCAACTGCAGTGAGTAGTGGTTACGTACTTGCTCAAGAAACTGGTAAGTTTGCGAATGTAAGCGGCCGGTATCGATGGTAAACACCTTGACTTGGGGATTAATTTTCCACGCCATATCGACTAAGACAATGTCATCTGCGCCACTAAATGAGAGCCATAACTCGTTGGGGAATTGCTCAAAAGCGGTTTTTAAAATGTGCTGTGGACTTCGTTGTTCACAGGCTTCTACTAATGAAACTAGGCGACTATTGGCTTGCATATCAATATACTGTCCAAATAAGGTAAGATAGCATCTTAGCAAAAGGCTTATAGCCTTTGAACCTGTTTTGCCCCGTATTGCTAGATGTTTTAGTTATATGAATAGATAATTGCTACCGGTGGAAAAGTCGCCGGCAAACTGTATACAGCTAATTTTTGAGGATTTATTTGTGGAAATCGCTTGCTTAGATCTTGAGGGTGTTTTAGTTCCGGAAATTTGGATTGCGTTTGCTGAAAAAACCGGTATTGAAGCGCTTAAAGCTACTACCCGAGATATACCTGATTATGATGTGCTGATGAAGCAGCGTTTACGCATTCTGGATGAGCATGGTTTAAAACTAGGCGATATTCAGGAAGTAATTTCCACGTTAAAACCTCTAGATGGTGCAGTTGAATTTATTGACTGGCTACGCGAGCGTTTCCAAGTAGTCATTTTATCTGATACTTTTTACGAGTTTTCGCAGCCTTTAATGCGCCAGCTAGGCTTCCCTACGCTGCTATGCCACAAGCTTGTGGTTGATGAGACCGACCGCGTGGTGGACTATCAGTTGCGCCAAAAAGACCCTAAGCGTCAGTCAGTTCTAGCCTTCAAAAGCCTGTACTACCGTATTATTGCTGCCGGTGATTCTTATAACGACACCACTATGCTGTCTGAAGCGCATGCAGGTATTTTGTTCCATGCACCGGATAACGTAATCCAAGAATTTCCACAGTTTCCGGCGGTGCACACTTTTGCCGACCTGAAGCAAGAGTTTATTAAAGCATCTAATCGCAAGCTGAGCTTATAAGTTAGCGCTTTAGGTTCCTTAAGGTTTTTCTCTGCTGGTCGATATACAAATCATAGCTTTTTAATGGCAGGTGGGTGTAATGAATAAACCAATGGCAAGCGTTCTTGATTCAGTTGATCAGCGTACTCAGCTTGTAGGGGAAAACCGCTTAGAAATATTAATGTTTCGACTAAGCGGGCGTCAGCTTTTTGCGATTAACGTTTTTAAAGTACAAGAAGTTGTGCGTTTACCAACGCTTAGAGCGATTCCGCAGCGCCACCCTCATGTGAAAGGCGTTGTTAGCTTGCGCGGGCAAACTATTCCGGTGATTGATTTGGCACAGGCCATTGGCATGCGCCCAAGCGTGATTGACGAAAACAGCACTATTATCGTGACCGAATACAATCTCTCAGTACAGGCGTTTTTGGTTAGCAGCGTTGAGCGCATTATCAACCTCAACTGGGAAGATATTCAGCCACCCCCCAGTAGCGCAGGGCGTTCGCACTACCTAACCGCGATCACTAAAGTAGAAGACAATATTGTCGAAGTGATCGATGTGGAAAAGGTGCTGTCTGAAATTGTACCCATGAATACATCGATCCCAGAAGAGCATCTTACCGATCCTTTGTTGGCCAAAACTCAGGGACGTGAAGTGCTGATTATTGATGACTCAATGGTAGCTCTGCGCCAACTATCAGAGTCGCTAACTCAGCTTGGTCTGGTCGTGCACAAAGAAACGGATGGTTTAAAAGGTATCAATCGTTTAAAAGCATGGGCCGATGAAGGGCATGTGTTAACGGATAAACTGCTTATGGTGTTTACCGATGCAGAAATGCCGGAAATGGATGGTTATCGTTTAACCACGGAGATACGCAGCGATCCACGTCTAAAGGATTTATATGTGGTTATGCATACGTCTTTGTCGGGCAGTTTCAATAATGCCATGGTGCAAAAAGTGGGTTGTGATAATTTCCTGTCAAAATTCCAGCCTGACAAGTTAGTCGGAGTGATTCTTGATAGATTGAGCAGAGACCTCGACTAACACAGCCTGTTACTCTTCAAATAGCTGCTCGTGCCACTCCACCAGTGGAGTTGGCGCTTGCAGCTTTTCTCCGTAAATCACCGAGTAGGTTAAAACGTTCTGCACGTATTGGCGCGTTTCATCGAAAGGAATGGTTTCAATCCAGACATCATAAGGCAGATATTCTGTGTTTTTCAGCCACTGCCTTACTCGGCCCGGACCGGCGTTATAAGCGGCTGTGGCTAAAATGCGGTTGCCGTTAAATTGCTTCATCATTTGATTCAGGTAGGCCGTGCCTAGCTGAATGTTGGTATCTGGATTTAGCGCCTGCTGTGGCGAACTCAGCGGGATATTATAGCGCTTAGCTGTTTCTTTAGCTGTTCCCGGCATCAACTGCATTAGGCCCATGGCTCCGGCATGTGAGCGTACCGTAGGCATAAAGGCACTTTCTTGGCGAGTAATTGCATAAGCCCAGCTTGGATGAATACCTTGTTGCTGTGCCGCTGAGACTAAGCTGGCTTGGTAGGCTAGCGGAAAGCGGATATCTAGGTCATCCCAGTATTGTGCTTGCGCTAGGGTACGAATAGCTGGATTAAACCAATCTAACTCAATTGCTAGCTTAGCTTGAGCTTGCAGTTCTTCTTGGCTAAACAACCTGCTTGCGTGCTGCCACTCGCGCTGTGATGCCGCAAAATCACCCAGCGCATGAAACTCGTAAGCGCGCTGAATGGCCTTGCTATTGCGAACCTTGCTCAGCGTTTTGGGGGGTACATTAACCGGCATATTATTCAGCGAATAGCTTGATTTGCTTCGGTCAGCAGCCATAAAACCATAAAAATCACGCTCTTTTGCAAGCGATTGAAATTCACTTACTGGTGCAGGCTCAAGCGGGCGGGTAATCTGCTTGCTGCGAATTTGCCAGTACCGCCAACGGTTAGTTCTGGCCAAGTCCGCAGGTAACGCGCTAATAGATTGCTCAGCCTCGTTCCACTTTCCTATACGCAGCAGTAAGCGTGCATTCCATTGTGCGACCAACTCATCAGAGAGTTGCGGATCCCAGTCGCGAATGACCTCGAGAGCGCGCGGATCAAAGCGTTTAGCTAAAATGACGCCTACGTCGCGCGCCACTTTTGCTTTCTCGTCATTTGAAAAATCAAGCTGTTTGCCATAGTGTGTCAGCAGTTCAAGCGCGTTATCGGCTTCTTCGCGAAACAAGCGTCGCAAACCAATTGAAACAATGGCGTTATTTTCCTTATTTCGTTCAGCGAATTTTTGCTTATCTTTGATAAGGCTTGGTTTTTGCGCTACATCTATAAATAACTGCGCTTTGGCTGAGTTGGGGTGTTCTTTGCTCAGAAATTTAGCCAAACCATAGTTGCGAGCCTCAACGGCTAAGGCCAGTCGTGCCCAAACCTTATCTGCTGTGCGCAAGCCTGCTTTATTCCATGCTTCAAAAACAGGATCGCAAGCATTGGGGCGCGACTCACTGCTGAGCCATAGTTTTTCCGCTATTTGGAAAGCTGCCTGCTGTTGTCCTTGCTGCAGTTGAGCCTGAGCAAACCAGCAGTCAAGCTCAACCAAATTCAGCTCTGGACTGTAGTGCTTAACAAACACCGTCCAGTTACCTTGCTTGGCCAGCATGCGCAGCCATTCAAGTTTGAACATGCGGATTTGAGGCAGATCACCGTGTTCCAGCAAAAACTTTTCAACTTCGTCGGTATGGCTTTTCGCTAGACGTAGTTTAAGTTCTGCCAGCGTTAAATAAGGGGTTAGGGGATAGCTTCGCAGCTTTTTCTGGTTGCTTAAATAAACAGAAGGGTTGCCAGTATCCATGGCTTTTTTTGCTTGTGAATAGAGTAAGCGTTGCTGCTCTAAACCTGTGTTTGCTTGGCTAAAGGGAACACAGGCAAACAGTGAAACGAATAAAAACGAACGAATGATGTTTCGCATAAAAGCCCTGTGCAAATACACGCTAAAGACAGAATCAATACCCACATACTTGGGCGCAATACTATAGCACACTGTACAATATGCGCTCTGAAATTGGAGGCTAGCTCAATGACGTTGTTAAAAATGAACCAGGTATCTCTTGCATACGGTGTAACGCCTTTGTTGGAGAAGGTTTCATGGCAAATTTCGCGCGGTGAGCGTGTATGTATTATTGGGCGTAACGGCACTGGAAAGTCCACTTTATTGCGTGTTGTTAAGGGTGAACAACAGCAGGATGAGGGTGAAGTTTGGCGTGCGCCGGGTTTAAAGATTGGTGAGTTACCGCAAGAACTGCCCGCAGCTGATGAGCGTAGTGTTTTTGATGTTGTTGCCAGCGGCTTACAAGGTGTAGGCGAGCTCTTGGCGCGCTATCAGCACCTTACCCAAAACGTCACGACCGATGCTGATTTGCAGGCTTTAATGGATGTGCAGCAGAAGCTTGAGGCATTAGATGGCTGGCGTTTACAGCAGCTGGTAGACAGCACCATCAGCCGTTTACAATTACCCGCACAGGCTAAGCTTAGTGAGTTGTCAGGTGGTTGGCGTCGGCGCGTACTTTTGGCGCAAGCTCTGGTTGCTGAGCCTGATGTGTTATTGCTGGATGAGCCCACCAACCACTTGGATATCGGCGCTATCGCTTGGCTGGAAGAAGTGCTGCTGTCGTTTAATGGTGCGGTACTGTTTATTACCCACGATCGTACTTTTTTACAGCACATTGCCACACGCATTTTAGAGTTAGACCGCGGAACCCTGTTGGACTGGGATGGTGATTACGCCAGTTTTCTTGAGCATAAAGAACAGTTACTGGCAGCCGAAGAAACAGCCAATGCGCTGTTTGATAAAAAACTGGCGCAAGAAGAGGTTTGGATTCGTCAAGGCATCAAGGCTCGCCGCACCCGTAATGAAGGCCGAGTACGCGCTTTAAAAGCACTACGCCAGGAACGCAGTCAAAGACGCGACCGCCAAGGCGTGGTCAACCTGCAAATCGGCGAAGCCAGTCGCTCAGGTAAACAGGTCATTGTGGTTAAAGACGTCAGTTTCTCTTACCCCAACGGACCCACGCTCATTGAAGATTTCTCTATGGTGCTGCAGCGCGGCGACCGCATTGGTCTTCTCGGTGCTAACGGTAGCGGTAAAACAACCCTGTTAAAGCTTCTGCTGGGCAAGTTAAAACCGACCAAAGGCAGTGTAGAGGAGGGTACTAAACTACAGGTGGCCTATTTTGACCAAATGCGCCATCAGTTAGATTTGGAAAAAACGGTAGCCGATAACGTTGCTGAAGGCAGCGACACCGTCATTATTAATGACAAGCCCAAACATATTTTAAGCTACCTAAATGACTTCTTGTTTACCCCGCAGCGTGCCCGAACCCCGGTTAAAGCGTTATCCGGCGGCGAAAGAGCACGTTTGTTGTTAGCTAAATTATTTACCCAACCCGCTAACCTGCTGGTGTTGGATGAACCAACCAACGATTTGGATATGGAAACGCTGGAGTTGCTGGAAGAAGTGTTGTTGGATTTTGAAGGTACAGTACTTATCGTGAGTCACGACCGAGCTTTTTTAGACAACGTGGTTACCAGCACACTGGTTTTTGATGGTACAGCGAAAGTACACGAATTTGTCGGCGGCTTTGATGATTGGATTCGGCAGGGCGGTAAATTGAAACTGTTGGGTATGACTGAGTCTGTGGCTACAGAAAACAGCATAAATGGAAAAACTGATCCAGCGCAAGCAACTGACAAAAGTGCTGAGACAAAGCTGCATCAAGGGCAAAATGCTGGCATAGTCACCGCCAAGAAAAAACTAAGCTACAAACTGCAACGAGAACTGGATGCTATTCCAGCTAAAATCGATGCACTAGAGCAAGAATTAGCCCAGCTGCAGCAACAAACATCAGACCCTGAATTCTATATGCAGTCGACAGACAAAACTGAGCCTGCATTGCAGCGAATGTTGGACGTTGAGCAACTCTTGGAAGAACTGCTTGAGCGCTGGGCGGAACTGGAAGATGAATAGAGGAACTTGCATGGCCGTTGAATACCGCATCACCTTTGATGATGAACATGCCTTTAGCTATAAAATCGAACTAGACCGTGAGCCGTTATTAGCCACTGAGCATATCCCGCTCAGTGACTGGACCGATTTAAATCACCAACGCTGTACAAACTGCCCTTTAGATTCAAGCAAACATAAAACCTGCCCAGCCGCTGCGGATTTACAAACGGTGGTTGAGGATTTTAAGGGGTTGCCTGCGTTTAAAAAAGCCTGGGTAAGTGTGCGCACTAATGAGCGCGAATACAGCAAGCTAGCCAATTTGGAAGAAGCAATTCGTTCGCTGTTGGGCGTAATTATGGCAACCTCAGCGTGCCCGATCCTTGGCCGCTTAAAGCCTATGGCGCACAGCCATTTACCCTTTGCAAGCAATAATGAGTTTACTCTGCGTACTATCTCCATGTATGTCATGCGCGAGTTTTTCCGTATGCATGAAGGGCAAAACCCAGACTGGGATTTAAATGACTTAACTAACGATTTCAAGGATTTACAGCTGGTTAATCAAGCGCTTTGGCATCGTATTAATGATGTATGTGCAGGGGATACCAACCTAAAAGCATTGCTAAGCTTCTTCTCTATGTCATCGAGCATGACGTATTCATTAGATACTCAGCTACAAAAAATTCGCTCATTAGTGATGGCCGATGAAAACTTTGTAACGCTTTAACAGCCTGCCGCTAAATCATTGAATCATAAAAAACCCTTGCCGATGCAGGGGTTTTTATTTGAGTTTTTACAGCGCATCGCCAACTATTACCACGGGCAACCCCAAGCTGATAAAACCAGAGTGACAGAATGACGCATTCTTACTTTTTCATGGCAAGAAGGAGTAAAGTTTCAGGCGCATAAAAAACATTTATTCGCATGCCATGAACTCTGAGGCTAGACGGTCTAGGGCATGCTTAAAAGGCACTTTACTTTAAACCCACTGAAAACCATTAATGCAAAAATAGGTGAAATCTATGAAAAGCAAGCTGTTGATATGTGCCATTGGCTTAACCTTTAGTGGCTTGGCTGGAGCCACCACCCTCGACAAACCAAACTTATCTGCAACCTACCAAGCAAGTTTTCAGGGTGCTTGGAACAAAGCTGCAGCGGGGGAGTTGCCCGTTTATGAATGCACTCAGATTGTTGGAACTGCAACAAAAATGTTATCTGAGCCCACTACAGCTGTTGAAGCAAAGCACGCATACAAGGCGTGCTACGTTGACGCGATACTGAATTACTCTGAAGCATTTTTTAAACTCAATGCTCATGCATCAATAGAAAAAGACGGCATGCCCTACGGCTGCTCACTCTACTCACGTTATTTAAAGGGCCATGTTGTTTCTTTAGAAACCTATGCTGAACGTTTCGGTTTTAGTGCTACGCAATTAAACCACGAAATAAACACAAGGCTGCAAGAACCTGCCTCTTTATGCCAAGTCGCATTAAATTAAGCACAAAGGCATCTTGTGATAGTCGGTGCAGCCAGTGGCTGGGTTTAGAAACTAATAGCCTGTACGCCTTTAGTTTCTAACCATTCTGCCGAAATAGGTGTAGATAAAGTCCCTTTGCAATAAAGGGATAGCACAACCACAGGAGCCATATCATGGTATCTCTAATTTCAAACAACCCTTTGTCCGATACCGGTAAATCTGCATCGAAAGCTAATCCTAAGGTTAAGCCCCAGGAGACAGTGCCGGAAGAAGCGCAAAAAACAGCCGCAGCTAGCCCCCAAAGTCAACGTACGCAATTGGGCGCGCAAATTCTACAAGCGTCTTTGGATGTTTCTATCAGTGCCGGCAATGACGGGTTGGCACTGCTATACCGCACTGCCATTGAGCACATTAATGAGCAGCTAGCCCCCGAACTAGGTCCCAACGCACTGCAGGGTGCAATGCAGCAAGACAATAGCGCAGAAGCCACGGCTGAACGAATCCTGTCACAATCAACTGCGTTTTTTGATGCCTATGCACGCCAACATCCCAATGAAGAGCCAGAAGAGGTCGTACGTAACTTTGTCAACTTAATCCGCGGTGGTTTTGAGCAAGGCTACCACGAAGCGGCCAACATCCTTAGCGGGCTAGGTGTAATGGGCGAAGGCTCC
>LFRM01188396.1_pt3 | contig 12506 bp, 12 predicted proteins | sample 618341 | NCBI WGS metagenome assembly LFRM01 (sample SAMN03654438, study PRJNA283298) | anaerobic digester metagenome | isolation source: pool of bioreactors CSTR01a, CSTR02a, and CSTR03a thermophilic anaerobic... | place: Denmark: Kgs. Lyngby | collected 2014-05-21
AAAAACCATTTGAAAGTCTTTTCTTTTCGCCCATGACTGCGAAAATCCCCTGAATAAAATAGTCTTTTCCCACCGGCTTCTATCAAAAAAGCATAGGCATCAAAAGCAGAATGGTCCATTAAATAAGGAGTTATCTTGAATTCACCACAGTTAAAAGGTATACCACTTTTAATATAATGGGGGTTATGTATCTTCCCTTCCATTTGGGTAAATAAAACGGTAAGCTCGATCAGTTTGTGAGCTGCTTCTCCCAGGTAAAATGGTATTATTTTATCTACATATTTTAGATAGCCATAATGGTCCTGATGGGGGTGAGATAATAAGATCCCATCAACCTTTTCATAAAGATCATCCCAGGAATAAACCCCCTTTAAATCCGGTAAAACACCCTGTTTAACCAGTTCCTGACCTGAATTTTTTTTATACCGGGCAGCATCAAACTTATTACCTTCACTATCTACCAGTGGTATCCCGATATCAACTATTATTCTGCTCTTATTATGTATTATTTCTACACAGGAGCCCCCTATTTCATGGGATCCGCGGTGGATTATTATCTGCATCTCTCCTCCTCAAATTCCTGCTTTACTCTTTGGTAACATAATTCCAGAGGGTTTGAATTTTTACATCCTTTTTGGGATCGCCTTTATCATAATGTTTTATACCTTCAAGGCTGCCATCATCTCTTAATAACCTTTTAAATCTACCAGTCTGTTGATCACGGTCAAAACCAAAGATATATAACCCACATTTAGGTAAAAGTTTATCGGGAATAGGCAATTGTAATCCAAATAATGTGTTTACTATATTTATGTAGTTACCATATTCTGCAATTATCTCAGCACTTTTTTCCTCTATTTGCCTGTTATATCTTTCTATCTGGTTTACAACTTCCGGCTTTGTATTTTCTTTTGACCATAGTTCACTATTTGTAAAATGTTTTGCCTCAACAAATTTTAATGCTTTCTCTTCAATTGAATATAACAATAAATCTATTCTATCTTGCTTATTATCATAATCTTCATCCTCATTCTCAATAGCTACCTCAATATCCAGGACTACAATACCCTGTGTTTTATTTGATTTATTTGCATATGAATACTTAGAATAGAGATGGGATACACCCTGTGCCTCTAATCCAGCATATTTTTGGCAGTTATCGATAACTGCTTCATAACAATCAACAAAACTTTTACTTATCCGGGGATTAATTAAATCTGCTTCACTTAGGTAATCTTTATTTGAAAGCAGTAATGATATGTATTTCCGGTGTGTTGAAAACTTCCCATCATAAACAAAAGGTCGGCTACCTCCACAATAAAAACACATCTTCCGGTTCCGTACTGCAGGGAATATAACACCTCTATCTATATCTTTTTTTATTTTTGTATATAAGGTGTCATTTTTCAACTGACTAATAAGATGAAAACTCCTTTTAAAGGTACTCATTATATCACTCCTATAATATTTGATATTTAATGCTTAAAACCAGGGGGCACAACTGATACACATTCCTTAATAGAATTATCAATCTCCTCCCACTGCTCCGGAAATTTATTATGTCCCTCAGATTGAATGCTTCGACCGCCTCCTTTAACAATTAATTCCCATGAGGTACCATCCATCACATATTCTACAGAAGGGTCCTCATATTTTTCCCTTAAACCAAAAACTCTTAACTCCAATAACCGCTTCCATAATTTATCAACATTTTCAACCGGTACCCTGTATACCCGGTTTTCAAATATCTCCGGGATTACAACTTCACCATTACTTTTAATCTCCACCTCGTTATTTCCCTGCCAGGTTCCATATTCTTTTTTATAAAGATAAAAGTCATCTGGGGTATTTAGGGACTGAGCATGTTTCTTTTCTAGTTCATTATCCTGTTGTTCAACAGATTTGAATTCTTCCGGGATTTTATTAAAGCTAAGTCTTACCTCATCACCCTTTTGGGTATATATCCAGATCCATCTTTTCTGCAGTCTTGTTACTTTATTTAATATTTTCTTATTAATTCTTAAACCTTGTTTGCCATAAAAAACGAGACAGATATCTTCTCTGGACGGGTAACGTTTCCTGCTATAAGGATCGATTAAAGGAAAGAGCTGATTTAATTCATCAGAATAACCCTGATTACTGTAAGCAAATTTCTTATAATATTCATCAATAACATCGTTTACAGAGCGAGTCCTACCAAGCATTGATCGGGGATGCATTAATTTGCCTTCACTGTTATTTAGAAAAAGGGTGGCATATACATTTGGTCTCCTGGAACGGATAAACCGTTTTAAGATTGTAACTGTCTTTTTTATAATTTCAGTATCTATTTCCGGTGATAACTGCATATACAAAATAGCGGTCCTGAATCCCTGGTATTCCTGATCCCCTCCTGGATAGTCTCCAAGTCTTCGATTAATAACATTTTCTGAATACCGTTCCAGTGTCTGTTTCTTTCGAGCCAGTACAGACCTGAGTTTCTTTTCCCATTTTTCCAAAAAAATCACCCCTTTAAAGTGTATTTGTTATAATTTCCCGGGTTAAAGGATTATATCGAAAAGAAGAATTAGTTAAAACCAGATATAATTTTTCCTCTTCATCCACCAATACCAGGCTTTCGCGGTTTATCCTTTTAACAAAAAATATTCTCTCTTTTAAAAATACATATTCTCCTTCATTTAATTTGAAGCTAGAGAAATTACACAATTTTATAAGTTTATTGGCTTTTTCTGATAGCAAACTAACAGGAATTTGATAATTCATTTTCCCACTCCTATCTTATAATGCATCGTTTCTCAAAAGTCAGGTATCAAGTTCACTACAATTATATCATGGAGCTGTGACAGCATTATGTCGCAAACATTCGTTTTGTTTTTGATGTATTTTATCCAAACCTTTACAACCCTGAAGTAAAGATATATAGTTTCTATTACAACCGTTATGAAGTCGGTCGGTTAACTATGTAAATTGCTTAATATAGTTATAATTTGCTATAATAATTTAGACCTTTTTATAATCAAATATTTTTCTTTCCAAAATAATAATACTTTTGAAGCAAAAAAATATTGCATTAAAATCCTCCTCTATTGTATTAAAATCATAATTTATTCTCTACTTTTTTTGCAACAATAAAATTTGTTTATTTTCCTCCGGTTAATTTTTTAATCTGCTGTTCTGCTAATTCTATCTCTTCCTCATCCCCATATTTTTTTAACTTTTTATAATACTCTAAAGAAGTATCTTTATCCCCCATTATCATAGAAATATAGGCAATATTATTTATAACGATAGTATCAAACGGGTTTTTTTGCTCTGCTAATCTAAAATATTTTATAGCTTCCTGGTAATTGTTTTGATATAAATAAACAGCAGCAATACTATATAGCCCCCTAACTGAATTGGAGAAAAAGTTTGAAGATGATATAATAAGATAAATTCAATAGGGGGAAATAATTATGAGTAAACGTAAATATCCAGATGAATTTAAAGAACAGGTAGTAAAAGAATGTAGAGATATTGGTAATATTGCACTGGTAGCAAGAAGACACGGGATATCCAAGCATACAGTATATTCCTGGGTAAACAAAGCCAAAATGAATGGTTCAATTAAGCCTCTTTCTAGAGAAAAAGAAAAACAGTTTAAGGAAGTTAAAAATAGACTGGAAAAAGTCAGTACAGAAAATGATCAATTAAAAAGACTGCTTGCTGAAAAAGAACTGGAACTGGCTATTTTAAGAGACTTGAGAGATTCCATAAACCCCAGGTAACCGACAGAGTCAAAATCGCCCAAAAGTGGATCGATAGAGGCTATAAAGCTGCTATTGTACTGGACTTTGTCGGTTTAGCCCCATCCACCTACTATGCTAATGTAAATAAAACTGATAACAGCAACAATAGTTCCAATAACCCTAATGGAAGACCAATTCCCGGTTATTCCTATACCATTGATGGGCGAAAGGTAAATGATGAACTAATCAAGGAATGGCTGCTTGAGCTAATAGATGGTGATGGCTTTCCATACGGATACCGCAAATTAACTACCTGTTTAAAGGAAGACTATTTATTAATAATCAATAAGAAAAAAGTATATAGACTCTGCAAAGAACTGGATATATTAAAACCGCAAAGGAGATTGAAAAGGCATTATCCACGAAGAATAGCCAAGCGCGAAAAGATAAGCAATTCCAATCAACTCTGGGAAATGGATCTTAAGTATGGCTATATAACAGGAACTGGCGAATATTTCTTTCAACTATCATTAATAGATGTATTCGACAGGACAATAATAGATTATCATTTGGGTTTAAGCTGTACAGCTGAAGATGCCTGCCGGGTATTGAAAAATGCTCTGGCAAAAAGGCAACTTACAAAAGGCATGGAATTACCTGTTATCAGAACCGATAATGGTCCACAATTTGTCTCTAGGAAGTTCGGTGAAACCTGTAAATCATTAGGTATTAAACATCAGAGAATACCTGTAAAAACACCGAATATGAATGCCCATATAGAGTCATTCCATTCAATTCTGGAAAGAGATTGTTACAGCATAAATGAATTTAAAAGTTTTATCCATGTTTATGAAATAGTCAGTGAATATATGGATTATTACAACAACAGCTACAGGCATGGTAGCCTGGGGGATATGTCGCCAAGCAGATTCTACCAGGCATTACAAAAAGAAAAGATCAAAGCTGAATCATTTATTGCATAAAATGAATAATTAAAAATCTAAGGTTAAGTGAGTAATTCAAAGTTTTTCTACAGAATTAGGGGGTTGAACCGCAATATTGTTATACGAATATACTACATCAGGATACAACTCTATTACTTTTTCGGAAATTTCAATAACATATTCATCTCTATTTTCTATATCGTTATTAAAAAGATGAGACACCCTGCCTTGAATACTTTCGATCATATAATTACATGCATCATCCAGTTTTTCCCCATTATGCCATAACCATTTGTTATTATTTTTACCTGATATATCTAAAACATCTATTATAGCATTTTTCTGGCGCTCATACCTGAATATTTCCCCCAAAGCATGAATTTTTCCAAAATGCATATCCAGTCTGTTAGGATATCTTTTTAATCCGTCATTAAGATATTCTAAAGCTAACTCAACTTCTTCCTCATTATAGAATATTTCACTACATAAATACCCCACTTTTTCACCGGTTTCAGGGTCTTTTATAACTATAGCTTCTTCCTGTGGCGGCTGTTTCTTTATAGTGATATTCTCACTGATACTTAAATTATAATAATAGTTAAAATATGCAATATATAATTCAGGATCATGTGGATCTATTTCCTCCCAGTTTTGAAGATGCTGATATAATTCCTCATATTTTCCCTGATCCAATAGTTGTACATATTTATCCTTATAATCGTCTGCCAGAACTCCTGTTGATAACAAAAGAATAATCATAATTATCAGAAAAGCTCGTCTCATATCAATATCTATCCCTGCTTTAGAAATTTTATTCTCCATTATATATCCTCCAAATTCTTTTATTGAATTAGCCAATTTGAGCGCAGCGCAGCCGGGTACTCGCTGTTGTTCGATGGCGTCATTTTTCTATGTAATAAAAAGATTATTTTATTTTTAATTACGGTATAAAAAGTCCGGTACTTTTCATATATTCTATATAAGCTCTTTTTCATAATTCTCTTAATGACGCTTTCGTAGTCGCGGTAGGAAGGAAACAGCAAAGATTTAAAAATTACATTATAATTTTGCAAAATATATCTTTTATTTCTAATAATTATATTCGCTAAATAATACCATTATCCTTCATAATATTTACAATTATATAATAATCTACTTTTATAGAGCAAGGTCAATCTCCCTTCACGCTGCTCCAGATTAATCGAACTTGAATGTAGATTCCAGTGGTATTTCTTTCAGTATTTCTTTGATCTTATTTTTATGTCCAGACCTTAAATACATCATTATCTCTATCAAAATTTCCCATGATATACATTATATTCTATACTATAAATTTAATTTTATCACTTTTCCCACATTGATACAATATTATTAATTCCATCCTTTTCTTTATCTCTATAAGTTCTATATCAGAAAAATCTTTTTCCAGATAATTATCAGCCATTCGTTTGGTAATAATTTGTCTATATGCAGGCATAGCAATTCCAATATGTTTTAAGCTATATACAGAGGATATGGCTTAAGTATAGTGGGGTTAATTGTTATCTCATGATGTTTACCCCTCCTTTTGAATTATAGATATACGTTGTATCAATAAATTTCAGAAACATTTTTGCAAAATAAAAACAGCCTTATCAGAAATGTAACCTGATAAAGCTGTTCAAACATCTGTTAATTTGGTTAGGTTTCATCCTGGCTGTTAAATAAAATAATCCCCGGTTCGGGGATTATTCCCTGACCCGGGGAATTATCAACTTACTTTACTGGTTACCGGTTGGCTCCAGATGAGGCAGCATATATTTAAATGTACCCCAGTGGCCATATGGTGCAACATAGGCATTTTCGGAACCTGGCCAGTTGGTCCAGTAGTATTCATCCCAGGTCAAGAAGCCAGCATAACCATAGGTTGGGATACTGGGCATCTCTTCAATAAGGAGTTTCAAACCTTCTGTGCCAACAGCAACAGTTGCTTCGATATTTGTAGGATCGGTGGCTTTGAGCCTTCTAATGATATCATCCATTTCATCAGAGCTCCATCTGGAAACATGAGCCTGGTTCAGTGTACCAATTGGTTTCATGTATTCAGAGTTAAATTGATCCAGTGTCCTGTAGAGGTCTACTCCGGCACCCCATGGTTCTGGTGCTGGCCAGACACTACCTACCTGGAAGCGGCCTTCACTCTGAATTGTAGAGTAGGCATCAGAAGCTATATACTCTGCATCAATTCCGAATTTCTTCCACTGCTGAACAGCGGCATTACCATTCTTGAACTGATGGTGAGAAGTATCATTAATATCAATAACCCGGATTACCCATGGTGTTCCATCAGGCAGCAACCATTTACCATTGCTGTCTCTGGAGAATCCATTCTTTTCTAACAGTTTTGCAGCTACATCTGGTGCATACTTATACCAGCCAATACCAAAGGTTCTTTTTATTTCTTCAGGATCATCACTTACAAAATAACCCCTATCCTTGGCATATTCAGCAACTCTGGCTCCTACATCTGGATCATATGGATAGAATACCTCTCCATTACCCAGATCCAGCTTGAACTCTTTCAGCCACTCCTGCATAGGTTCAATATAATATTCAGGATAGGCTCCCAGGGCTGGTACGTGAACAGGGCTCAGGGTAGCCTGGCCGTCAACAGCCTGGGCCAGATATTCAACAATATCAATAGCCAGTAGTAATGCCCATCTTACTTCACGGTTGTCAAAAGGCTCTACAGCAGTATTAAAGACCAATCCTGTGATACAGGGGTCATTATTAACAACCCATGGATAATTGGGTTGATATGCCCTGATGGTTCTGCCTTGTGCCAGGGCAGCCACAAAACCTTCAGCAGATAAGTCAACTATATCAAGCTGATGGGTTAACTGGGCAATGATCTTGGCTCCTTCATCACTATAGGTCTGGAAAATAACATACTTAGGAGCTGGTTCACCGAAAAGCATTCCGGTAGGAGTATTCTGCCAGTCTTCCCTCTTTTCCCAGATGGTCCAATAACCATTGGGGTCAAAGCTGTGTAATTTATATGGGCCACAGCCGACAAATGGATTAAATTCAAAGGTTAATGGATCGTCAACCTTTTCAAAGATGTGTTTTGGCATAATCCAGGTACAACCCCAACGATCCAGGAACTTGGTATGGAACCGGGAGTTGGGTTTTTTCAGGATAAACTCAACTTCATAATCATTGTTTTTATAAACTTTCTCTACTTCAGTAGCAAAAGATGAGTGATCATTAAAACCTGGTACATTGATCAGGGTCTCTACTGTAAAGACAACGTCATCAGCAGTAAAGGGTACCCCGTCAGACCACTTAACTCCTTTTCTTAAAGGAATTGTAACTTTGGTAAAATCATCATTGTAAATGGGGTCTCCAGCAGCCAGACTATTAATGATATTACCGGTTGCGAAATCAACAGTCCACAGAGGCTCATTTGCCAGGTTCTGCATACCTCTGTCATTCCACTTCCAGCCAACCCAGGCATTAAAGTTACCAGGGGTACCAACACGGCCTGTCAAAATACCCGCAATCAGGGTTTCATTTCTTGGTAACCCATCAATAGACTGGGCAAAGGCTGGTAATGCAAGTACTAAAACAAGACCTAAAATAAACCAAACCTTTAATAACCTTTTCACAATTCACCCTCCTAAACAAATATTTTTCACCTTGACAACTAAGCAGCAGTTATTTAATGCCTCCCTGCTTTCACCTCCTTCTGCTACTATCTATCAAGAATTGCAGTAAAGATGACATTTTACAGAAACATCATCAATTAGAAGAGTATCAGGTGCCTGGTTCTTGCATTTTTCCATTACTTCAGGACATCTTCCTGCAAATTTACAACCTTTTCTTAAGTACTCCTCATATTCCAGCTCAGAGATAGAGATCCTGTCTGTCCATTTTTTGGCTGGATCTGCTTCCGGAATAGATTCCCGGAGGAGTTTTGTGTAAGGGTGTTTTGGTTCCATTAAAACTTTTTCTACCGGTCCACTTTCCATAATATTACCCCTAAACATAATAGCAATCTGTCCTCCCAGATAATAGGCAGTAGCAAGGTCATGGGTTATGTAAAGGATACTCATCCCCAGTTCTTCCTTTAATCTCTTGAAGAGGTTAACTATAGACATTCTAATTGAAGCATCTACCATGGAAACAGGCTCATCAGCAAGTAAGAGGGCTGGATCTGTCAATAAAGCCCTGGCGATAGATATCCTCTGCAACTGTCCACCGGAGAACTCACTGGGATATTTACCGGAAACTTCATCAAAGGAAAGGCCTACAGATTCAAGTTTACTATTGATTATCTCCACAGCCTCTTCTCTATCAGCAGCCAATTTATAATTATATAGAGTTTCAAAAAGGTAAGAGTCTACTTTTCTCAAGGGATTAAAGGTTTCAAAAGGATTCTGGAAAACAGCCTGAATACCCTGAGTGAACCAGACCCTTTTTTCCTTTTTGGGGCTCTCCTTACTATATATAATCTCACCGGCAGTAGGTTCTTCAAAACCCAGCAGCATTCTGGCTATTGTAGTTTTTCCACAACCACTTTCCCCTGCCAGGGTAAAGATCTCTGCAGGCTTAATTTCAAAGGATACCTGATCAACGGCCAGGATCTTCTCCCTTGATAAGATATTGCCTAATACAAATTCTTTTGTCAGTTGGTTTACCTTAATAAGTGCTTGCATTTCACCCCACCCCCTCACTAGTTAGCCAGCAGGCAACCATATGCTCATTACCCTGCTCACTTAATTCCGGTATTTTTTCCTCACAGATATCCATTTTAAAAGGACATCTGGGATGGAAAGCACATCCACTGGGGAGATTTGCCAGAGAAGGTGGATTTCCAGGAGCACTGGCCCTGGTTCCCCTATCACCAAATCTGGGTAGAGAATTAATCAAGTATTTTGTATAGGGATGAATCGGGTTTTCAAAGATCTCAACTGTCTCTGCCTCTTCAATTATTTTTCCTGCATACATAATTACCAGCCTGTCAGTAATATTGGCATGAATACCCATATCATGGGTAACCAGGATGATGGTATTCTCGAGACCTTTCTGAATATCTTTCAGTAATTGGACAACACCCCTTTGTACAACCACGTCCAGAGCAGTAGTCGGCTCATCAGCAAAAATAACTGCTGGTTTTAATAAGGCTGCCAGGGCTATGGCAACTCTTTGCCTCATACCACCAGACAATTGGTGGGGATAAGAATTCAGGACTTTCATAGGGAGTCCCAATTGCTTGATATGTTCCCTGGCTATCTCAAAGATCTCATCTTTGGTCTTTCCGCTCAGGTGGCTATTGAGAAAATCCCGGTAAGTATCTTCAATTTTTATAACTGGATTAAAGATACTCATGGCACCCTGGGGTATATAGGCAATATATTCCCAGCGTAATTTTCTTCTTTCCTCTTTACTCAGAGAATAAATATCAAATTCCTCTCCATCACGATAGTATAATACCTGGCCATCCATTAATCTTAAAGGTGGCTTAATAAAGGCATAGAGGGTTTTCATCAAGCTTGTCTTTCCACAGCCGCTTTCACCGGCTATGCCGTATATTTCATTTTTACGGATGTTCAAATTAACATTATCAACGGCTTTTACTGTCTTTTTTTTGCCCAGGTCATCCAGGACATAATAAGCCTTCAAATCCTTTGTCCTCAATATATATTTGCTGTTGCTATCCATCTACTCTACACCTACTCTCTGCACCCTTGTTCTGGGATCAAGATATTCACTGATACTGATAGAAATCCAGTATAGGGCAATAAAAAGGAAGATAGAAAGTACGATTGGTGTTAATAACCAGTTCCAACGACCCAGTAGGAGTGACTGGTAATTCATGGCCCATTTAAGCATGGTGCCCAGGGTAGGAATATCCATATTTGTCAAACCAACTATAGAGAGGGTCATCTCCAACCCAATGGCCCAGGACATATTATTAATCAAGGTAGAAAAAGCCAGGGGTGTAATATAGGGTAAATATTCTTTTATAACCAGCTTTATTACCCCTGTGCCAGAGAGTATGGCAGTATTGGTAAACTCCCGTTCCCGCAAACTTAAAACCTGTGACCTTATTACCCTGGCATCCCAGGCCCAGCCGAAGAAGGCCAATAATAATCCCAGGGTTAAAACATTCATAAAATCCCTGATTAGCATAGCCAGCATGACAATAATCAGGAATAAGGGTATAACCAGAAAACCATCACTAAAAAACATCAAAACCCGGTCTGTGGTCTTTCCTTTATAACCGGCTACCAGGCCAATGAGAATGGCAATTATCCTGGATATGACTCCAGCTATAATGGAAACCATTAGGGAGTTTCTTATGGCAAAGGTTGCCTGCCAGAAGATATCCTGGCCTTTGGAATTGGTTCCCAGTATATGGGGCCATGCAGGAGGCCGATCCCTGGGGACAACAAACCAGATTGTAGGGTCATAGGGTGAAAAAGCTGACATAAGTGCTAATATAACCAATAAACAAAGCACTATAAAGGCAAAGATAAATCGATAATCTTTAAAAAGCTCTTTAAGTATCCGGGTAAAATGCATTTTCTTCTCCTTTCATCAATATGAAATCACTTTCTTATTTATACTTAATTCTTGGGTCAAAAAGTGGATAAATCAAATCAATAATAAGAACCAGGGTTGTTATGGCCACTATAGATAAGGCGGTTATCCCCATTATCAAATTATAATCCCCGGTTGAGATAGCAGAAAAAAGAAGATTTCCCAATCCAGGATAGGAAAACACTATTTCCGTAATTAAGGCACCACTCAAGATCTGGCCTAGAGAAAGGGCCAGATTAGTAACCTGTGGTAACATAGCATTCCGGATTACATATTTAAACATAATTTTTCTTTCTTTAATACCACCTAACTGTGCATATTGAACAAAATCCTCTGCATTAACATTCTGGACAATTAGTTTTGAGGCCTGGAACCAGGATGCAGCACCGAGTATGACCAGAGATAAAGCTGGTAGAAAAGCATGCCGCAGAACATCCAGGATATAACTGAGGGTAAATGAAGGTGTCCTGCCAATGGTAGCACCACCAGCAATAGGGAATAATCTAAAAACATATGAAAGCAAGATCAAAAGGCCCAGGGCAAAAATATAATAGGGCATTGGCCTGATAAACATCACCACTCCATCCAGGATCCTGGACCAGAGTTTATTGTTAAAATAGCCTGCCATTCCACCAATAATATTCCCGATAACCCAGGATAAGACCGTAGTAACAAAAAGCAAGCCTACTGTCCAGGGCAAGGCTGTCTTAATCAAATCAATTACCGGAACAGGAAATTGGAAAAAGGAGATTCCGAAATCACCGGAAAAAAGTCTTTTCCAGAAGTCAATATATTGGTCAAACCAGGAGCCTTCCAGTCCATAGAGGCGAGTCAAATCCTCTACCATCTGTTCAACATCTGCCGGATTAAGATATGTACCCCTTGATCTAAGCTCTGCAATGGTTCTCTGTACAGGATTAGTTGGGGCAAAACGAGGTATAAAAAATACAATGGTGATCCCCAAAAATATTACCAGAAAATATTGTAATAAACGGGGAATTAAATATCTTTTCACAAACATAAAAAGTACCCCCTTTATTTTATAAATTGCTTCTTAAGCTATGATAAACATAAGCTCCGGGTTGACAATTTTCTATATTCTGAATCTTTCCAATAAAAAAATATAGTTTCCGGCACCTGTTCCCTTATTTTATATTTATTATCAAACTATACTAAACTATTCCATATTCCAACTCTAAGTAAAACTATACCATATTATCTTATAATTATCAAGTAAAAAAAGCCAGAT
>LFRM01200403.1_pt1 | contig 12504 bp, 8 predicted proteins | sample 618341 | NCBI WGS metagenome assembly LFRM01 (sample SAMN03654438, study PRJNA283298) | anaerobic digester metagenome | isolation source: pool of bioreactors CSTR01a, CSTR02a, and CSTR03a thermophilic anaerobic... | place: Denmark: Kgs. Lyngby | collected 2014-05-21
GAGGTTAGCATCTATTTGAAATATGATGCTGAGCTTTTAGAACAATTAGATTTTATCCAAGCCAAAGCAAAACTTTCAATAGAAATGCGAGCTATTCAGCCCATTTTAAATCAAGAAGGACGAGTTGTTTTATATGATGCCAGGCATCCATTAATTCCTGATAATGAAGTGGTCCCGATTTATTTTGAACTGGGTACCGATTTTAATACATTGATTATAACTGGCCCCAATACAGGCGGCAAAACGGTCACTTTAAAAACTTGTGGCCTTTTTGTTTTAATGGCGATGTCAGGCTTACATATTCCAGCAAAAGAAAAATCAGAAATATCTATCTTTAATCAAGTCCTAGCAGATATTGGAGATGAACAAAGCATTGAGCAAAATCTCAGTACATTTTCTTCACATTTAAAGCAAATCATTCAAATTTTAAATATTGCTGATAAAGACACTTTAGTATTAACAGATGAGCTTGGTGCAGGTACAGATCCATCAGAAGGCGCCGCTTTAGCTATTGCCATTCTTGATTATCTCAGGCAAAAAGGTTGTCATACTGTTGCAACAACACATTATCGAGAATTAAAAGGATATGCTTTAAATACAGAAAAAGTAAATAATGCTTGCTGCGAATTTGATGAAGAAAATCTAAAACCAACCTATCGTTTATTGATTGGAATACCAGGTGTTAGTAATGCTTTCAAAATTTCAGAAAAATTAGGTTTAAAACCAGAGATTATTTCGGCTGCTGAGAATTTAATATCTGATGAAAATACTAAATTTGAAGAATTAGTTTCTGCTATAGAAAAATCTCATCAACATGCAGAAGTTATGACAAATGAAATAGCAAGTTTAAAACGAGATAGCAAGCTTCTGCAGGAACAATTAGAAAAAGAAAAAGAACAGATTGCGATTTCGAAAAATAAGTTGATAACAGATGCCAGACAAGAGGCAGATCAAATCATTCAAAAGACTCAAAATGATGTGTCAAAAATACTTGATTCTTTAAGAGAAGAAATTAAAGAAGCACAAAGTTCATCTGAAAAACAAAATGCTCAAAAATCTGCTAGAGAAGCTAATCGTCAATTATCAGAGAAAGCGAAGATTAATCGAGAAAAAATTGCAAAGCATAAATATGATCATAAAACTAAAAAATTGACAATAGATAATCTTATGATTGATGAGTATTATCATTCTGATCTTTATAATATTGATGGCCAAATTTCTGAAATTCTACAAGATAAAAAGGAAGTGGTACTTAAAAGTGGTGTTTTAACTGTAAATGTACCAATCAATTCTTTGAGTTATATTTCGCAAGACAAACAAAATAAAAAAAATCAATATAGTAAACAATCAAAGACAGAAAAACGTCAAACTCAAAAAATAATTAATGAACGTAAAAATATTATGAATACAGAAATCAAATTATTAGGCTTAACTGTTCCTGATGCTTTAATGCAATTAGATCAATTTATAGATGATGCTGTTTTAGCCAATATTTCTCTTGTTAGAATAGTTCACGGCAAAGGGACAGGTGCTTTAAGACAGGCTGTTCACAATTCGCTTAAGAAAGATAAACGTATTAAATCTTTTAAATTAGCAGAAATAGGTGAGGGTGATACTGGGGTAACAATAGCAGAATTATAATTTGAATATAAATAAAAGTATAAATAGAGATATAAAATTAATTAAACACAATTAATGAAAAATTAAAAATTTATTAATAAAAATAATTTTTTTAAATCTTTGATAACTTGCTTGTGTAATATGACAATAATGATATAATTAAGTAGAATCTATATAAGGAGATTGCACAAAAATGGATCAAGCGTTTCTTTTCAATACAGGAAAAAACCATATGAGTTATAAGTTTTTGGGATCTAGACCAGATCACAATACAGAGGGTGAGCCTGGTTATCGCTTTGCCGTATGGGCACCTCATGCAGTTAGAGTTTGCGTTGTTGGTGATTTCAACAATTGGGAAGTGGACATAAATAATTTAGAAATATATGGCGCAACAGGCATATGGGTTGGATTTATTCCTGATTTGCAACAGTTTGATAATTATAAATATGCAATCTTGACACAAGATAATGAATGGCTGTTAAAAGCAGACCCCTATGCGAGACATGCAGAAACAAGACCGGATACGGCTTCTAAATTATATGATCCGGATGATTTTGTTTGGACAGATAAAGAATATTTGGAAAAAAGACAAGATGCATATGATTTAAAACCTTTAAATATTTATGAAGTCCATTTGGGTTCTTGGCGTCGTTATCCTGATGGTTCTGTTTATAATTATAAAGATATCGCTCCACAATTAGCAGATTATGTAATTGAAATGGGCTACAATGCGATTGAATTAATGCCTATCACTGAATATCCTTTAGATGCTTCTTGGGGATATCAAGTAACGGGCTATTATGCTGCAACAAGCCGCTATGGGACTCCAGCAGACTTAAAGTTTATGATTAATCATTTTCATGAAAAAGGAATACACGTTTTCTTAGATTGGGTTCCTGCTCATTTCCCTAAAGATGCTTTTGGCTTAGCAAAGTTTGATGGAACGTCATTGTATGAATATGCAGACCCGATGATGGCTGAGCATAGTTCTTGGGGGACTTTAGTTTTTGACTACAGTAAAGCAGAAGTTCGCTCCTTTTTAATTTCTAATGCATATTATTGGTTAAATGAATTTCATTTTGACGGACTTCGAGTTGATGCTGTTAGTTCCATGTTTTATCGGGATTATGATCGAACTGAATATGTCCCCAATATTCATGGTGGTAGAGAAAATTTAGAAGCCATCTCTCTCTTTAAAGAAATCAATACTTTAATGCGTGAAAAATTACCTGGTACGATTATGATGGCAGAAGAGTCAACACCATTTCCTTTAATTACAACTGGTGTGGATCGTGGAGGTATTGGCTTTACATTCAAATGGAATATGGGCTGGATGAATGATACCTTATATTATNNGATCATTATTTACGTAAACATCATCATAATGCTTTTACTTTTTCTCTTATGTATGCCTTTTCAGAAAGATATATTTTACCTTTCTCACATGATGAGGTTGTGCATGGAAAAGGTACTCTTTTAGGCAGAATGCCTGGAGATTATTGGCGCAAATTTGCTAATCTCCGTACGATATTTGCTTATCAAATGGCACATCCAGGAGCTAAATTAAATTTCATGGGTAATGAATATGCTCCATTTACGGAATGGCGTTATTATGAAGAACTTGAATGGTTTATGCTCGATTATCCATCACATAAACAAATGCAAGACTTCGTGAAAAATTTAAATCATCTTTATTTAGAAAAACCAGCTTTATGGGAAAATGACAATGATTGGGACGGCTTTAAATGGGTACAAGCCAAAGATTCTAATAATAGTATTTTTGCTTTTATGAGATTTAATGCTGCCCAAGATAAAGCAATTTTATGTGTACTTAATATGACACCTGCTGTAAAAGATCTATACACTTTAGGACTACCAAAAGCTGGAGATTATAAACTGATTCTAAATTCTGATGAAGGAAAATATGGTGGCAGTGATTATTTAGATGAATTTCCTCAAAAAGAGATTTATTCAACCTATCATCCAGAAGTTGTAAATTCAGAAAATTCTTTAGAGGACAAACCAGAAGTTGATGGTAAAAATTCTGATAATGAATTAAAAGAAAATAATGAAAAGAATTGCAAAGAAGAGCTTTATACAACAACTGTAGAACAAATATCTCAGATACCTAAAAAGGTGTTTAGAGAAGATCTTAATAATTTAGACATTGTTGTACCACCACTTTGCGCCATGTATTTTGAATGGCAGTCTGTGAGTAATGAAGATCAAGATAATAAAGAACTAAATAATAAAGAACAAAATAATAAAAAACAAAAAAATAGTAAAAATTTCATAAAAGGTTAGGACAAAAAATAAACTTATAGATCAATAGGAGGGGAGTAAATATGCCGAAACAAGAAATGATAGCAATGATACTTGCAGGTGGACAAGGATCTAGATTGGGTGTTTTGACGGAACATATAGCAAAACCTGCCGTACCTTATGGGGGAAAATATAGAATCATAGACTTCTCCTTAAGCAATTGTACTAATTCCGGAGTTGAAACAGTCGGAGTTTTAACTCAGTACTCGCCTTTAGAATTGAATTCTTACATAGGCAATGGTTACTCATGGGATTTATACAGAAATATTGGTGGTTTATCTATTTTATCACCTTATCAAACGATGTCTGGTAGCGATTGGTATAAGGGAACAGCGAATGCTATTTTTCAAAACATTACTTTTATCGATCAATATGATCCTGATTATGTACTAATTTTATCAGGAGACCATATTTATAAGATGGATTATCGTAAAATGTTAAAAGCCCATATTGAATCAGAGGCAAAAGCTACAATAGCAGTGCGTGAGGTTCCTTGGAAAGAGGCTTCACGATTTGGCATTATGAATACCGATGAAAATATGTTGGTTACTGAATTTGAAGAAAAACCAGCTGAACCAAAAAGTAATTTAGCTTCCATGGGTGTTTATATTTTTTCTTGGAAAGAATTGAGACATTATTTAATTGAAGACGAACATGATTTGTCCTCTAATAATGACTTCGGTAAAAACATTATTCCGAAAATGCTCAATAATAATGAAAAATTATTAGCATATACTTTTGATGGATATTGGAAAGATGTTGGTACGATTCAGTCTTTATGGGAATCTAATATGGATATTATAGATCGACCAAAAGATGTTGATTTTTCTGATGCTATGTGGCGAATCTATTGCCGTAATACTTTGCAACCATCCCATTTTATTGGCGAAAAAGCTAGCTTGAGTGATGTCGTTTTAACGGATGGTGATGAGATTTATGGAAATGTTAAACATTCCATTATATCTGGTGGCGTTATCGTAGAAGAAGGAGCAGAAGTATCTGACTCTATTTTAATGCCAGGATGTGTTATCAAGAAGGGTGCTAAATTAAAAAAATGCATAGTCGGTATAGACACCATCATTGGCGAAAATGTGCAGGCAGGACCATTTGTTAAAGATGGCATTGAAACTAGTGTCAATACAAAATATTGTTCTGATGGCATAACTGTTTTTGGTAGTGGCCTTGTGATTGCAGATAACGTTAAAATTGTTGCCAATTCTATGATTTATCCTATTGATGAAGGTGAAACGAGTGACATTGTAGTAAAAAGTTCCACTATAGGCGTGATTTAAGGAGGGATAGAAGATGTTATTAGATGCTATGGGAATAATAATCGCTGATAACAAGAGAATTAACCTTGGCGAATTAATAAATGAGAGAGCCTTAGCTGCCGTTCCATTTGCTGGACGTTATCGTATTATTGATATGATTCTATCTAGCATGGTAAATTCAGGGATCAAACATATTGGTATTTTAGCTGAAACAAAATATAGTTCATTAATGGATCATATAGGGACAGGTTCATACTGGGATTTAGATCGTTTACAGCAAGGTTTAAGAATTATTCCGCCTTATACCCAATCTGATTTCTTTAAATCTCAAAATCCTCAAGACTTAAGAGGGTTATATGATTTTCTCCAAAGATCGGTACAGCAATATGTTGTTATAACTGAAAGTAACTTAGTAGCAAATCTTGACTTAAGTGATTGCATTAAAACTCATGAGAAAAGTGATGCAGATATTACGATTGTATACAATGAAGATGGTAAACAAAGTGGTTCTCCTATCTTTTCTTTGGTATTCGATGAAGAAAACACCTTAACTGATCTTTTATTTGATGCGGAAAATCCACCGAATAATAATTCATTAGGCGTTTGTGTCATGAGTCGTACGCTATTAGTTGACATATTGGCACAGTCAATAGCTAGAGGTGATACCGCATTTAGTGTAGAATTTTTATTGAATCAATATAAAGAATTAAAAATTAAAGGCTTTAAGTGTACAAATATCGTTTTACGTATTAATTCATTAGCAACTTATTTTTCAAGTTCGATGCGTTTATTGGATTACGATGTTAGAAAATGTTTGTTTAGAAGTGAAAATAAAATATACACTAAGGTTAAGAATGAAGCCCCAGCTAAATACTTTGTTGGCAATTCGGTTTCTAATAGCTTGATTTCTGATGGATGTGATATATCTGGAACTGTAAAAGATAGTATTATTTTCCGTGGAGTTAATGTCGGAAAACATTGTAAAATACAAAATTGCATTATTATGCAAGATACCCAGATTATGGATGGAGCTGAATTATCCAATGTAATTATTGATAAAGATACGGTTATACGTGCTTTTGTTAGATTACAGGGTACAGCAGAACATCCTGTTGTCATTGGTAAAGGAGTGATCGTTTAATGAATATTTTATTTGTAACGTCAGAAATGTCTCCTCTCGCTAAAACAGGCGGACTTGGAGATGTAATTGGTGCATTACCAAAAGCTATACGTAAAGCTGGCCATGATGCTAGAGTTATCATGCCTCTTTATAAACAAATAAAAGATCGATATGGTGATCAATTACAATTTATGCGTTGGTCGATGAATAAATTAGGCTGGCGTACCATGTACAGCGGATTATTTAAAATGGATGTTAATGATATTCCTGTATATTTTATAGACAATGAGTATTATTTTGGCCATGAATCAATTTATCTTGAATATTCCTTTGATATAGAACGATTTAGCTTTTTCCAAAGAGCTGTTCTAGAAGCATTAGGGGATCCTATGAAATTTGAGCCAGATATATTGCATCTCAATGATTGGCAAACTGGTATGATTCCTGTATTGCTTGAAGCACATTATAAATCACATGGTTATCATAATAATGTTCAATGTGTTTATACTATTCATAATTTAAAATTCCAAGGTATACATGGACGTGAACGCATTCAAGACTTAATGGAATTACAAGATCGATATATGTCCGAAGAAGGCGTCTTAAAAGATGGCGTGCCTAATTTCATGAAAGCTGGGATTCTATACAGTAACCGTGTAACTACGGTGTCACCAACTTATTCGCAAGAGATTATGCAAGATTATTATGGTGAAGGACTTAATTATTTACTAGCTTCTAATGCATGGAAAGTCAAAGGCCTGTTAAACGGCATCGATGTCGAATCTTATGATCCACAAGCAGATTCAAATATCGCAAAAAATTATTCGATTCGCACTTTTAAACAAGGAAAAACAGCCTGTAAATTAGCAATTCAAGAAGAAGTAGGTCTTGAAAAAAATGCAGATATTCCATTACTTACGATGATTACACGTTTAACATCTCAAAAAGGTTTGGATCTTTTATTACATATTTCAGAGGAATTGTTAGAAGAAAACATTCAATTAATTATTCTTGGTACTGGTGATGAATTTTATGAAAATACATTCCATGATTTAGAATGGTATCATCCCAATAAAGTGAGATCGATGATTTTATTTGATGAGAAATTATCAAGACGCTTGTATGCTGCTTCTGATTTGTTTTTAATGCCTTCTATGTTTGAACCATGTGGGCTTGGACAAATGATTGCCATGCGTTATGGTTCCTTACCTGTTGTTCGAGAAACTGGTGGATTAAAAGACACAGTCATTCCATATAATAAATATGATGGAACAGGTACAGGTTTTTCGTTTAAGAATATCAATGCACATGAATTCTTATTTGCGATTAAAAATGCATTAGATGTATATAGGGATAATCCAGATGCTTGGAATCAATTAATTCGTCAAGCGATGAATTGTGATTTTTCTTGGGATAAATCAGCTAAGGAATATATTGATCTATATCAAACTATTTTAGATGAAGTAAAATAGAAGATAATTTTAAAGATTACATAAAAATCGAGTTTATTTGAATTTGTTATTTTAACTAATTCAGATACTGTATTTTGCCTAAAAAAATTAAAATTTGACAAAGTTATATGTGCCTAATATAATGAATCGGTAAATTTTAATGCAACCATGGCGGAACTGGCAGACGCGCACGTTTGAGGGGCGTGTGGGAGACCGTGAGGGTTCGAGTCCCTTTGGTTGCACCAAAACCTGTATCGTCTCAAACAGGGAGATACAGGTTTTTATTTATAGCGTATTGGAGGAAATAGATTGAGCTATGAATTTTATCGTTCATTTGATGTCTCTAAAAAGGCTTATCTAACCGCAGAAAAAGCATTAAAGGAATGTAAAAACTCATTTGAGGAAATCGATCATTTACGTGAGTATAATCAATTGCGCACGATAAAAGCCTTTCAAAATGCCAAAATAAATTCATCTGATTTTCAAAATTTCTCTGGTTATGGTTATTCTGATTCAGGTCGTGAAGCCGTTGAAAAAATTTATGCTGAAATATTTTCTGCTGAACAAGCTTTGGTTCGAATACAATTTTCTTCAGGTACACAAGTTATTTCTACTATGCTGAAAGGCATTCTCAGACCACATGATCGTTTTTTAATTATTACTGGGGATGTATATGATACATTAAAATTCACTTTGGGAATTAATCAAAAAGAAGATCAAGCCAGTTTGAAAGATTTTTTAATTGACTTTGATCAGCTAAACTTAGATCCTAAAGGTGAAGTAGATCTTGAGTCTCTAAAAAATATTTTTAAAAATAAAAATCAAAAATATAAAGCTGTTTACATTCAACGTTCACGTGGCTATACGATGCGACCAGCTTTAACAAATGAAAAAATAGCGGTAATTTGTAAAATTATTAAAGCTCAAAATCCAAATGTTATTATCATGCTTGACAATTGCTATGGCGAATTAACTCAAAGAAATGAACCTTTAGCTTTTGGTGTTGATATTATGGCTGGTTCATTAATAAAAAATCCAGGAGCTGGCATTGCTCCTAGTGGTGGATATATTGCCGGTAAAAGTAATTTAGTCGAATTATGTGCAGAGCAAATGATAGCCTCAGGAGTTGGTTCTGAGATAGGACCAAGCTTAGGTTTTTCAAAAGCCATAGCTCAAGGTATATATATGGCTCCACAAATTGTAGCGACTGCTTTAAAAATAGCTGTTTTTGCCGCTACCTTTTTCCAAAATGAAAATTACATTGTAGAACCTAAGCCTCATGATGTTAGAGCAGATATTGTTCAAACAATAAATTTTGATAATAAGGAAAAATTAATTAAATTTTGCCAATCTATTCAGGAATGTTCTGCTATAGACTCTCAATATGCACCCATTCCAGCTCCTATGCCTGGTTATGATTGTGATATAATAATGGCATCTGGCTCATTTACACAGGGTTCTTCTATAGAATTATCAGCAGATGGACCATTACGTCCACCGTTTACAGCCTTTTTGCAAGGTGGCTTAAATTTTGAATCAGGATATTTAGCATGCATGAAAGCTATGGATCAATTATGGCAAGAGGCTTAAATTATGAGTTCTAATAAGACAACAGATGTCGAACGGTATCGCAACATCCAGAAGCGGAAAATAAGGCAGCGTAGACTGATTATTACAATGATCACTCTCTCGATAATAGTTATCACAATGTTTTTGATCGTTCGTATATTAAATCACTATAAACCAGAAACTCAATTGATGTTTTTAGAAGAAAAAGAAATTTCTAATCGTTATCAAGTAAAAGCTTTGCTTATTCGAGACGAAACCGTTTTTCAAGCTGCTGAATCTGGTACCGTTAGAAGTCTTTATGCTGATGGTGCTAGAGTTGCTAAAAATGAAAATTTGGCATATATAATCCTAGACAATCAAAATGAAGAATATAAAGAATTACAGAATATAGAAAATGAAATTATCAATTATCAATATGAAATTATTGACAATGAAAATTATGCAGGAGCAAAACAAATTGATATTGACACCGAAAATCAATTAAAGGATGTTTATCATAGTATCTATACAGAGATTTTGAATAAAAACTTTTCGAATATTTCAACAGATGAATCAACATTAATTTCGCTCTTAAATGAACGTAATGAAAAATTAAGAAATTATAATTTTGATGATACTAGATTGACAGAACTGTTAGATTATTATCAAGAATTAGAAAATGAATTAGGAAATAAAAGCAATATCGTTACAAGCAGTCAGTCGGGCATTTATATTCGTAGTGTAGATGGTTTAGAAGAAAGATTAAACCCAGATAATATAGATAATCTAACTGCAGAAGATTTAAATGACTACTTGAGTACAGCTACACAGGGACGCTTAGAACCCATACAACATGTAGAAAAAGGGGATCCCCTATATTGTTTAACGAATTCTATAGAACAATATTTTGTTTTCTTTATACCTTCTGGAAATAGTGTTGATGTTCAAATTTCGTCTTCTGTTGATTCCATAACTAAAGAAGGCATACCTCTAGACAATGGTATTGTTACACGTTCTGAAGAAACAGATTTTGGTACATTTATTGTAATCCGTTGTGATAATTCACTTGAAAGGCTATCAGATCGTCGTATTGTTGAACTTGATGTTGAATTAAACAAAAAAACAGGTTTGAGAATACCAATTGATGCTTTAATTAATTTTAAAGTAGGAAATACTGAAGCAGAAATTTATATAGAAGACGGTGGTTATATTAATAAGACAACGGTGAAAGTTACAGACTATAATAATGACTATGCTCTAATTGAGTCGAAAGAAGATGCTGAATTACCCATAGATGTCGCAACTATGGTTGTCTTGAATCCTAAGGATGTTTCGATAGGAGATTCAATAACTGGTATTTCGGAATAAAACATAAATAAAATAGATTAAAAACGAGAAAAGAGTGATTGTGTTGTCTAATGAAAGAAAAGAACAAATTAAATCTAACTTAATAAAAATACATCAAAATTTTGAAAAATATCAATTGCCTGATCAGCGACAACCTCAATTAATTTGTGTTAGTAAAAATCATCCCTTAAACGATATTCTGATTGCTAATCAATTAGGAGAAAAAATATTTGCAGAAAACCGTGTACAAGAAATGCTTAAAAAACAAGAGATGTTTATGCATTTACCAGAAGCTGAGAGAGAAAAATATGATTTTAAATGGCATTTTATTGGGACCTTACAAAAAAACAAAATAAAAGATATTGTTGGTTTGGTCGATTTGATTCATTCAGTTCATTCTTTTGATTTATTAGAGAGAATTAATAAAGTTTCTAAAAAACGAGGATTAATTAGCAAAGTATTAATCCAGGTTAATATTGCAGAGGAAGAATCAAAACATGGTTTCAAAGTAGAAGAACTTGAATCTGTTCTAGAAAAATCATGTGAAATGAAAAATGTTAAAATAATGGGACTAATGACGATGGCGCCTTTTTATGAAGATGCTGAAGTTTATAAATCTCAGATTATATTTTCTAAAGCGAGAGAACTTTTAAATCAATACCAAAAAGAATATTCTGCTGACTTCAATCAATTATCCATGGGTATGAGTCATNNTATGCATTAAAAGAGGGTGCAACGTTTATTCGTATAGGTACAGATATTTTTGGAGAAAGAAATTATTTAATGTAATTTCTAAAATGTTACAATACACTTACTCTTTCAATATTGACTTGCTCAAAAAGAGTACAATTTTTATAATATTGAGAGTTAATGCTTGTGGAGGACTCAAATGGCAGGAATTTTTGAAAAATTATTTGGTAAAACCGATAATTATGATGATTATGATTATGATGAATATAATGATATAGATGATTATTATGATGAACTAGGAGATTCAGATGATACAACTGAAGAAACGATAGACAATCGTGATTATCAATATAATAAGCCTATAGTGGAACATTCGAAGGAACATAGACGTCCAAATAATCGTGTTGTTGAAATTAATCAAAAATCGTATCAACAACAAATTGTCATAATGGAGCCTTCTAATATTGAAACAGCTCAGCAAGTATGTGATGACGTTCGTTCAGGCAAGACTGTAATCTGTAATATAGAAAAAATTGACCCCAAAATAGCTCAGCGCGTCATTGATTTTATAACTGGTGCAGCTCATGCATTAAGAGGAAATGTGATGCCAATCTCTGCTTTGATTTTTGTAGTAGCCCCTGGTACTACAATGATAAAAAGTTCAGTTATTGCTGAAACACAAAGTGATTCTGATTCTGTTGAAGAATTTGTGAGAAGGGCTGCAGTTACAGCAAGATAGTTTTAATTTATTTGTAGAAAAAAAGACTCCTAGGAGTCTTTTTTATTTTTATTAGAAGTTTTTATATAAATTTAAAGAAAGAGCCAATTATGAAAAAAGTTATTGTTGGTTTAGACATTGGTGGTAGTACAACAAAAGTTGTTGGTTTTCAAAATGCACAATTGTTAAATGAGACTTATGTTAAATCCAGTGATCCTATTGCAGCTGCTTATGGTGGATTAGGCAAATTCTTAACCGTTAATCAATTGCAAATCGAAGATATTGCAAAAATATGTACAACTGGTGTTGGAGCATCATATATCAATAATGATTTGTTAAATCGAGAAACTGTAGTGGCAGATGAATTTGAAGCGGTTGGACTTGGTGGTTTATATATTTCTCAACTTGAGGAAGCTA
>LFRM01335351.1_pt1 | contig 12502 bp, 9 predicted proteins | sample 618341 | NCBI WGS metagenome assembly LFRM01 (sample SAMN03654438, study PRJNA283298) | anaerobic digester metagenome | isolation source: pool of bioreactors CSTR01a, CSTR02a, and CSTR03a thermophilic anaerobic... | place: Denmark: Kgs. Lyngby | collected 2014-05-21
GTTTCCAACCGCACGCAGCACGTCCATGCCGATATCGTAGGCACTTCCTTCATCGCTGAGCAGCCAGCCCCAGCCGCCCTTGCGGTGCAGCTGTCCCGCGCTGTCCTTCGCCATGGCAATCGAGCCCGTTCCCACAATGACCATCGCCTGCGGCTTGTCCTCCGCCGCCAAGAAAACTTCGCAGTCATTAACGATGGATAGACTCTGCCAAGGAAAACCAATCTGCACAAACAGCTGATGGCATGCTGCGCGAAGTTCCTGCGAATCCACGCCGCTCACAGCAGCGCAAACACCCAAGAACGACTCAGGACTTGCGCCGAGCTCTCGAGTTGCTTGCGCCGCAAGGTCGCCATAGCGCTGGCGGCATACCTCCATCGGCACGGCATTGAGGGTACAACCCTCACCTTCAAAATGCCATGTTTGCTGCCGATCAGCGGTGGTGACCACCATGCGTGCATGGGTTCCTCCGATGTCAAATCCTGCGAAATATTCTTGCATCCGATATCACTCTTTCGTTTCCATCAATCTGATATACTCGGGAAACTGCGGTTTATTGCAGTTGATGCCCTTCGCCGCAGAGCCGTGCGCAGACAAGAGCTGTCCAAAAAACATCAGCTCAAAGGGGAGCGTCAGCGGATCGCCGCTGCCCAGCAAATGAAGCACATGCGGAGCGGGCGGGATGGCGGCTAGGGTGGTGACGACCATTTGCATGCAGCCCTTATCCATGGCAAACGCATCCAGACGCACCATGCGCTCTGCGTTTTGCTCCGTTGCTGCGAGCAAAATATTGCATTGCGTCTTGGCGATGGTATTTTGCACCCCATGCAGGTATTCTTCAAATTCATAGGCGTATGCGGGTACATAGAGCGTTTCAAGCACCTTCAGGGCGCTCTCCATGGCGGTCGGATAGCCGACATCCTCTGATATGAATGTGAAATGAGGTCTAGCTATCAGCGCATCCAAATGGCGATGCACGAATGCCTCGCTGCGCCTGAGGTTTTCCTGCGCGTTGTCAAAGGACAGCGCCAATGCGGACATGACCGCGGTGATTTGCTCATGGGTAGCGCTCTGCCACGACTGCGCCAAAGAAATGGCAAACAGGTACAGCGCAAGGATGGTACCCGTGACCCCCTTGGTCTTTGGTCCGATGGTCTCCTCCCCGCAGCCCACAAGCCAATGCAGCTTGCAGCAAGACGCGATGGGTGAATGCTCATCCGCCGTGACCGCGACCACTTGATACCCCGCCTGATGAAACGCCAGCGCGGACTTCATGGTGGACGTGCTGCATCCCGATTGCGAAATGACCATCACCAGCGTATGCGCGCCATCGGGCAAGCACTTCGGGATACGGGTGGGCATGACGGCTGTGGTCTCGGCCTTGAGCAGTTTTTCAAACAACGGTGCAGCCGCAACCGCTGCATTATACGAGCTTCCTGTGCCAATGAGCAATATTCTCTCACAGCGGTTCACCGCAGCGGTAATCATCGCCTGCGGCGGCGCCGCGAGCATAGCGCGCCAAGTGCTCGGCTGCTCTGCGATATATTCCTTGATAGTATTCATCCTTGATCCTCCTGCATTAAATCTCCCGCAATCCAAAGCCAACGACCCACAGGCGTCGTCCAGACCTCCCTGTATGTCGCGATATTCGCCTGCGGCCAGTAGGGCAGATCATCATCCCCCTGCGTCTGCACCCCAACGGGAATCTCGCCCACCGTCTCGCCCAGCAACGCGGTATACTGCTGACCGAACCGATCGCCTTCGCCATAGATCAGCGACTGACCAAACGGATTCTTGCCAAGCGTCCAGTACAGTTGCTCCCGAGCGATCTCGCGCAGCTCCTCGTCCCCAAAATAGCGCGCCAAAAGCGAGGCGGCTTTGCCCATGGACAGATGCATGGCAGAGTTGCCGCGGTATGAGAACCATACGGGGAAGCATTTGACGTAATAGCCATTGCCCAGCGCAATGCCCTGCTTGAGCTGTGCCTGGTAGTGCTGCTTCTCGCGGGCAAGGTCGACGCGGGGATGGACGCTGCCAAAGCTAAGCTCGTCCTGCGTCTCAGACTCATGGAACATGCCTGCTGGAATCATGCCGTAGGGCTTGGTGTAGTGCATCAGAGATTTGAGCCAATCGCCGTAAAGCCGCATGCTCTCCTCCCACTGCACGCGCTGAGGGCATTCGGGCTGCGTGGTGCTGATCGCTTCCAGCGCCTGCATAAAGATCTGGTCTCGCCCTTGATGGGAGAAATGGACGATCACCTTCTGGGTTTCATCGCGGTAGAAGAAGCCCTGCATCGGCACGCCTTCCGTTCCTCTTTCTTGGCACAAAAGCATGAGCGAAATGAACTCGCGCGCAAATGCGCCGTACTGCTCATCGCCTGTGGCTGTATACAGTTTGGACGCTGCCCAAGAAGCCGCGGCATAATACTGGGACAGGCTTGCGCTGTTGGTATGCTCGCGCCAGTAGGGCTCCTCCAGCCCAACCTCACGGAAGCGTTCCAGCGCAAAGGCATAATCCGCCTTCGCTGCATCTCGGCATTTCCATGCCAGTGCGCTGTCATTTCCCTCAAACGCCATGCCCGCAACCGCTTCCACGCCCGCCATCACAAAGTTATCAAAGGAGCGATTGTGCACGCGCGCTTCGCAGTCGTCCATATTGCCGCATTGTCCGTCCGTCCAGCGGCGAATGGTTGCGCCCGTTGCGCGGTAGCCGTCTCCAAAGCGCATGCGCAGCACGAAGTCAATCCCCCACGCCGCCTCTTCCAGCAAGCGCGCGTAAAGCAAAGCGTTCTTGCCTTTGCTCGCCTGCGCAACTTCCAAAATAGCCTCAGCGATTTCGGCGGTCTGTATGGTTTGCTGGGACACATCAGCGGCATCATGCCACCCGCCCTGATAGGCGATGGTTACGCCATTGTGCGCGGCTAAAATATCCCCATGGCAAACGCCGTGTTTTTGCGCGACAGGGTGGCCGCAGCGCTCGCAGTACAGGAAGTTAATCAGCTTCCAAACGGTGCTTTCCGCGATGCTGTGATCGATTCGGAATGTGCCGCTGGTATATTGACCAAAGTGAAGCCTATACTCGCCCTCCTGCACCAACGGCGAGAAATCCAGCACTGCAAAATCACCCTGTACGCCTTGCACCTGCTTGATATCGCCTGCATAGACCGCTTCTCCTTGAAGGTTTAGCACAGAAAACCGCTTTTGCTCCGTATTGGCCAGCGCTGTTTTCACGCCCTGCGGCCAGTAGCCCGTGGTTGGGTACACCGCGGTTTCCCTCTCGCATTGCCAGCCATGCACCACATTGGGCGTTTCAACCGTTTGCAGGCAAATGTCCTTTAGCTCAAAGCGCAGCTCCTCTGCACCGCTGAGCTCTTGCCCATAGCGGTGCACGTTGAACGAAATCTCTACCAAACGGTCGTGGGGAATGGAATCGATCTCCCACAGGCAGGTATTCCACTCAAAATTGTTCAGATTGATGGCATTGAATCCCTCGCGCGAATACTCATCGGGGATTTTTTGAACGCCGTCATTCACGAAGCCAACGCGTATGATCGGGCTGTGCAGGCCGCAGCACATCGGGCGAATTTGGAATGAAATGCGGTTGCCCTTGGGGGCGCTTAGCCCCGCGAGATTCAGCTTGGCGATATAAGAACCAAACGTTGCGTAATGCCCCTTTGGAGCGTCAACCGAGCGCGCCTCATTCTGTGGCCAGTGATCCCCGCGCGCGCCAGTTTTGAGCACGAGCACCCGCTCCTGCGTCAATTCCGCCTCGCCTTCGCCCTCAAAGCTCCAGCATTCCATCCCGCCAACCTCAAACAAGTCGGTACTCGCCAGCACATCCTTTTGCGCATCGTATGCGGACATCTCGCGGCTCGTATCCGCAGCCATAGGGCGGTGAACATAAAGCGAATCCATCAATTGCTTGTCCAGCTGATCGTTCTTCATCGTTCTTGATCTCCTTATTCTGCAATCTCGAAAATAGCTTCCGTCTCAACGGGAATGCCGCCGGGCAGCGCGTACACGCCAATGGCGGAGCGCGCGGGCAGACCCACGGACGCGCCCAGCAGGTCAACAAGCAGCTGTGTGCCGCCGTTGGCTACCGAAGCTTGCTGCTCAAAATCCTCTGTGCATTGTACGAAAGTCAGTATCTTAGCGACGCTCTTGATCTTGCGCAGATCGCCAATGCCCGCCTGCAATACCGACAGCACGTTGAGCATGCAGTTTCTCGCATAGTCCTGCCCTGCCTCCACCGATACATCCTTGCCAAGGCGTCCGCGCACAGGCCCATCGATCACAGGACCGCAGCCCGAAACAAATACCGAGGTGCCGTTTAGGCGTTTGGTGGGAGAATACGTGCCCCCTTCAGGGGGCACAGGGGGGAGCGTGAGCTGCATTTGCTCCAGCTTTTCATAAATATCCATAGTGATGCCTCATTTCTTTCAAATCAAACTTGCCTTGCAATGATTATTTCACAAGCGCAACGCCTGCGCTCAAGCAATTCACGGTATCGTTTTGTGCCGCCTTCACGCCGTTTACGATCACGGTATGCATGCCCGTTGCCATCTGGCGGGGCTGGGCGTATGTGGCCCTGTCGCGCAGCATCTTGGGATCAAAGACGAGGATGTCCGCGCGCTTGCCCGCCTGCAATCTGCCTCTGTCCCCCATGCCTACGCGGTCTGCAGGCATGCCGGTCATCTTCCAAATCATGGTTTCCAAGGGCATGCGCTTTTGCTCGTGCACCCATTCCCGTATCGCCTTGGGAAAAGCGCCGTAGAGCCGCGGGTGCGGGTTTTCGCCTCCGCCATACAGGGCATCCGAAATCAGCGCCGCGTATGGCAAATTTGCAATCGCATGAACATCGTCCCATGACATGCTCATCAGTATCACGCCCACCCGATTGCCCTCGGTGGCGAGCAATTCCGCCAACATATCCACTGGATGTGCCGACCCCGCAATCTCCTGTAGGTTTTTTCCCTGATATGCGCTATGGCTCGCCATGGATACGGAGCTGATGATAATCCGCTCCCAGCCAATGCTCTTTGCCATATTGTCCCATCCCTCATGTTCACGCTCCAGCTCCGCTTTCAGCGCATCCCGCCCTAAATCCGTGGCAAAGAAGGCAGGATCTTGCTGCTGGAGCGACGGCGGAACGAGGGAGAGCAGCGTTGTTGCGCCGCCTGCATACGGGTAGAGGTCGACTGTGACCTCAGTGCCCTCAGCCCGCGCAGCGTTGATGCAGTCGATCGCCTCGTAAACGGCGCTATGCCAGTTGCTGATCCCCGTGGCTTTGAAATGGCTGATGTTGAGGCGCACATTCGCAGCGCGCGCGATCTGTATGACTTCCTTAACGGATTGAACCAAGCTGTTTCCCTCGCCGCGAATATGCGTGGAGAGCACACCGCCAAAGCGAGCGGCTTCCTCCGCCAGCGCGATATGTTCCGCCAGGCTCATATAGCACTCGGGCTTGTACATGATCCCAAGCGAAAGCCCTTTGGCACCGCATGCCATCGCCTGCGCTACCAGCGCTCGCTGCGCATTGATCTCATCCTCGCTGCATGGCGATGGGTCAAACCCCTTCACCGCATAGCGCACAGCACCCGCCGCCGCCAAATAGCCCACGTTGATGGGCAGCTTTGCAGCTTTGAGTGCAGCGGTATAGCTGAGATAGTCCGTCAGTCCGCCAACCACCTCGCCTAGCACAGGTTCCATGTATTCGTCAAACGCCGCATCATTGCGGGTTGGGACGGGCGCAAGCCCGCAATTGCCCACAATCGTGGACGTAATGCCCTGCCGCAGCTCCAGCTCGCCAAAATCAGGATCGCGCATCAGCGCCAAATCACAATGCCGATGGATGTCCACAAAGCCGGGCGTGACCGCAAGACCGCTTGCATCGATCACCTCGTCCGCATCGTCCGTCAGCCCTGCGCCAATCTTCGCAATGATGCCGCCGTCCGTCAAAAGATCGGCCATCATGGGTGCATCGCCGCTGCCATCGTAGAGCCTTCCGTTTTTGATCAGTATCCTCATTGGAGATTCCTCGTTTCTATACGGTCATCCCGCGAGCCAAAACCCGCTCCTTGGTCAGCATGCCGCCGCTTAGCAGGTAGACTTCATTTTGCTGATTGATGCAGGTGCACACATGGATGGGGATCAGCGTCAGAACGTCACCGACCTTAAGCCCCGTGTGACCCTTGCGGGAGACCACTATGCCGTGCTCCTCGTTCATGCGCGCGAGCACGAGGTCATCGCTGTGCTCCACGGCTGCATATCCGTCAAAACAAAACGGCGGCTGATGCAGCGGGATATCGGTGCCAAAGGTCTTGGTACCGCCGTCAATCACGGCATAGCCCTCATGATTCGCGCTGACTACCGTCGCCGCATAGCGTACGGCGATATCAAGGGGCTGCGCGACATGCTCCCTGCACAGCAGCTGATCTTTGAATATATAGGTTCCCGGGCGCACTTCATTCACAAGCCCTGTTTTGGCAACCGCTACGCCCGTTGGCGATGAGCCTGCGCTTATGTCCTGCAGCTCAATGCCGCATGCGCGGATCGCAGCTGCCGCAGCCGCCATCATTTCGCCTTCCTCCCGCGCTGCCAGATCGTTATCCTCCGTCAGCTCGCCTTGGTATACCAGCCCCTTGAATGTATATATGCCCGTGAGGTGCAAATTGGGCAATGCCGCAATTTCCTTGGCGAGCGCCGCCGCCCTGTCCATCTGTATGCCCGTGCGCCCCGCGCCCGTGTCGATTTCCATGCGAACTTCAAACGCCGTATTCGCCTGCGCAGCCAACGCGCTTAGGCGGCACGCGCCCTCTGCGCTGTCAATCGCCAAAATCAGGCGCTTGATCTTCTTTTGCAGCGCTATTGCGCGCATGATGCGAAAATCCCCGATGATGGGGTACGCAATGAAGATATCGTCCAAGCCGCCGTCCGCCATCACCTCCGCCTCGCTGATCTTCGCGCAGGTGATGCCCGCCGCGCCCGCCGCTACCTGCATGCGGGCAAAGAGCGGCATTTTATGTGTTTTCACATGAGGCCGCAGACGGCAGTTGGTTTGATCAATCTCCCGCTGCATCGCCTCTATATTTCTTTGTGCGGTATCCATATCCAGGACGACGCATGGCGTCTGTAATGATTCCAGCTGCTCCCGAGATAGAAACATCCGCATCCACCTACCTTCCTTATGCCTTTAGTCCGCTGGTGGCGATTCCCTGAACAAAGTTACGTTGGAAAATGATAAAGAACACAACAACGGGTAGAACAAACATCGTCGCCGCCGCCATCAGCTCTGTCCAGCGGACGGTGTACTCGTTCATGTATTGCTGCAAGCCCAATGACAATGTCAGCATCTGCTGCTTGTTGATATAGATCATAGGTGCGAGATAATCGCTCCATGCATCAATGAAGGCATAGATCGCGACGGTTGTGAGAATCGGCTTACAAAGCGGCAATGCAATCCTGCTATAGCGCTGGAATTCATTTGCGCCGTCAATGCGCGCCGCTTCCATCAGCGAATTGGGCAGACCGTTGAAGAACTGTCTGGTGATGATGATGTAAAACGGTTTTCCAAAGAAAGCCGGCAAAATCAGCGGTACATAGGTATTGGTCAGGTGCAGTGCAGAGTACAGGCGATATAGCGGGATCATGGTGACGGTATAGGGAATCATCATCACGCCCATGAGCAGCACGGAAATGACCTGCGAGCCCTTCCATTTGATTTTCGCGAGGGAGTAAGCGACCATTGGCGTCACCAGCACCTCACCGATTACGCTGAGGACGGTGATAAACACCGTGTTTTTCATGTATGACCAATAGGGAATGACGGATTGCGCGACTTGGTAGTTTTCAAATACGAATTTTCTGGGCAGCAGCTTCACCGGAATGGTGAATGCATCCGAGTTGGTTTTAAAAGAGGTGGATACCATGACGGCAAAGGGTGCTAGGAACACGCAGCACAGCGCGCATACGATCAAAGCAAAGACCGCCTTTGACAGGCGCTTGCTGAGGCGTCCTGATGTCATCTTCTTCATTTACTCCACCCCCGCATTTTCAGTAGCACGCCTTGACAGCTTTGTTGTGAGCAATGACATCAGCGATACCACGATGAACAGCAGCCACGCCATCGCAGACGCTTTGCCCATTTTCAGGTAGACGAAAGCATTTTGGAACAAGTACAGCGGATACATCAAAATAGAGTTTGCCGGTCCGCCGCTTGCCACGCTCGTGCCGTTGCCCGCGCTGGCGTTGATGATGACGTATACCTGTTGGAAGTATTGAAAGGACTTGATCATATTGAGGATCATTTGGAAAACGAGCACATGGGCAATCGATGGAATGGTGATATAGACAAAGGACTTGAGCGCATTGGCACCGTCGATTTCCGCAGACTCATAATAGCTGGTGGGTACATCCTGCAATGCCGCCATGCAAATGAGCATCGTCGTGCCTGTATTCCATGTGCCCATCAGCAGCAGCGCCCATTTCGTCCATCTGGGATTAATCAGCCACGAAGGACCGTTGATGCCGAGCATCTCTAGGAAGCTGTTGATAAAGCCATAGGTGGGGTTGAACATCCAGATCCAAACCATGGTTGCCGCAACCATCGGGATGACCGACGGAAGAAAGAAAATGGTGCGAACCAAGCCTCTTCCCTTGAAATTGCGTACAACAACCGATGCCAAAAGCAGTGCAATCAGCAGATTAACAGGAGTGGACACCAGCACCATAAATAACGTGTTTTTGAGCGACTTGAGCACCAGAGGGTCCTTGAAGATTTGGCGGAAGTTATCCAGACCGACCCATACAGGCGTGGTTACCGCATTAAACTCCGTAAAGCTGTAATACAGCGACGCAATGAGCGGGTACACGCTGAATATCAGAAAACCTAAGATCCAGGGCAGCGCAAATAAAAATCCATTGATATTGTCTCGGCTGCTCTGTCTTAAACGACGCGTTTGCATTGACCGTGCCTCCTGTTACAAGCAATATTGAGTGCAAGCCGCAGTTTGTTAGAACCACGGCTTGCACATCATGAGATTAGAATTCCGAGTTGACGCGGCTCTCCAGCTCATTGAGGCCTTCATCCACCGTCATGATACCGTTGTAGATATAATCCAAGTGCTCATCGATGAGGGAGGTATACTTGGAATAGTTGATGTTTGCGGGATACTGCACGGGCACGCCAACGCTGGTTGCGTCGATGAACTCCGCCATGCCCGGGATGGCCAGAATGTCAGCGTCATCAAAGAGCGTGACCAATGCGGGGGGATAGCCGTTGCTGATATCAATCAGCTTAGCAGACTCTTCGTTGGACAAGAACTTGATGAAATCCCATGCGCCTTCCTTGTTGGGTGCATTGAGCGGGATGCAGGCACAGCCGCATTCCAGACGGCTGGAGCCAAGGTATTCGGGGTTGCTCTCGGTGCCCGGGATCAGGGTGATGCCGTAGTTGACGGTCGAGCCATAGCCCTGCATTTGGGTGGGCAGCCAGTTGCCGTCGATGCGGAAGAGCTGTTTGCCAACAAAGAACATATCCTGCTCTGTGTAGCGGTTGGTGTTTGCGGCTGCGATAAACTCCGCAACGCGCTCTATGCCGTACAGTTCACGGTACTGCATATTATAGGTGAGGCTGTCCTTTGCGCCCTGCGTATTGGGGGTAAAGTTGCCTTCTTCATCCCACCAGCGGCCGCCAAAGCCGTAAACGAGTTCCTGACGAGCGCTCGCGAGCGGGAACAGCGGATAACCCAGCACGTCGATATTGCCCTTGTCATCCAGCGTTGTTGCTTTCACAGCCATTTCGTACATTTCTTCCATCGTCTTAGGCGGTTCGCTGTAGCCAATGGATTCAAGGATGTCCTTGTTGTAATACATCTGAATGGTGTAGCAGCTAAAGGGCAGTGCGTACATGTTGTCATCGATCTTCATAGCCGCTAGGGATGGCTCCATGAAGTTGGATGTGTCATAACCCTCTGCGTCCATATAGGGCTGAAGGCTATCGAGCAAACCATTTGTCTGGTACATATTGAGGCTGGAGGTAGAGGTCTTGACGATGTCGGGCGTTTCATTGCTTGCCATCGCAACGATGATCTTTTGCTGATCTGTAACGCTGAGTCCCTCTACAAAATAAGTGGATTGTGAATTGTTATAGTTTTCAACAATCTGTTCAAAAGGAGCTGCCTCATCACCGCTGTTGTTATACCAGAAGGTGAGAACCGTGCGCCCGTCGCTGCTTGCGCCCGCGGCAGAGGCAACGCTTGTCAGGCTTAGGATCATCATGGTGACCAAAAGGATAGAAAGTAATTTTTTCATGTTGTCCTCCTATTTTATCTACAGGTTTTTCACCCGTTGATTTCATTGGCATATCATAATCTAACAATTACTTAGGCTTTCGAGCTTTGCACCTGATAGAATGAAAGGCTGCGCTTTCCTTTTTCATGCTACCCTCCTTCGCTTTGCGTTTTCTGTGGTCATTGACTGCTCTTGTTTTCGTTTACCAAACATTTTATTTGATTTTCTAGCTTCGCTCTCGCCTTGAATGACATGAGTATATCATACTTATTTTCAGATGTAAATAGCCAATCTGAATATTTGTCATATTTATTTATAGGTCACAACGAGCGAATAATGCTGTAGTATATGTAATGTACGGCATTGCAATCGTTTCACGCCCAAATAATTTTATCGCATACCTTCCATATTGGATGATTTTGTGATACAATACTTTTAGTCAGAATATTAGGAGGCATATGCATGAACCATATCGACGATGAAGAGAAGCTGCTAAAGCAGATTATGACATTAATCGAATACCAATTTGGCAGTAATTGTGAGGTCGTGCTTCACGATTTAACCGGCGATTATGAACACACAATCGTCGATATCCGCAATGGACATATCACCAATCGGAAGGTCGGCGGATGCGGCAGCGATCTGGGGCTGGAGGTTTTGGGCGGCAACGTGATTGACGGCAACCGCTACAACTACATCACCACCTCCCCCGACGGGAAAATCCTGCGCTCATCCTCCATCTATTTCAACGACGATCAGGGGCATGTCATCGGGTCGCTATGCGTTAACCTCGACATTACTGAAACGTTGCGCTTCAACAGTTTCTTGCAAAACTACAACCGCTTTGACAACGTGCAAAACGAGTTCTTCGCCAAGGATGTCAACGGTCTGCTGGAGTATTTGATCCAGCAGGCAAAGCAGAACATCGGCAGAGAACCACAGGATATGGATAAAAAAGAACGCGTGGAATTCCTCAAATATCTGGATCAGCACGGCGCTTTTCAGATTTCAAAGTCAAGCGTGTACATCTGCGAGCTGCTCAGCATCAGCAAATTCACGCTCTACAACGACCTAGAGCAAATCCGCGCGGAGGGCGGCAATGGGGACAAGGCGAGCAAGGCATAAGCGCAGTGCATGACAAAAAGTCAGACACTACTTGACAAGTTGTCAGCCAATATCTGGGCGGTGAGTCAATAGATGACAGATGCCTGCGGATCGCTCCGCTCCAAAGCCATCGGGCAATATCGGCGCTTGATGCGCATCATATACGGTTTGTGCATTGTGAATATACATTCCAGCATAACAAACTGTCATATGATTACTGATTGGATAGATGATAAATAGCCTATCAGAAGATTCATTTCGATGCATTCGTCATGATCTTGAGGCGGCGAGACAGCCCCCGACTTTCGATTGGAAGTCGGGGGCTGTTTTTTATGAAGTTAATGCACTAAGCTTGGGCGATTAGGGGCGATGTACATGGCAATAGAGCGATAGCCTAGTCATAGGGCGACAGCTCCGATAGCCCCATGAAAAGAGCGACAGCTCCGATAGCCCCGATAGCTCCATGAAAAGGGCGAAGCCTAGTCATAGGGCGATAGCCCCGATAGCTCCATGAAATGGGCGACAGCCTAGTCATAGGGCGATAGCCCCGACAGCCCCATGAAAAGAGCGATAGCTCTGATAGCCCCGATAGCCCCATGAAAAGAGCGATAGCTCTGATAGCCCCGATAGTCCCATGAAAAGAGCGATAGCCCCGATAGTCCCATGAAAAGAGCGATAGCCCCGATAGCCCCGATAGCCCCGATAGCTCCATGAAAAGGGCGATAGCCTAGTCATAGGGCGATAGCCCCGATAGCTCCATGAAAAGGGCGAAGCCCCATGAAAAGGGCGTGATGACGGTCGGCGCGCCGTAAAAGCCTTATTGCTCTACCGCGAGGGTGATGGTCGGCAGCGTTTCTGCTGGCGGGTTGTAGCTGATGTAGGGCTGGAAGGTGATGGAGGACGGGACGGATGGCAACGCGGCGAACACCTGAGACGTAACTTCCATGATGGGGTTGATATCATCGTTCCCCCCCTTGCTCCCGCCCGAAAATCTTGGTATGGGGTTGCCCGACTCGTCCAGCAGCTCAAACCACATATTGCTGTAGTGATTCTGCCACTCATCCGCCGCCTCAAAGATATCCGCGCCCTCTGCGTAGGGAAGCGTTTGATAC
>LFRM01382627.1_pt1 | contig 12502 bp, 22 predicted proteins | sample 618341 | NCBI WGS metagenome assembly LFRM01 (sample SAMN03654438, study PRJNA283298) | anaerobic digester metagenome | isolation source: pool of bioreactors CSTR01a, CSTR02a, and CSTR03a thermophilic anaerobic... | place: Denmark: Kgs. Lyngby | collected 2014-05-21
CAGCACCTTCAATTTTTGTTACAGCTTTAGATGAAAATCTATGAGCTTTAATTGTTATTTTTTTAGTTAATTCTCCATTACCTAAAACTTTTATTCCTGCTAGTTCTTTTTTTATAATACCCATTTCTTTTAATAATTCTGGAGTAATGATATCTCCATCATTAAAGCGATTTAAGTCATTTAAATTAATAACTGCATATTCAGTTCTAAAACGGTTATTATTAAATCCTCTTTTAGGTAAACGGCGAAATAATGCACTTTGTCCACCTTGGAACCAAGCTGGGATACTAACACCACTTCTTGATTTTTGACCTTTTTCTCCACGACCTGATGTTTTTCCAGTTCCAGATCCTGGGCCACGTCCTACTCTTTTATTTGCTTTTACCTCAGGCATTGAGTCTAGATTATGTAACTTCATACTATAACTCCTCCTTCGTTTTACCACGTAATTCAGCAATATGTTCAGCTGTTCTTTGTGATTTTAAAGCATCAAGTGTTGCTTTAGCAACATTAACTTGAGTATTTGATCCTAAAGATTTTGAAACTATATCTTTAATACCAGCAAGTTCTACCACTGATCTAACTGCTCCACCAGCAATTACTCCAGTTCCTTCTTTTGCAGGTTTAATCATAACTTTTGCTCTTCCCACTACTCCAATAGCTTCATGGGGAATAGTACGTCCTTCTACTAAAGAAATTTTCACTAAATTTTTATTAGCTGCTTGAATTCCTTTTTTAATAGCTTCTGGTACTTCATTTGCTTTACCAGTTCCTATACCTACTAAACCTTTTCCATCTCCAACTACCATAGTAGCTGAAAATCTAAAACTACGGCCACCTTTAGTAACTTTAGTAACACGAGAAATGGAAATTACTTTTTCTTCTAAAAGTTTTTTCTTAGGTTCAAAGTTTTTCTTAAATTCTTTTTTACCACTCTTATGAGTTGGTTTTTTATTTTTTAATTCTTTATTATCCATGTTTCCTCCTACTAAAATTCTAGTCCATTTTCACGAGCGGCTTCAGCTAGTGCTGCTACACGGCCATGATATAAATACCCGCCACGATCAAATACTATTTTTTTAATTTTTAATTTGGTAGCTTTTTTAGCAATGTCTGCACCAACTAATGCTGCACCTTCTACATTACCACCATTTTTTAATTTTAATTCTACGCTTGAAGAGCTAACTAAAGTAGTACCTGCTTCATCATTTATAATTTGAGCAAATATTTCTTTGTTTGATCTAAAGACATTTAATCTAGGAACTTCTGCAGTACCTGAAATATTATTACGAATTCTTCCATGTCTTTTTTTACGCATTACATTTGTAGATTCTTTTTTTATCATAATCTTCGATCCTCCTATTTAGCAGCTTTCTTACCTTCTTTACGTCTAACATGTTCGCCTTTATAACGAATACCTTTACCTTTATAAGGTTCTGGTCTTCTAATTTTACGAATATTAGCCGCAAATTCAGTAACTTTTTGTTTATCTATTCCTTCAACAACTAATTCAGTATTTGATGGACTTTCAACTTTTAAATCAGTTGGTGCATTAACAATTACTGGATTTGAATAACCAGCATTAACTGTTATTTTTTGTCCACTAACTGCAAAACGATATCCTACACCTACTGTTTCAAGTTCTTTTTTATATCCTTCACTTACACCAATTAACATATTATTAATTAAAGCATTAGTTGTTCCATGGATACTTCTTCCATATTTAGAATCTTCAAGTTTAGAACAAGTAATTTCTGATTCATTAATTTCTATTTTAATTAATTTATCAAATGTTTCTTTTAATTCTCCTTTAGGACCTTTAACTGTTAAAGTTTGATTGTCAAGCTCTACAGTAACTCCTGCTGGAATTGTTAATTTTCTATTTCCAATTCGACTCATAACATTTTTTCCTTACCAAATATAGGCAAGTACTTCTCCTCCTAGTTTATTTTCTCTAGCGGTTTTATCTGTCATGATACCTTTAGAAGTAGAGATTATTGCGATTCCTAAACCATTTAAGACAGTAGGAAGCTCATCATGTTTAACATAAACACGTAATCCAGGTTTACTAATTCTTTTTAAACCTACAATTACTCTTTCTTTTTTATTATCTCCATATTTTAAAGTTAGAGATAATTTGTTACCTTGAGTACTTTTATCTTCTGAAAATTCACTAATATATCCTTCTTCTTTAAGGATTTTAGCAATTTCTAAAGTCATTTTAGTTCCTATAACAGTAACATTTTCATATTTCATTTGATTTGCATTACGAATTCTCGTAAGCATATCAGCTATTGTATCAGTCATATTCTTAGCTTCCTTTCTACCAACTTGATTTTTTCACGCCTGGAATTTGTCCTTCATTTGCTAATTCTCTAAAGCAAATACGGCATAATCCAAATTTACGCATAACTCCATGAGGTCTTCCACAACGATTACAACGAGTGTATGCTCTAACTTTAAATTTAGGTGTTCTTTGTTGTTTTACAACTAAACTTTTCTTTGCCATCTTCTCGCCTACTTTCTAAATGGAAGTCCGAAGCTGCTTAATAAAGCAAGTCCTTCTTCATCAGTTTTTGCAGTTGTAACAAAAACTATATCCATACCTCTTATTTTTATAACATTATCATATTCTATTTCTGGGAATATTAATTGTTCTTTTATACCTAATGTATAATTTCCAAAACCATCAAATGCTTTGGGATTAATTCCTCTAAAATCACGAACTCTTGGCAGAGAAACTTTAACAAGTTTTTCTAAGAAAACATACATGTTATCTCCTCTTAAAGTAACTTTTACACCAATTGGCTGACCTTCTCTTAATTTAAAACCAGCAATTGATTTACGAGCTTTTGTAACAACTGGTTTTTGACCAGTTATAGTTTCTAAATCTTTAACAGCAGCGTCAATATATTTAGAATCTTGTGATCCTTCACCTACACCTATATTAATTACGATTTTATCAAGTTTAGGAACTTCCATAACTGAAGAATATTTAAACTTATTCTTTAATTCTTGAACAATTGTTTTTTGATAAAGTTCTTTTAAACTATTCATCCTTTTCACCTACTTTTTCTTTTTTAGTTTTAGTAGATTTTTTTACTTCTTTTTTAGATTCTGTTTTAACTTTCTTAGTTTCTTTTTTTGCAGAATCAATTACTTTTACATTAGATACATGGATTGGATTTTCAGTTTCTAGGATTCCACCTGTCTCATTAGTACGTCCAGGTTTCATATGTTTTTTTACTATATTAATACCTTGTACTACAACACGGTCTTCTTTTTTTAAAGTTACAGTAACAACGCCTTCTTTGCCTTTATCTTTTCCAGCAAGAATTTTTACTTTATCGCCAACTTTTACTTTCATATATCCTCCTATAAAACCTCAGGAGCTAGTGAAATGATCTTGTTATATCCATGATCACGAATTTCACGAGCAACTGGTCCTAAAATACGAGTTCCTACTGGACTCTTATCTTCTTTAATTAGTACGCATGCATTATCATCAAACTTAATGTAACTACCGTCTTCACGTCTAGCACCATGTTTTGTTCTAACAATAACTGCTCTTACTACTTTTCCTTTTTTAACACCTGAGTTAGGAATAGCTTTTTTTACTGTTCCTACTACTACATCGCCAATATTTCCATATCTAACTTTGCTGCCACCAAGTACTCTTATTACCATAAGTTCACGAGCACCAGTATTGTCAGCAACTTTTAATCTTGATTGCTCTAATACCATAGAAATACCTCCTATAAGACAACAGCTTTTTTAGTTACTTCTACTAGTTCATATCTTTTTGTTTTAGATAATGGTCTAGTTTGAATTAACTTAACTGTGTCTCCAACTTTAGCAATATTTTTCTCATCATGAGCAGCATATTTTTTCGAATATTTTACTCTTTTTTTGTATAATGGATGGTTACGATATGTTTCAACTAAAACAGTAATAGTTTTGTCATTAGTACTACTTACTACAGTTCCAATTATATATGAACTTTTAGTTTTTTCCATTAATTATCACTCCCATCTTTTTCATTTAACACTGTTTTTAATCTAGCAACTGTTTTTCTCTTTTTATCAATTTCATGTGTTTTTTCTAAATTGCCAGTTGCCATTTTCATACGTAGATCAAATAATTCTGTTTTTAATTCTTTGATTTTTGTAGTATNNTAGTAATTTCTTCTGTGGTCATTTTTCTTATTTCATTAGCTTTCACTATTAACACCACTTTCTTCTTTTGATATAAATTTTGTTTTAACACTTAATTTATGAGCTGCAAGTCTTAATGCTTCACGTGCTGTTTCTTCATCTACTCCATTAATCTCAAACATAATTTTACCAGTTTTCACTACTGCAACCCAGTCTTCTATTCCACCTTTTCCTTTACCCATACGAGTTTCTAAAGGTTTCTTAGTTCTGGCAAGATGTGGGAATATGTTTATCCAAACTTTTCCCCCTCTTTTCATATAACGAGTCATTGCAATACGAGCTGCTTCTATTTGTCTAGCTGTTACATAGCCACTAGTTTTAGCTTGAAGTCCATAATCGCCAAATTCTAATTTTAGATTTCCTTTAGCTTTACCTTCATAACTAACTAAATGTGGTTTACGAAATTTAGTTCTTTTCGGCATTAACATTTGAAGCACCTCCCTTTATATCTTTTTTATCAGGAAGTATTTCTCCTTTATATATCCAAACTTTTACTCCGATAATACCGTAAGTAGTATTTGCCTCACTTGTTGCATAATCAATATCTGCTCTTAATGTATGAAGTGGTACAGTTCCTTCAGTGTAACCCTCAGAACGTGCCATTTCAACACCACCTAAACGACCTGATACTAAAGTTTTTATTCCCTGTGCTCCTGCTTTTAAAGTTTCTCTAATAGCTTTCTTTTGAACATTACGGAAGTTTCCTCTATTTTCAATTTGTTTAGCAATTTGATCTGCTACTAACTGAGCATTTAAATTCGGATTTTTTACTTCGATTATTGTAATATAAACATCTTCATTAATTAATCTTTTAATTTTATTTCTTAATTTTTCAATATCTTTACCACCTTGACCAATGATTACTCCAGGTTTAGCAGTATAAATACTGATATTACAACGTTCTTTTTTTCTTTCAATTAATACTTCACTAACAGCGGCATCTTTTAAATTACTAAAAATAAATTCTCTTATCTTAATATCATTATTAAGATATTTAGCATAATCATTTTTAGAATACCATTTACTTTGCCAATCTTTATTAATACCAAGTCTTAATCCATTAGGATTTACTTTTTGTCCCATGTAACTTAAGCCTCCTCAATTTTACCGTCACTAACTTTAATAGTTATGTGACTAGTTCTTTTATCTCTTCTATCAACTTTAGTTCTTGAACCAAATTTAATTCTTTTAAGTACTGGTCCGGGATTAATAAAGCATTCTGAGATTACTAGTTCTTCTATTTTCATTCCTAAATTGTTTGTTGCGTTAGCAACTGCTGAATTTAGTACTTTGATAATTAAACGACTAGATTTTGTATTTGTATTTTTTAAAATAGCTGTTGCAGCATTAATATCTTTACCTCTAATAAGATCAAGAGTCATTCTTGCTTTACGAGGCGCTACCATAGCCATTTTGTGTGTTGCATATGCTTCCATCTACTTTCCCCTCCTACTTATTTCCTGAGTGGCCAGTAAATTTACGAGTTAATGCAAATTCACCTAATTTATGACCAACCATATCTTCAGTTACATAAACTGGAATAAATTCACGTCCATTATGAACGGCAATTGTATGACCAATAAAGTCTGGGAAGATCGTAGAACGACGAGACCAAGTCTTAACAACTTCTTTTTTTCCATTTTCATTTAAAGTTTTAATCTTTTTCATTAAGCTCTTATCAACAAAAGGGCCTTTTTTTAAACTTCTTGCCATTTTCTAATCCTCCTATTTCTTTTTACGACTAACAATAAGTTTGTCAGACGCTTTCTTAGTTTTACGTGTTTTTAATCCTAAAGCTGGTTTACCCCAAGGAGTAACTGGTGCTTTTTTACCAATTCCAGTTCTACCTTCACCACCACCATGTGGGTGATCATTAGGATTCATAACTGATCCACGAACTGTTGGTCTTACACCTTTATGACGATTACGTCCAGCTTTACCAATTCTTACTAGTTCATGTTCTTCATTTCCAACTACACCAATAGTTGCCATACAAGTTCCTAGAACTTTTCTAGTTTCTCCTGATTGTAGTCTTAAAATTACATATTTATCTTCACGGCCTAGAATTTGAACACTAGTTCCAGCACTTCTAGCTATTTCGCCGCCTTTTCCTGGTTTTAGTTCAACATTATGAACTACAGTTCCAACCGGGATATTTTGTAATAACATTGCGTTACCTACTTTAATATCACAAGCTTCACCAGAAACTATAATACTACCTACTGTTAAGCCTTTTGGTGCTAGAATATATCTTTTTTCACCATCTAAGTAGTGAAGTAATGCTATATTAGCACTTCTATTTGGATCATATTCTATTGAAGCAACTTTAGCTGTAACATCTGGTTTATTTCTTTTGAAATCGATTACTCGATATTGTCTTTTAGCTCCACCGCCTACATGCCAGACAGTAGTTCTACCTTGATTATTTCTTCCACCACTTTTACTTTGTTTAGCAAGTAATGTTTTTTCTGGTCTATTTGTAGAAAGTTCTTGATTTGTTAAAGTACTCATATTTCTACGACCAGGTGTGGTTGGTTTATATTTTCTAATTCCCATCAGTAATCACCTACATTTCTATTGACTGTCCATCAGCAAGTGTGATGATAGCCTTTTTATATGTCTTGGTTTGTCCTGTGTATTTTCCAACTCTCTTATCTTTTGGTTGGGTGATAAGAGTGTTTACACTTTTAACTTTTACTCCGAAAGCTTCTTCAATCGCTATTTTAATTTGCGTTTTATTAGCTTTCTTATCTACTTTAAATACATAAGTATTACCTTCAGCTAAACCAGCTGTTTTTTCAGTAATAACCGGTGAATAAATAATATCTGTTTTCATTAATTATAAACCTCCTCTATGTATTTCATTGCCGCTTCATCAATAACAACAGTATCTGCATGTGTTAAATCTAAAACATTTAATTCACTTGTCATTATTACTGCAGCATCTTTTAAGTTACGAGTAGCCATATATAAGTTTTCAGCATCGCTTCCACTTATAAATAATACTTTTCCTTCTAACTTAAGATTTTTCATCATAGCTTTTACATCTTTAGTTTTAAGAGTATCAAGTTCTAAAGATTCAACTACTACTAATGATTTATTTTTAGCTAAATGTGCAAATGCACTTTTTAATGCTAATACTCTTTCTTTTTTATTCATTTTAAATGTATAACTTCTTGGAGTTGGTGCAAAAACTACACCACCACCTACATAATGAGGTGCTCTAATTGATCCTTGACGAGCATTTCCTGTTCCTTTTTGACGATATGGTTTTCTTCCACCACCAGCAACTTCAGAACGAGTCTTTGCTTTTTGTGTTCCTTGTCTTAAAGAATCCATTTGTAATTTAATAGCTTTCTTTAATGCAATATTATTAGGTTCAATTCCAAAAATATTTTCATTTAATTTTAGATCTTTTATTTTTTCACCTTTAAGGTTAATAATATCTATTTTCATTATCTCTGGCACCTACTTACTTTCCTCTACTTGAGAGTCTTCTTCAGTTACTACTGTTTCTTCTTCAGGAGTTTCTTCAGTAACCTCTTCAGCAGTTTCTTCTACTACTTCTTCAGTAATTTCTTCAATTACTTCTTCTGCAGTTTCTTCTACTACTTCAGTTACTTCTTCTACTACTTCAGTTTCATAAGAAATTAATTCAAATGTTTCTTTCTTATTACTTTTTACAGCTTCTTTAATTAATACTAAAGAATTTTTAGCTCCTGGGATATTTCCACTTACTAATATATAGTTAAGTTCTAAATCTACATCAATAATTGTTAAATTTTGAATAGTTTTAGTTTCAAAACCCATGTGACCTGGTAAATTTTTACCTTTTAAAACTCTCATTGGTCTCATTGGTCCCATTGACCCTGGTCTTCTATGATATCTAGAACCATGTGTTTCTGGTCCTCTAGATTGATTGTGACGTTTAATAACACCAGCAAATCCTTTTCCTTTTGAAGTTCCTTGAACATCTACTTTTTCTCCAACTTCAAATATGTCTGCTTTTATTGTGCTTCCTAGTTCATAATTTTCTGGATTAGATACTTTAATCTCTTTTAAGAAGCGCTTAGGAGAGACATTAGCGCGTTTAGCGTGTCCTATTTCTGCTTTAGTTGCTCTTTGTTCTTTTTTATCCGTAAATCCTAATTGTATAGAATTATAACCATCAGTATTAACTGTTTTGATTTGCATAATAACATTAGGTTCTACAGAAACAACTGTAACAGGAATAATTTTTCCATCTTTCGTAAATTTTTCGGTCATGCCGACTTTACGACCTAAGATTCCTTTCATCTTACTTTTCCTCCTTTAGATTTTTTCTTTATTTTGTTTGAATTTCGATGTCTACTCCACTTGGAATATCCAAATGTGTTAAAGCATCCATTGTTTCCTTACTAGGATTCTTAATATCAATAAGTCTTTTATGTGTACGCATTTCGAATTGTTCACGAGCATCTTTGTACTTGTGAACAGCTCTTAATACAGTATATTTTTGAATCGCTGTTGGTAGTGGAACTGGACCAGAGATATCTCCACCTGTTCTTTTTACCGTATCAACAATTTTTACTGCTGCAACATCTAAAACTCTATGATCATAAGCTTTTAGTTTGATTCTTACTTTTGACATTTTCATGTTCTCCTTTCGTTTACATCTAGTATAAACATAGCTCCGTAACAAATTTACCTGACACTCCATAAGTATTAACAACCACACCTGGAGTATCAGCAACCTCGCACATCTAAGCCTGTCAAACCAAGACTCATTATACCAACATAATATATGATTTGCAATAGTTTTTAGACAACTTTTTCAGAAAAAAAGAACTAAAAGTTTGTTTTTAGTTCTTTATATTTAAATTATCTGTGAAGAGCAGCTTTCTTTTGTTCATTTAAACCTAATATATTTTTATACATATTAATTTTATAATTAATTTCTTCTAACTCTTTATTAACAATTTCTAAAAGTTCATCATCCAAAATTAAAGTATCTTTCATATTAGAATAATATTCATAATCAGTTAGTAAAGAAGATAGTTTATCTTCAATAATCAACAAGATAACTTCTGGATTTAAAAAATCTTTATTTCTAATAGACTTTATTTTTTGAATTTCTAAAAATAAATTTATAATATAATCACTAGAAACATTATACATCAACTCTAATTCACTTATTGTTTCAAAAGTTATTGTATCTAACCTTTCAACTTCATTCACCAAATGTATAGACTGATTATTCAACATAAAACTTCACCTTCTTTCATTATATATCATTATTGAAATAATGCAAATAAATTTTAAGATATGATATAATTATTAAGAGGTGTAAATATGAAGTTAAATGTTATCATTCCAGTTTATAATGAAGAAGGAAATGTAGAATTATTACATGAAAAATTAAGCAAAACATTAAATGAAATTGATTATGAACTCATTTTTGTAAACGATGGTTCACTAGATAAAACTTATATAAAATTAAAAGAATTATACGAGGAAGACCCATTACACATCAAAGTTATAAATTTTAGTCGAAACTTTGGTAAAGATGCTGCAATGTATGCAGGTCTATCTCATACTAAAGCAGAATATGCAGTTATAATCGATGGAGATTGTCAACAAAATCCCACGTATTTAATAAAAATGATGAAATATTTAGATAATCATCAAGATATTGATCAAGTGGCAATGGTTAATAAAAATCGCACAAAAGAAGGATTTGCGACTAAAATATTAAAATCAGGTTTTTATACATTTATTAATATGATTAGTGATACTAAATTTGTAAAAGGAGCATCAGACTTTAGAATGTTTAGAAAACCAATAGTCGATGCTATAGTTTCTTTAGGAGAAAATAACCGTTTTTCAAAAGGAATATTTTCTTGGGTAGGATTTAATACTCATTATATGGAATATGAAGTTGAATCAAGAAATAGTGGTAAAACTAATTTTAATTTATTAGGGCAATTTAAATATGCTTTTAATGGAATTGTTAATTTTAGTGTTAAACCTTTGAGAATTGCAACTGTAATTGGATTTATTTCATCTATTGGTTCCTTTATTTACTTATTAATTATTATACTTGAAACTTTAATTACTGGTATTGCAGTTCCAGGATATGCATCACTTATTAGTATCATGTTGTTTTTTGGTGGTATTCAGTTAATAGCAACGGGAATTTTAGGTGAATATGTTTCTAAAACTTATTTAGAAACTAAAAAAAGACCAGTTTATATTTCTAAAAATAAACTAGGCTTTAATGAGGATAATATTTTATAACCAGTATCTACTGGTTTTTATATTATATAAATTCTTTACTTAAACTTTCATGTTTTGTATGAAGTAAATCAATACTCCTTTTACTTAGTGGTTTATCTAAATATGTGTCATAAGCTTTTTTAATAGCTGGATTCTTATAAGGGTATTTAATAATAGCATCTTTATCATAATTAGTTAATCCTTTACTTCTTTTAGACAAAATGCTTTTCATTTCAACTATTGGCATAATAATTTGTCCGCCACCACCAATACATCCTTGGTTACAATTCATAACTTCTATAAATATAAACTGATCTTTAATCGGTAATATTTTTTCTAAGTTTCCCATTTTATGAACTACTGCAGTTTTAATAATCTTTTTATTAATTTTAACACTATATTCTTTATAAAAATCTTTATTTTTGATTAAAATCATTTCTTCAGTTAAGTCTTTTCCTGTTTCTAAATGATAGTAAGTTCGAAGAGCTGAAAGCATAACTCCCCCACTAGTTCCATAAATTGTTCCTGAAGATGATCCTGATAACTCATCAAACTTTTCATCTTTCAAATTTTTAAAATCAATATTATTTTCTCTTAAAGCAAGAGCAAGTTCACTAGTAGTTATCACATAGTCACAATGACTATTTTCTATCTCGTATTTTTTAGCAGTACATGGAGTAAGTGCTACCACCACTAAATTTTTAGACTTTATTTTTTTCTCTTTAGCAAAGAACTTTTTTAAATATATAGCCTGCATCCCGATTGGAGTTTTACATGTTGATAAACTAGGAAGTAGTTCTGGATGATATATTGCTGTATATTTAACCCATGATGGACAGCAACTTGTAAACATCGGTAATGTATCTTCATTATCTATTCTTTGTTTTAGTTCAGAAGCTTCTTCAATAGAAGTTAAATCAGCACCAAAAGTTGTATCTACAACATATTTAAAACCCAGTTTTTTTAAAGATGCTATCATTTTTCCTTCAATAAACTCTCCTGGTTTAAGACCAAAAGCATCACCTAAAGAAACTCTTACTGCTGGGCTAGTCATAACAACTACAACCTTAGTAGGATCATCTATTAAATCTAATACTTTATTATAATCATACTTTGGAACTAACGCTCCAGTAGGACATGTTAATATACACTGCCCACAGTTTATACAAATTGGTTTTTTAGGATTTTTATATCTAATATTAACAATATTAATACATGTATTAGAGCACGCTCCACAGTTAATACATTTTTCTTCTATTCTTGCAAGAGATGGGTTATTCGGATCAACATATACTCTCTTATAGTTTGTTTCTTCTTTTTTATTTTCTATTTCTTTAAAATCAAAAATACCAGCCTTACACAAAGGACAGTAATAACCATCTTTTAGTTTTCCTTCGTGGATAAATCCACATTTTTGACATTTATACTTCATTATTATCACTACCTTAATTAATAATAACAAATCAAAAGAAAAAAAACAATTAGCTAGCTCTAATTGTATTCATATAATTATTAACTGCAGATGCCCAAGCGGTTGATACAGCATATTTTGGATTCATTAATTCTGGAGTTGTTAATCCTTTACTATAATAATTGTTATAGACCATCTCTAAGTATCCGGTAATACCTGCTTCTAGTGTTTCATAACTTCTATATGAACCACCATTGCATGAAGGTGATCCTTTTATTCCACCTATGTTATTACATTCTCTTACAAGTTTAGAACAGCCCCATTTACAACCTGTTTCATGAAGGACTATAGCTAAAGCTAAATAAGGATCCAGTCCTGTTTTTTTAGTATATTCTGCAAAATATAAACCTTTATTTTCAAGATTACTATATAAATTTTTATTTAATTTAATTGTTAATTCTTCTAAAGTTAAACCATCAAAAACTATTTCCTGACCTACTCCTATTACTGGTTCGGTAGTAACTTCTGGAATAATTTCTTTAATAATAGCTTTCTTAGTAGTAGGTTCGGTAGTTGGTTCTTCTTTTATTTCTTCTTTAATTATTTCATTAATTACACTATT
>LFRM01010372.1_pt1 | contig 12501 bp, 9 predicted proteins | sample 618341 | NCBI WGS metagenome assembly LFRM01 (sample SAMN03654438, study PRJNA283298) | anaerobic digester metagenome | isolation source: pool of bioreactors CSTR01a, CSTR02a, and CSTR03a thermophilic anaerobic... | place: Denmark: Kgs. Lyngby | collected 2014-05-21
AGCCCTCTCTCTTGAGTCTTTCCGATTGAGGGGCTTAGTTGAATCTGGCAGGAAAGGGGTTAAACAGATGGAAAATCAGCCGAAGCCCTTGGTTTGGCAGATGATAAAAGAGGCTGTGGAGGTTCATGGGAACAGGACAACGAATCTGGCGGTTCGGGACTGGGTTCTTGAGCATTATCCGGGTGTAAATGTCAATACGATTCTCAACCAGATCATAATCTGTACCGTGAATCATCAGTCCCGTGTCCACTACAAGGAAAACAGCACTCCCAGGCGCTGCTGTGACATCTACGATTTTCTCTTCCGTCCTGCAACCGGCAAGCTCGAGATGTACGATCCCCGTATCCATGGGGAGTGGGAGATAGCCCAGGATGAAAAGGGGGTGCTCTTTGTACGGGAGGTGAAAAAGGCTGCATCCGACCGTAAGGAACCCCTTAGTGTAGGCGGAGGGTACCTGGAGGCAAGGCAGCTTCGCGCCTATCTCGCAAAACATCTGTACCTCATAGAAGAGGGACTCGAGCTTTATGTCGATGTGTTCGGTAATGACGGTGTGGGTTATCCCTCAGATTTCGGTCCCGTGGATATCCTGGCTCTGGATAAGAACGGGACCTTTGTAGTGGTGAAAGTTGAGGGGGACAATTTCCATGATGCCTCCAGCGGGCAGATCTTGAAATACCGCAACTGGGTTCGTCGTCACCTGGCCCAGGGAAAACCGGTAAGAAGCTATCTTGTGGGTTCCGAAATTCCCGACCATGTCCGATACTCACTTGCAGACTGTGAGGATGTGTTTCTTAAAGAGTACGATCTTTCACTCTCTCTGAGAGACATCCCCAAAATCAACGATATTCCCTCCCTACCACCAGAAAGAAATAACCTGCACGATGTGACCAGGAGTGCCTGAAAAGAAGGAGCAATATGCAGAAGATCCTCATTATGGGAGCCGATAAAACTGTCGGTAATTTCCTTGTTGAACGGCTGGGACAGATGGGGGTTAAGTGCCGCGCAGCTTGTCATAATCCTCAGCGACTCCATTCCGGCGACTACAGCACTGTTGTGGAGAGAGTACCGTTTGATTTCAGCGACAAACTCTCCATAGAGAGGGCATTTAACCAGGTAAGCGCCCTTTTTCTTCTTACCCCTGAAAATGAGAATCTCTTCTCTAATGTTAAATCATCGATGGAAGTGGCGCGTGATTTCTCAATCAAGCAGGTAGTTTATGTTTCGCTTCTGGGGGGCGAAAATCCCTCCTGTGGAGGCCCCCTCATAAAACTTCATCGTCAGGCCGAAGACCTTATCCGTAACTCATCGATACCCTATACTATCCTGCGTCCGAACTGTCTCATGCAGAGTTTCCTTTCTCTCATTGAGCCCTCTACCGGCATGATCTATCTGCCCATGGGTGAGGCGAAGGTGAGTCTTATCGATGCCAGGGATGTGGCGATTGTGGCTGCAGATATCTTTCTCCCTGGAGCTCATCACTACTACAAAACCTATAATCTCACCGGTAAAGAAGCTCTCTCCATGCATCAGGTTGCCTCAAGGCTCTCAGAGGTAAGCGGGGTAAAGGTAGGCTATGTCGATGTGCCGGAAAGTACTGCCGCAGAGAATTTCAGGAAAATCTATCCCCGTGAGAGGGTCGGGATGATTCTTGAATACCTCAAACTGCTCTCATCGGGACAGGCATCTCTTATCAGTTCTGCCGAGGAGGTGGTTGCCCGTGCGGAACCGATTCAATTCATCGATTTTGCCCGTGACTATGCAGAAGAGATCCGTNNTCTTAATCATCCATTCCGCTCCAATATGCCCCCTTCTGAGGGCGTAGTTTTTATGAGACCCTTTGTCTTCAGAGAGAAAGATTCAGGGAGGTTTTTATGGCTGCTAAAATTCTTATCTCCGGCGCTACAGGTTCTGTAGGGCGGGTCCTTATAAGAAACCTGGTGCGGAGCGGCAAAGATGTGCGTGCGGGGGTTCATAAAGAAGATAAATCCGATTTGGTAAAGATGACCGGAGTGGAACTGGCGAAACTTGAGTATGAAGATTTTGCTACAATCGACCGTGCTCTTCAGGAAATTGAGACTCTGTTTCTGGTTACTCCTTATGCCAGAGAGCAGGTCGAGTATGCAAAACGCATGATCGATCACGCCTCACTTTTTGGAGTGAGTCATATTGTGTATCTGTCGATCATGGGTGCGGATCAGGTACCGGGTACACAGTTCAGCAGATGGCACAGGAGGGTGGAGAAGTATCTGGAGGCAAGTTCTGTGGCTTTCACTGTCCTGCGTTCTAACATCTATATGCAGAATTTCCTGCGCTTCAGCCAGCCATCAGGAGGGCTTATCTATATCCCCATGAATGGTGCTAAAGTCAGCTATATCGATGTGCGTGATGTTGCCGCTGTGGCATCGGAGGTGGTTCTGGCAGGGAAGGAGCATTTCGGCAACACCTACGAGCTTACCGGGCCCTTTGCACTTTCGATGGATGATGTTGCGGACATTCTGACGGAGGCTGTGGGAAGTCATATCGGTTATATCAATATCCCTCAGGAAACTGCCAGACATATCATGGAGAGTCTGGGTACGCCTGGATGGCTGGTGGAGGGGATGCTTGAGCTTTATGCAATGCAGCGTTCCGGAATAAACGAGAGAGTTACTGCTCTGGTGGAAGAGATCACAAGCAAAAAGCCGATTCCTTTCGATCAGTTTGCAAATGACTACAGTAACATTTTTAAGGCTATTGTCCAGCAGGAGCATCATACGTACCTGAGCTGATCTTTCAATTCGCCGGTTCCACTAAAAGATTCTTCTTTGATGAAAAGAGAAAAGATTATATATTTAGCTGTTTGCTCTTTGCGGAAGTGGTGGAACTGGTAGACGCGCTAGGTTCAGGACCTAGTGGGTGCAAGCCTGTGGGGGTTCGAGTCCCCCCTTCCGCACATCTTTTTTCCACATAATTACTCCATTTTGATCACACCCTCTCCCCCCGTCACAGAAAGACATATAGTATATTATTGGCATAAGAATTTCAGGCTTTTAGGTGCTTGAGAGCGTGTTCTGCTGGTTTCAGACAGAACATGTAAGAGAACCTTCCTAATATTTGGCCTCAAAGCAGATGCAACATACAACCACTATCAAAGTACTGCCACAGACAGTTGTGGAGAAGATCGCGGCTGGAGAGGTCGTTGAGCGGCCTGGATCTGTACTGAAAGAACTGATCGAAAATTCCATCGATGCATCCGCTACCAGAATCGATGTTTTTCTGGAGGATGCCGGGTTTTCCCTGATAAAGGTTGTCGACAACGGCCTGGGTATGTCCTCAGAGGATCTTCGTCTCTGCCTTCTTCCTCATGCTACCAGTAAAATCAGCAGTGCCGATGATCTCTATGCTGTCGCCACCATGGGGTTCAGGGGTGAGGCTATGGGGAGCATCGCGGCTGTGAGCAGGGTTCAGGTCGAGAGTTCATCTTCGGAGGACGGACTCGGTTTCAGGATCAGTTCCGATGGAGGAGCGGTTCATGAGCTTCTACCCTGTCCTCATAACCGCGGTACTACCGTTTCTGTAAGGGATCTTTTTTTCAATGTGCCTGCACGAAAAAAGTTCATGAAAACCCATAGAGGTGAACAACTTGCATGCATGCGCTTTTTCGAGCAGATAGCAATACCTTTTCCCTCTGTTCATTTTACTCTTTCTATCGACAACAAAAAGGTTCTCGAATTTCCGATCGCATCATCTCCTCTGGAGAGAATCGGTGCTGTGGCTGGAAATCAGTTTGCCCGCAGGCTTATAGAGTGCCGCGGGAGCAGGCCGGGGATGGAAGCGCTTATCTATGTTTCCTCTCCGGAAGATCTGAAGGAGCGTCCCAGGTTCAATTCTTTGTTTGTAAATCTGCGCCGCATAGACAACGACTCTGTTACATTCGCTGTCAGAGAGGCATTCTCCCAGTTTCTGGGCTCCTCTTTTCGACCCTCTTTCTTCTGTTTTCTCGACATCGATCCATCCAGAATCGACGTCAATGTTCATCCTACTAAACAGCAAGTCAAATTTGACAATGAGCGGGATCTGTTCGGTTTTATTTTCTCTACCGTAAAGAGCAGTATCACCTCTACTATGGTGCAGCCTGGTTCATTCCTGACCGGAGAAACACCCTCATCTGTGCCTCCTCCAGCCTGGGACAGTTCTCCTCTTACCTGTTTTTCAGGAACATCGGGGGGGATGTCCACTTTCTCAGTCCGGGAGCAGCCGCCCGAGACTCCGGGCAGTTCTCAGACCATTCTTCCATTCCCCGGGAGCAGTTACGAGCCATCTCAGAAAGAAGTTGACCCTCCTCAACAGAACGGTGTACAATTAACGTCAGAGGAGCGGGATGAGCGCTGGGATCTGATTCCCTGTTACCAGATCCATTCTCTTTTTGTGCTGGCCCCCATAAAAAACGGCATTCTCATCATAGACCAGCATGCTGCTCATGAGCGGGTGCTCTTTGAGCAGGCACTTGAGGATCTGAAGAGGGGCCGTGCCGCATCACAGCAGTTACTCTTTCCGATTGTCCTCGAATTGACCGCTACCGAAAAAGCGGTCATTGAATCGGCCCGGAAGTATCTTCAGTCATTCGGCTTTGAAATTGAGGATTTTGGCGGGCAGGCGGTATCGATTTCTGCTATTCCTGCTTTTCTCAAAGACGGGGCAGTGAAGGAGACTGTGACCGGGATAGTGAAATACCTTCTGGAGGGTAAAGATCCTCAGGCATTTCTGGAGCCGGAAAAAAGGTTTGCGGCTGCATTTGCCTGCGGGGCGGCAATAAAAGCGGGCCAGAAGTTGACTCAGGAGGAGATGAACGCGTTGCTTAACAGCCTTTTCTCTGCAAAAAACCCCTATATATGTCCACACGGGAGGCCTACACTGGTCAGGATTTCGATCGATGAGCTTTCCAGAAGATTCCTTCGTTAGGAGCGGTTTATAGATGTCCAGAAGTAAAGTAGAAATAAAGATCGTCCGTCATTTTGCCGGATCGGTAGTCAAGAATACTGTTTCTGAAATCAGAGAGCATATCGGGAGTGAAAATCCTGTCGATTTAACTTTGGATTTTTCAGAAACCGAATTTATTGACAGTTCAGGCATAGGATCACTTGTCACTCTGGCCCGCGATTCAAAAGACAGGGATACCGGGCTGGTGCTTAAGAATCTAAACGAATATATTTATGATCTGTTCCAGAATATCGGACTTGATAGAATATTTACAATTGATAGGGGCGGGGGGATCAGACCGGCAGAGGTTGATCTGCTGGGTACATCGGTGGATATCCGTCTGGACCTGAAAAAAGAGATTCTGGATGATGTGTGTGTGTTCGAACTCTCCGGCGTGCTGAGTCATCCGGCCGGTTCAGAATATCTCAAACAGCAGTTACTTCTCTCTCTGGACGGGTTCAGGAAGATACTGCTTGACATGGAAGATTTGACCTTTTTTGACAGTATGAGTCTGGGCACGGTTTTAAGTGTCAATAACCTTCTCCGGGAAACCGGAGGAAGCATGAGTATATGCTCTGTAAATTATATTGTCAATGACCTCTTCTCAACTCTCAATGTAGGCTCCATAATTCCTCTTTTCCCTTCCAGGCAGGAAGCACTCGAGGCCTGGGAAATCGCCAATGCATAAAGACTCCTGTGCAAAGCGCAGGGTTCATATCAAAACAATCGGCTGCAGGACAAATCAGGAGGAGATGGCTGCTTTAAGAGTGCGCCTGTCCAGAGAGGGGTATCTTCTGGTGGATAATCCCGAGGATGCGGACATATTAATAGTAAACACATGCTCCGTGACCTCTGGAACCGAATCAAAGACATCCAGAATGATCAGAACTCTCTTATCCCGGGCTCCATCAGCCCGTATTCTAGTCACCGGATGCCTTGCCCAGCAGAAACCTGAGCAGTTGAAATCATCGGGGATACACTGGGTTGTGGGAAACACTTTCAAGAACAGTATAGTTTCGATACTTCGGGATGAGTGCGGGGGGGTGTATCACTCCTCATTTGAGAAAAATGGTCTTGTATGTGAAGATGATTGCGGTGAGGTGTCTCAGGCGGATGAATTTCGCACAAGGTTTTCTATCAAGATTCAGGAGGGCTGTGATTACAGTTGTACATATTGTATCGTACCCCGTCTTCGCGGTCCATCAAGATCTGTGCCCGGATGGAAAATTCTGGAGAAATGCAGAGAAGCAGTGGATGCCGGTTTCAAAGAGATCGTGCTGACAGGTACCCATATCGGGCAGGCCGGAAAAGATGAGGGTTGGACACTTATAGAGCTTCTCAAGAAAATTATCAGTATCGATGGTGATTTCAGGGTAAGACTCAGTTCTCTGGATCCCCGTGATCTCAGTGATGAGTTGCTTCAGATAATAGGGGAGGAGCCTAAGGTCTGTGATCATCTGCATGTCAGTGTTCAGAGTCTCAATGCTGATGTGCTTGTGGCGATGAAAAGGGATGGTGGGGGGCTGGATAATCTTCTCAGCTAGCTCTTCTCTTTCCGTCAAAGGTATCCTCATGCCGGACTTGGCGGTGATTTTATAGTGGGTTTTCCGGGTGAGACAGAGGAGATGTTTTCCTCTACCCTTGAAAATGTTCGCTTGCTGGGGTTTTCTTACGGTCATGTCTTCCGCTTTTCCGCTCGTCCTCAGACAGCTGCGTTCTCGATGTCCGGAAAGATTCCTGAGAGTGTGAAGAGTGAAAGGNNGCAGGGGTGAGTTTCTCAGCAGGTGCGTGGGGGTACCTTTGAGAATTATAGTGGAGTCACTGGAGCCTGTATCAGGGCTTACATCCAATTACATACGGGTAAAAGTGCCTGAGGTAAATGCGTCGCGAAATTCCTGGCTTGAAGTCCTGTTGAAAAAAGCGCATAATTACAGATATTGTATAGCAGAACCTTTTTACCGGAAAGATTTATGAATCAGAATGCAGATCCCGGGGTAATCGAGCGGTATAATCGTATCATAGAGAATATCGATCATCTTCCGTCACTGCCGGCAATAGTGACCCGGCTTATAGAGGTTGTCAACTCACCTGATTCATCGGCGGACGATGCTGCAAAGCTGATTGAGAAGGATCCTGCGCTTACAAGCAAGATTATCCGTCTGGCAAACAGTGCCTTTTATGGAATTCCCCGAAGCATTTCTTCCGTGTCAACTGCAGTGGTTATTCTTGGGTTCAGCACGATTCGCTCTATCGTTCTAAGTGCGGCGTTGATGAAGGTTTTTCCAGGGACAACGAAGAGGTCTTTTGACAGGGATCGTTTCTGGAAGCATTCCATTGTCACAGCGCTTGCATCCAGGCTATTGGCTCGTCATTTTATCAATATCCGTATGATGGATCCGGAGAGTGCGTTTTGCGCCGGGATTCTTCATGATCTGGGCAAGCTGATTTTTGATGAGTACTTAACAGAGGATTATCTGAAGGCTTGTGAATATGCCCGTAATAACGGTATACCACTTTTAAGTGCGGAAAAAGAGATACTTGGAATTACACATGCTGAAATCGGCATGATATTAGCGGAAAAGTGGGAACTGCCGCCTGATCTGGGTCTTCCTCTGGTTTTTCACCACAATCCCTTTTCAACTNNCCAACAGATAAACTGGTGGATCTGGTGACTACGGTGCATATAGCAGATGTTCTGGCACATGAGTCCGGCAATGCGATATGGGATAATGAGGAGCGGCCGGAGGAATGGGACAAGGCCAGGGAAGTGCTGAGATTTGGCGATTCAGATTATCAGAAGGTAACTGAGACACTTGCTCAGAGCCTTGAGAAGTCATCAGAATTTTTTGATATAATCAAATAGCTGTTTCCCCCTTATATCAGCCACATTGATTCAGGTGCCGAATTTACCTATTTTAAAGTAAAAAAACACACAAACCGGCGTGAAATGCCGAAGCATGGGAAGATTCAATGAGCCTTATTTCGCGGTTAAAGGATGGTTTGAGCAAAACGCGCTCGCAACTGATATCGATAGTCGGCAGTGAGGATCGTTTTGATGAGCAGTTTTTTGAATCGCTGGAAGAGGCGCTTATTGCTGCGGATATCGGGATGGAACTCTCTGAGGAGATTATTGATGATTTAAAGTGGCGAATCGATGAAGAGGGGATACGGGATATCCGCGAGGCCTATAAGGAGCTCAAACGAGTGCTTGCATCAAGCCTGAATGTTGTAAAGCTTCCCGAGGAGTTTCCTCCCAGGCCATGGGTGATTCTCGTGGTGGGTGTAAATGGGGTGGGTAAAACCACTACTATCGGCAAAATGGCTCATGAGCTGAGGCAGAAGGGTAAATCTGTGATGCTTGGGGCTGCTGATACTTTCAGGGCCGGTGCGATAGAGCAGTTGAGGGTATGGGCTGACCGTACAGGGTGTGATTTTGTGGCGCAGCAGGAGGGCTCTGATGCCGCATCGGTGGCATTTGATGCCATAGAGGCAGCCAAAGCCAGAAATATCGATGTGCTTATACTTGACACCGCAGGAAGGCTTCATACAAAAGTAAATCTGATGAGCGAGCTTGACAAGATCGTAAGAGTCATAAAGCGTAATACTCCTCATGCGCCAAACGAGATTCTTCTGGTAATCGATGCCACAACGGGGCAGAACGCGCTCAAGCAGGTAAAGGTTTTCAATGACGCGCTGGGGCTTACAGGACTTATTGTAACGAAGCTGGATGGTACTGCAAAGGGAGGGGTGGCGATTGCCATGACAAGGCAATTCAAGATTCCCATCAAAAAAATCGGTGTAGGTGAGGGGATCGATGATCTTCAGGATTTTGACCCCAAAGCTTATGTCGAGGCGATGTTTGGAGATTTGCAGGGAGAGTGATGATAAACGAGAGCAAGTATCCCACGATGCGTCTTATGTTATGCAGGAAGTGTGGTAATGTTTTTGCCGCCGGATTCTCAGGAGACAAGGAGTGTCCTGACTGTTCATCGCAGAGTACCACAGAGTATAACCCGGAGGAGATTTCCGGGGAAGAGTTGTCAAATCAGGGTTAGGATATTCCCAGAGATTTTACTTTTTTCTTTATTATCTCAGACCTGATTCCTGCATAACTCCAGGGACTATTCCCGGATAAATCCCCGGAACAATTTCTTCTTACTTTAAACCAGGCTCCTCAGAAACATCCATTACACATTCCTGATCTTGCACCTTGCAACTTGCGGCTTCTATTTTAACATATAGAATCAGAGCCCTGTTCTGACACTTACCGCGCCCACGCTTCTCTTTTCGGGTGAATTTTGACCGTTTCGCGCGGTATAGCGACACTCGAATTGAAGAGAGAGGTGGCATTATGAAAACGATCGGTACTCTTTTAATCACCTTTTTGTTGACAATAAACCTTTTTGCGTCTTCACTTGTGGTGACTTCTGACCTTACCGCTGATGCTGTCTGGGATGTGGATACGGTGCTGATCGATAAAGAAGGCATTGAGATAAAGGAGGGAGCGCGTCTGACAATTGCTTCAGGAACCCATATCATCTTCAATAAAAGCATTTCATTCATTACTGTAAAGGGCACCATAACCGCAAGCGGTACCGTAGATGATTCTATCCGGATTACAAGATTAAACCCTGCCAATAGCTGGACTGGTATCCGTTTAGTACCACGATCCCGTGAATCGGGCAAACTTGATTCATCATTCTTTCGATTCTGTGTTTTGAGGAATACTGTTTTTTCCAGCAGTGAAGTGCTGTATAAGACACAGGGGACAACACTTCATTGCGGAGCGGGTAACTATATTTCGCTGAAGAATTGCAGCATAACAGATTCATATGGTGATATAGGCGGGGCAGTTTACTGTGATTCAGGGTCAGTAGTTGATATTGAAGACTGTTATTTCGCGCATAACCTGAACAACAGAAATGGTACTGTTTCCGGTGGTGGTGCAATAATGACCAGCGAAAAAGGATCTGCGACTCTTTTTGTTCAGAACTGCAGGTTTGAACGTAACAGCGCCAGGACTGGCGGTGCTGTTCGGATCGGCAGGAATTCAAAAGTTGAATTCAACAATTGCGTTTTTTACAGCGATACAACTCTTTCAATAAACGCCTCAATTGGAGATATCAGAGGAGGTGCGTTGGCGATATTCGGGCCGACTGATGTAACCTTGCGCAACTGCATAATTTTTGATTGTAAATCTCACGACAGGGGCGGAGGTATTTATTGTTCAGACGCATCATTGAAGCTGATTAATTGCACCATTGTCAATAATTCTTCGTTTTATGGCGGTGGAATATTTTTCGGACATGACTCTTCAGCCTCATCTCCTGTTCTTATAAATACGATCGAGGGAGGGAATGGTACCCTGGCCAGACTTACCCGTGACAGTGCCGGTTGCGGAATTTTCCTTGACAGTGCCGTTACTCCGTCTTTCCGATATTGTCAAATGTATGATACAGTTTATGACCACACGATAAAGCCCTATCAGGGGGTATTTACAGGTAGCAGAGTTTACCATACAAAGTTTGTCGCTACTATGCATCTTTCCGGCATTCCGGACACAGTTGTTGAAGGATTCCAGTTGTTCAGCCTGTTTGGTGTTGGTGACCCGTCAATAAATGGTGGGGACCCGGATACCTCAGGACTTGGTTTGCCGGAGTACGATCTTCTTGGAAAAAGACGGATTAACGGCGCTGTGATAGATATCGGGGCAATGGAATTTTATGATGAAATTATATTGAATAAACAAAACGCCCGAAATAGAAAACAGCACTTGTTAAGTCCTGCTCCCGGTGAACTTACAGTTTATTCTCTTCAGGGTCAAAAAGTCGGGTCCTTCAGCGGTGTATTTTCTTCTCAATCGATACAGCGTTTTGTCCACAGAAAACTGCCGCAGGGAATCTATGTCGTTACTTTTGGGCGTTATGGGCGAGTTGTATGGTCTAAGCAGGTTTTTGTTAAATAAACATGTTTACCGGAAAGAAAATTCTCAATCCTGCTCGTACAACTTATCGCTTCTGACTCGTTACCTGCCTCCTACCACCACCCTCACTCACTCCGAATGGCTTGTAAATTCAGGTGCATACATGCACTGAATCGTGGTAATACCATTTGAGAAATCTCCTGCATGTGAAACTACAAGCGGATATTCAAAAACGTAAGTTCCCTTATTCAGCCTTGAGAAGAAGAAGTTTGTGGCTGCATCATGTGTGCTCTCGTAATATCCCAGCCTGCTTCTCCTCAAGAGTCAAATGATAGTCGTTATCCTGTCATCCTTGAATCAAAATCTTTGTCCCTGTCCTTTTCCCATTTGATAAATGGTTTGCTGGCCAGTACACCCGCACCATGCACCTGGATGTCGTTCACAGTCATGAATAGCCTGATGTTGAGCCGCACTCCGTCAATACGCAGTAAAAATCTTTCCAAATAGAACAATTTAACATTGTACTACCCTTTAGCAATTCAGGAATCGGTTCTGCTGAGTTTTTATTAAAACACATTTAACTCCTAATTAAGGAGGTATTATGCTTTCCTGCAGGTTACCTGTTAAGATCGTGATGGCGGCTCTTATTCTTCTATTTAATGCCGGTCAGGTTTTGTGTTCTTATGAATTCCTTGTTTCGGTTGTGGGTTCCGGACAGGGAGAATTCAAGGGTGAGTTCCCGCGTGATGGAGATAAAGACAAAATCCCTGGATTTGAATTCTCCATGCAATTCACTGTTCCATTTGATTCTTCAACCGGATTACCTGCCGGAAAAATTGTGGCTTCTCCTGTAACGTTCAAAAAAATCTGGGGAAGATCAACACCTCAGTTTCTGCAGGCAATGATTACCGGAGAGATTTTAAAAAAAAACAGCGATCTGAACGCAGATGATCTTCGGGGGCCTGCCGGGCTCTATTTTATTAAGGTTTCAGGGGGCAAGGCAATGTCGCTACCGGTACATCTCAAATAACACCACGCTTTCTCTTGAATGGATTAAATCGGCTGGTTAATTCTCACCGGCCGTTTTTGTTTTCATTCCCTTCCGGATGCGCTGCTTTTTTATCATCCTTCTGTTATCTGAAATCACAGAGTTCTGCCACAAACTATCTTTTACCTGACTTATGCACCCGGGAAGGAGGCGACATGGGAAGAGACTCAGAGTTGGTAATTTCTCCGGTCGAAAGAGCTGCGCTGAAAGAGTCCGCTTTCGATTTTCAATATTTACCCGAAGAAAAACTTCCTGCGATAGTGGTCGATAATATCCCTGCGCTGGGTCGTCTGGCCGCATTACGCTTTATAGAGTGGGCCCAAGGGAATCCCGGCGGTGTGATTAGCCTTCCGACTGGAAAAACTCCGGAATATTTCATCAAATGGATGCAGTGGATTCTGGGCAACTGGGACACTAAAGGCGTACAGGATCTCCTTGCCGGAAATGAGTTGTCTTCGAGGAAACCGGATCTGAAAAGTCTCTACTATGTGCAGATTGATGAGTTCTATCCAATGAACCCGCTTCAGGTAAACAGTTTCAACTACTATGTAAACAAATTTTACATAAAGGG
>LFRM01090467.1_pt2 | contig 12495 bp, 13 predicted proteins | sample 618341 | NCBI WGS metagenome assembly LFRM01 (sample SAMN03654438, study PRJNA283298) | anaerobic digester metagenome | isolation source: pool of bioreactors CSTR01a, CSTR02a, and CSTR03a thermophilic anaerobic... | place: Denmark: Kgs. Lyngby | collected 2014-05-21
TTTTTTTTATGGAAATTTATGCTTTAAATATTATGGATTGAATTTAAGAAATCTCCACTTTTACAATTTAATAGGCACTTTCGTGCGTGTAGTATTGATATAAATAAGAAAAAACGGCATCTATCTCTCCACTTTTGAAGGCGATGTTAACAAAAACGGTTTTTACAGTGGGGGAGCATGATTATAATTAATTAAAAATATTTATTTTTTTTATTTAAAAGCAGGATTATTTTTAATTGTATCGAATTGTTTAAATAGTAAAACAGTTAAAACCTAACCTCCTACAAAATATTTTTAAACAGGGAAAGCCCCTGTTTTTTTTTAAAGTCTTACGGAAATATTTACCATATCCAAAAATATTTTGCAGGAATAATTTTCCCCTTGTAGAATTTTAAGGATCAGTAATAGATTCAGTATAAGATAGGCGCTTTAAATAGAATCTAAACCAAGAAATAAGAATAAACTTAAAGCGGGGATGCTTCGATGAGGATTGCGGTTATCGGCGGGGGGCCGGCGGGACTGGTAGCCGCCGGAACAGCGGCGCAAAACGGTTTGGAGGTTACCCTTTTTGAACGTTACAGGATAGGAGAAAGGATTAATTGCGGAGAGGGTTTTTTTGACCTGCTGGGGGTATGGGGCCGGCCGGAAGCCGGGGTTCTGTTCCAGGTCAAGGAGATCCTCTTTAAAATAAACAACCTTTACAGGGTTGATAGCAGCAGGCTGAATATATGGATGATAGACAGGTTCAACTGGCAGCACTACTTGTCGGAGGTGGCGCGTGCAGCGGGGGTAAAAATACTGGAAGAGACTCCTGTCAGTGTGAAAGACATGGCGCATATCAGGCGGGATTTTGACTGGGTAATCGATGCCAGCGGTGTTTCAGCCATTTCCTTAAAGGCCCGGGGAAGTGCAGGAGAAAACAGGAGACGCTATGCCGTAACCTTACAGTACAGGTTGGAAGGGGATTTTTCTGGCCTTAAGGATTCCATGAAAGCGGTACTCGAACCTCATTACCAGGGTTATTACTGGATTTTTCCCAAAGTTGCGGCTGCAAGGGGGATCGCCAATGTGGGAATCGGCTGTTTTAGCTATCCATCAGAGAAGATAGATTTAAAAAAAGAAATATCCCGTATTCTTTACCAGGAGAATCTGCATGATTATAACATCCTGGAATACAGAGGGGGAAGAATTCCCCTGCAGCAGGCGTCGCCCTTTTTAAGGGACAATACCTTGCTGGTAGGGGACGCTGCCGGGTTGGCCTCACCTCTTCACGGAGGAGGGCTGGATATGGCGCTTCTTAGCGGAAAGCTGGCCGCTCTTTCGATCCTGCAGGGAGCACCCCACCTGTACGAGCAGCAACTCCGGCAAAAAATTAAACACAAAATTGTCTACGAAGAAAAATTTTACCAACTCTGGAGGCGCTATGGAATAGATTTCATGGAAAAATCCTTAAAGTCGGCTCTTTTTTGGGGCCGGAGAGACTTCCGCAAAGGGCTTCTCAAAGCCCTGCGAACTACATAACTTTGCTTCGGGATTGTCCAAAGAGTAGCTTTTTTTGAGAAAAAATCCGTATTTGGAAAATGAAAGGAAACTTTTTTGCGCCCAGGTCCGTCCCTATTATAAGGAAAAACAGCTCCCAGCCTTGATAAATTTCTTAAGCGGAACAGGAGGTGTAACTATCTATTATAGTAAAGAAGGACTGGAAAGGATAAGAAAAGAGGCCGAAGAATATTTAAAAAGAGAGAAGAAGAGGCCAGGGGGCATAAATATGAACTGGAAGACGGAACGCGCGTACTCTGTATTTATTGCCGGAATGCTTTTTTTCATAAGGGTGCCGCCCTGTTGAATACAAGGGGCATGACCTTTTTTGGACTAGATTGGTTAAATGAATCTGCTATTACGCTAATCTGTACCAAGTGCGGATTTATTCATTGGTTCGCGAAAGAAGTAAAGCAAGTATAGGCATAATCCCATATTATAAAATGATAATCAGAGCCAGGAGGTAAAAATGAAGTTCTTTGCAATCATCTTGCTCACATTCTTACTTGTCACATTCAGCTTTTTCCCGGCAGCCGCCCCGGCCCAGGGCCAAGCCCGGGAAATTTCTGTTTTTATCGACGGGCTTGCGGTTAATTTTGATGTCCAGCCCGTCATTCAGCAGAATAGAGTTTTAGTCCCTTTTCGTGCCGTGGCGGAGGCTTTGAACATCAAGGTTAGCTGGGATAACACGACGCAAACAGTAGAGGCTACCGGCGGGGGAGCGCTGGTTCAAATGCGAGTTGGCAACGAAACCGCTTTTCGCAACGGATCTCCTATCACCCTGGATGTGCCGCCGGTAATCCTCAACGGGAGGGTCCTGATACCGCTGCGCTTTTTTAGCGAGGCCTTTGACAGCAAAGTAGCCTGGGATCCCGCTACATACAGTGTGGAAATCATCTCCGCTCCCAAAGAGATGAAGGTGGTCGGCTTTTACGCGCTGGGTGACAGCAGAACCAGCAGTTGGACAAACCTTTTCAGCCGGGCTTACCCGGAAAGGGGTACGGGTCATACTGATGTGGTGGACGAGCTGGCCCTGGGCTGGTACACCTTCGATGGAGACGGCAATCTCCTCACATCGAGCCGGATAGGCTGGCAGCGTCCCCTTGGTTGGGAAGATGTATTGAAAGCCGCCGGGGAGTACTACCTGAGAACGGAGATGGTGATCCACGCTACGGACAGATCCGGGGAAATTTCCTCCGTGCTGTCAAACCAAAAGGCCGCCGCTGCGCTAATTGATGCCATTGCGGCAGAGGCGGCTCTGTACGACGGCGTTAACCTTAATTTTGAAGAGTTCGGACTGTCAAAAAGCGGCGAAGAGCCAGCCGCTGCTCAGCAACTGTTAACAGACTTTGTCCGCCTTTTGTCCGTAAAATTGAGGGCAGCCAATAAAAGCCTGACACTAACCATCCATCCCCTCAACAGCGCCTATAAAGGCTATGACTACAAAGCCCTGGGCGAGCTTGCCGATCAGATAATCATCATGGCCTATGATTACGGTCCGAAGCCGGAACCGGTAAGCCTTGTCGTCCAGGCAATAGAAATGGCCAAGGAAATTGTCCCGCCGCAAAAGCTGCTGCTGGGTATCTCAGCCTATTATGAGACGGCAGAGAGCATTGTGCCCAAGCTTGGTATTGCCAAGCGTTATGAGCTGCAGGGGATTGCTCTCTGGCGCCTGGGTCTGGTTCCCCGGGAAATGTGGGATGTTCTGCGGAGCAATGTCCTTTAAAATATCCCCAAAAAAAGACACAGGCTTTGTCTGCAAACTGTTTTTAGGAAGCCGGCTTAAAAAGTAAAACCTTACTCAGCCCCCAGGCTTTCTTTTTTTTGGTAAGATATGCATCCGGAGCGTGGAAAATTATTTTGCAATGTCGTAAAATTTAGCATCATCTGCCATTGCTATAAAACTTTAACTAAAATATTAAAAGAGGTTAAAAAAATATGAAGATATCTTAAAGATTCTTGCTGGGGACTGAAAGGAGGAGTTGCCCGTTTTTACATTTATTATAAAATATAGGTTAACATAACATTTTCTGAAGGGGAGAGTAAAAATATTTAAGATTGATCAAATGGGATGTTCTCTCCTCCAGATAAAAAAGGGAGGCTACATAATGCTGTTGAAAAGCAAGCCGGGAAGTCTTTTAATGTTTGTCTTTGTTTTGTTTTTTTGTGTTTTTGTCTGTGGCGGGGAAATAGGTGAGGCAGCCCTGTCTCATCGAGTAGCCGCCGGCGACACGCTCTGGTTGATAGCGCGCAGATACAATACTACTGTTGCACAGCTAACCGCTGCTAACGGGCTAACTGGCTTAACGATTTATCCCGGCCAGGTTTTGAGCATTCCGGTAGATGTTCATACAGTCAGGCCGGGTGACACCATGTGGCTTATTGCGCAGAGATACGGTGTAAGCCTGCCCGCTCTGCTCGCGGCCAACCCTGGCGTGCCGGCAGCGAGTATCTATCCGGGACAGAGGATTACCCTTCCCGGCAGTAACGGCTCTTCCTTGCCCTCGCGGGCGGGGCGTGATTATTCGCAACAGGATATTGATCTTTTGGCACGCCTGGTGTACGCGGAAGCCGCCGGGGAACCCTATACCGGTCAGGTGGCTGTAGCGGCAACAGTATTAAACAGGGTAAAAAGTCCTATTTATCCCAATACGATTCGCGGTGTAATTTACCAGGTGGCTTACGGCTATTACCAGTACTCTCCTGTCTTGGACGGAAGGATAAACCTGCCGCCCAACAAGACTGCTTATCAGGCAGTATATGACGCCCTTTCAGGCTGGGACCCTTCCAACGGCGCCCTTGGTTTTTATAATCCCCGCAAAACAGGCAATCAGTGGGTGCGGCAGCAGACAGTGACAACTGTAATAGGGAACCATATCTTTTTCCGTTAATGTTTGCTTTACATAATTGCAGTGGAGCCTAAACATGCTCATTTTCATCCATATTTGTGACCTACAAGGGTCATAGCGGTTAGTATGAAGTTGCTCTTGCTGTCTCTTATGCTCGGGAGGAAACTTCACGGAAGCTGTGCCAGGATGCTGTTCAGTTTGTCAATCTCCACCGGCTTGGCCAGGTGACAGTCAAAACCGGCGTCAGCAGCCCGCTGCAAATCTTCCGGTAAAGCATAGCCGGTCATCGCTACGAGATAGACATTGCTCAGCTCCTCGTCCCGGCGAAAAGCCCTGGCGACCTCGTAGCCGTTCATGCGGGGCAGTCCGATGTCGCACAACAAAATTTCAGGACGGAACTCCCGCGCCTTGGCTATCCCGTCGGGACCGTTGTAAGCGACCGCGACCTCGTGGTTATTGAGCTCGAGCAGTTCACGCAGGGATTCGGCTATATCGGCATAATCATCGATAATCAGCACCCGCCGGCTGCGGCGCGGACTCTCTGCAGGTACATCCTGGAGTTCCGCGCCGGGGGTGCTATCCAGAGGAAGTGATACGACGAACTCCGATCCTTTCCCTAATGCAGTTCTCTTTCCCGGAAAGGCTTGATAATATAGCCGTATGGTTCCGTGGATCTTGGCACGCTGCAGCGTATTGTCGTCCGCATAGGCGGTAAGGTAGATAACCGGGATATCTAAACGGGCCTTGATCAGTTCGGCAGCCGTTATGCCATCGATCTCTCCGGGCAGCATGATATCCATTAACACTAGATCGGGCGAAATTTCTCCGGCCTTCCGGACAGCTTCTTCTCCGGAAAAAGCAATAGCAGGGGTGGGGTAGCCCAGGCTGACCAGTCTATGTTGAATATCCAGAGCTTCAATGCCTTCGTCTTCAACAATGAGAATTTTTACATCGTGCATGGCTCTCTTTCACCTTCCTCATTAATATTTCGTACTTTTAAAACTAATGGCAAATTCCGCCCGGCCGTTTGTACGCAGGTCAATGGTTCCCCTGAGCTGCTTTACCAGCATGTTAACCAGCCTCAGACCCAGTGTTGTGCAATTCTCTATATCAAAGCCTTCAGGCAGGCCGACGCCGTTGTCGCTGACCGTCAGGAGAATACTATCTTTTGCCTTTGTCCGGCGCAGGTCGATACGGACCCGGCCTCTCCCCCCGGCACGCTTCCATGACTCCGGAAAGGCATGCTTCAACGAGTTGGAGACGAGTTCATTGATGATCAAAGCGCAGGGGATGACCATGCTAATATCAAGCGTAATGTCTTCGACATAGATCTCCAGCTTTACAGCACGCTCGGTCACACCGTAGGACAGAAACAGGTTGGCGACCAGACTGCGAATGTACTCGGACAGGTCAACCTTGGCCAGCGATTCGGATCTGTATAATTTCTCATGGATCAGGGCCATAGTGTAAATACGGTGATATCGAGGCCGATCTCCAGGATGAGGGTGGAACCGTCTACATCAAGGAAGGGAAAATCGTAAATATGGTAAATGCGGCCATCCGTAACAGGCGCCGTCCGTTACACCGTAGGAAATAGGTGTAATCAGCAGCGGATCGTTCAACACCTTGAGTTGCTCGATTTTTTGAGCGACCTGGGGCTGTTTATAGGCAGACAGGTTGCTCGCTTTTAATATCTTTAGGGCCAGCAGGCGGTCCGGTTCTTTTTTGTGGCGGGCCTTAAATACGGTTGCGTGTGGGCTTTCCGCTATTTTTTCAATTACTTCATAATTAGGGAGTATCATGTTCTTTTATTCCACCTATGTATAATACCTATGGTATGGTGTATCAGCGCCGGATTATTATCACTATATATAACAATTTCAATCTTCAAAACAATTTTCCTGCAATTTCCCAGAAAAAATTTGTAATATTTAGCTATAATTTCCAACAAAATTCTCCATATTTCGCCATAGTTTTCTCAATAATAATCCCGCAGGATGGATGTAGAGATGGTAGGGTTTTGATGTGAGAACACGGTTGTGGATGTCATCTCCATCGGTCTCCATCGGTTACGCGTCTTGCCGTATCACGAAAAATGTGTTACACTTATTTACGTGGAGGTGTAAAGATTGGAGAAGCAAAATGTTACCATATCGGTTTCCAAAGATATTTTAAAGAAGGCAAAACATATCGCAATCAACAGGCAAACATCTCTTTCCCGCCTCTTGGCAGATGCCCTGGAGGATATTGTTGAAAGGGAGGACACATATAATAAAGCAAAAGCCAGGCAGCTTGCTGCAATGAAAAACGGTTTCAACTTAGGGGTAAAAGGCAAAATAGATTGGAAAAGAGAAGATTTGCATGCCAGATGATGCTGAACTTTTGTTTGTGGATACTAACGTCTTTATTTATGCTTACGATGTAACAAGTGCAGAAAAACATCAACGTGCCCGGGAGTTGATTTCAGAACTGTGGGAATCGGGCAGAGGATGCCTGAGCATCCAGGTATTACAAGAGTTTTATGTTAATCTGACACTGAAGGTTCCCCATCCACTAAAACCACAGGAAACAACCCAAATTATTGACGACCTCGGCCAATGGCGCCTTCATAAACCGGGGCTTAAAAGCGTGATAGAGGCCATTCATATCCAACAGAGAAACAAAATATCATTTTGGGACGCCATGATTATTTGCAGCGCAAAAGAACTGGGCTGCAAAATAATCTGGACCGAAGATCTTAATCCAAATCAATTATATGAAGGTATTAAAGTTGTAAATCCATTCATAGGCGGTTAAGCCCGATACGCGTTTTCAGGACTGTTATTTACTCTTATGCTGTATGCTGTAAATATATATTTCTTATAGGCTGAATAATACAGCAAGGGAAATTGCGCAGCATATTGGCGTTTATTTGTTTGACTAGCTATTAGAAATTTGAGTTTAATTTCATTGTGTGGTAAGATAATATTAAATAAAAGTATTTGAGGCGCAAAATGAGGAAAGTGTTTTAACTAGCATCAGTTTAATGAGCTCTAAAAAGTGCCGGCTAATGCTTCAGGCTAACCAAGACTATGAGGCTGCCTGGGTTACAAGGCTGTGTTTTGTACTTTTTAGTGATGATAGTTAATTAACACTTCCTGAAAAATAATATTTAGATGCTTAAAGTATAACAGCTTATATTTTTGTTCGCCTTCTGCAGTATAACCGGGAGTGTTTACTGCAGATTTCTTTTTAAGGGGATGATATTTATGCAATTGCGCTTTTCCGGGATTTACAAGAGCTATAACGGTAAAAGTGTATTGGAAAATATAAGCGGGACAATCCATCCCGGTGATAAAATAGGCCTGGTGGGCCGCAACGGAATCGGCAAGACGACCCTGGCCAGGATATTGGCCGGGCAGGAGCCTTGTGATGTCGGTACTATAGAGTTCCTTCCCCCCCATGGGAAAATATTTTATCTGGAACAAGCTCCCAGATTTGCCAACAGTGAATCGGTTTATGAAGCGATAATTAGAGCTGCCAGGAGCAATTTACTGATTAATGATGCGGAGACAACAGTGAAGAAGCTCCTTAACATGCTTGGCATTGGCGAGGAGAAGTGGGCCCAGCGGGCTAACAGCTTGAGCAGCGGGGAGAAGACGAAGCTTGCCCTCTGCCGTGTCGCTGTAAGCGACTTTGCTTTGCTTATCCTGGATGAACCCACGAATCATCTGGATCTGGAAAACTGCGCGTGGCTGGAGGACTATGTCGGCAGCCTGGATAAACCGCTGCTGGTTATATCCCACGACCGTTTTTTCCTCGACAATGTGGTATCGAAGATTTGGGAGCTGACACCCCGGGAGTTAAGGGTCTATGAAGGCAACTACTCAGACTACAAAAGGCAAAAGGAGATTGAGCAAAAAAGCAGCGAACGGGAGTATCAGAAGCAGCAGATGAAAATACGCCGGCTCAAACAGATGATCAGCGAAAGGAAAAGCTGGTATAATAGCGCTCACAACGCGGCCGGTCAAAATGATTTTTACCGGAGTAAGGCCAAAAAGCATGCCGGTGTCATTAGGGCCAAGAAAAGGGAACTGGAGAGACTGGAAAGTAGGAAGATCGATAAACCTAGAAAAACAAAGGACCCTCTCTTTGCACTCCTTAATAAAAATCTACCGGAAAAAAAGAGCGCTCCGTTTCTTGTCCGGGGAGAAGGCCTGGGAAAAAGCTATGCCCAAAAGGTGCTTTTCCAGGGTGCCTCCTTCAATATTAAGCGGGGGGATAAGGTTGTGTTACTGGGGCCCAATGGCGCAGGGAAGACGACCCTTTTAAAGATCATAGCCGGCTTGGACAGCGATTACAGCGGCCAAGTTACAGTTAACCCCGCTGTTAAAATAGGCTATTTTGCCCAGGAACTTGAGAATTTGGATTACGGCGCTACGGTGCTTGACGATGTATTAACCGCGGGGGGCGATGTAGAAGAAGCACGGCTGCTGCTGGCCTCCCTGCTGTTTCGCGGGGATGAAGTTTTTAAAAAAATTTCCGACCTGAGCATGGGAGAGAAGGGCAGGGTTGCCTTTGCCAAAATTATTTTGGGCAGGGCGAATTTTCTTATACTGGACGAGCCGACAAACTATATGGATATCGCCTCCAGGGAGAAAATTGAAGAGGTATTGGCCGCCTTTAAAGGCAGCATCATCTTTGTCACCCATGACAGGTACTTTATGCGCCTGGCAAACAGGGTTTTTGTAATAGCTGACGGGAAGCTGAACTGTTACGAAGGAAATTACGAGTATTATTTGGCGAAAGAAGGGGGAAGCAAGGAGAGGAACAAAGTAAACGGGATGAGCGTCCATGATTATCAGGAGTTAAGGGACAACATTAATCGCCTGGAATGTGAATTGGCTTTCTTAAGCGGACAGTTAAGCGAGGCCAGGGATGAGAAAGAGAAGGAAGATCTGCAGGAAAGGTTTTTTCAGATCGCCAAAGAACTTAATCATTTTAGAAAGCTAATCTAAATAAATTAATCTTGTGCTTTTTTGCTCTAAGTATCTGGGGAAAGCGGAAAAAAACTGGAGCCGGTTTTGTGGAAAGGCTCCAGTTTATAATTTTGTCCCCTTGTATTATAATTTTAAAGTCCCTCAGCATTTATTTGAGGCGGGAAGAGTTTGTCAACCGGAGGGCATTCAATTTCCTCTTGTTGAGGAGCAGCTTCGCAAGGTTCGGGGACACAGATGCCCAGGTGAGGAATAAGCAATTTTACAAAAGCATGGACTTCAATTACCTTACACATTTTAACTGTGCAAATTACTTTTGCGATCGGTTCACCGGGGGGAGTGGTTTCAGGTATACAAAAACATGTTGAGTTAACAACCGTGCAATAAAGAAACGGACCTCCCGCCGGGCCAAAAACAACCCCTGAGGGCGGGACATATAGCTGAGCCTGACTGTAGAAATTGTTTACCTCTGCCTTAAAAGAACATAACACTGCGAATGGAGCGGGTGTTTCATCAATAAGATCGATTTGTATTTCCAGTTTATGTTTTACGGTAATGGTGCGAAGATTGTCGCTTACAGGCGGGCTGACGTCCACTATTTCGCACTCTGCACTAAGAACTGTGCAGTTCACGCGATCTACCCGAGTTAAGTCCACATTTTCACAGGGTTCGTTAGAACCTGTCGGAATTGTAAAATCCCTAACGATGATATCCTCTTTGAAACACTGGTCAAATACCTTTTCCACCACCAGGCAGTCTGCTTCCTGTGGTTTGGGAACAGTCTTCCAGGGAGAAAATAGCACATTATTACTTACAGGATCCCCAGTTCCCTGGGGGTTTAATATTGGATGAAATGGCCCGCTGGAATCACCCCACCAATTGTCGGTAGCATCAACCTCCCCAGCAGTGTTGTTAAAGACGCCAAATTCAGCATTCCCTACTATGTTGTTGCAGTGAATTTTTGGGTTTGCATTACCCGGGGAATAATAGTAGAAATTGCTAACATAGACACCGGCCCTACCGTTATTCTTCAATTGATTGTTTAAAACATCAGGCTCTAGAGGAAAAGGATCCGGAGGAATAAATCCGCCTGGCCCTTGGGAGAAAAGAAATATACCATCCTGAACGGAATTAACGATTGTATTTTCAGCAATTAAAATTTGGGGAGGCGCGGGTCCAAAGGTTGGAGTCCATCCCCAGTGGATACCAAAAGGGTTACAGCTTAGGATAGAGTTCCCCGTAATAATTTCAGCCATTGATTGAACAATTACGATTCCGCCCTGTTCATCATTTGCTCCCAAACCGCATTCGGATATTTTGTTATTTCTTATAGTAACATTTGTTTCGTCCCAGGCCAGGGTGATACCGCTGAAATTGTGTTTTTCAATTTCATTTTCTTCGATTAGCAGGCCGGAGCTGCTTGCCCTGGCAAAAATCCCGTCTCCAAAATTATTTTTTATAATATTTCTCAGAACCTCTGTTTTGCCATGGGGATATAAATAAACGCCAACACGTTGAAAACCAGCCCCCTTTCCGTTGTCCACAATAATATTGTCCTGTATTATCATAGAAGCGTTGTTTGCTGTAAGAACACCGGCAAGATCATGATCCCTGATAATATTGTTTCTGATGATTATACCGGTTAAATCGGTGAAGGTTGCGTTTCCCGCCCCGATTCCTGGTCCAGGACCATTTTGAAGTGTTAAATTTTCTACAATTACATCACTGGCAAGGATATGAATAGTCGGTTCTCCCGATGTTAGGCCGGCGGCATCGATAACAGCTACACCAGTTGCAGGATCCGGTCCGGACAAAGTAAGCGGTTTATCTATGACCAGCTGCTCATTGTAAATTCCGGGAGCAATGTTCACTGTTCCCCCTGGCGGAGCAGCGTCTATATCATTTTGTATACTCATTTTAGCACCTCCTCGTAGCAAATAGTATTGCTGTGCTTTTGTAGTATTATATTTACAAAGTTGAAATCTTGTGTATACATTATGTATTATAATTGTGTAATTGTGATTGGTAGAGTGAACGAAGATGCTTGTGCGACCTGCTAAAGCAACCAGGCGCTAAAAGTAAAGATATAATATTGCATAGTTGGGAAGGGGAAGATAGCAACATTGATGAAATTAGCAAGAACCGATTATCACATCCATCCGAACTATTCTATAGATGCTTCTCCGGTTAGGGTAAAAGACTACTGTTACAGGGCTTTGGAATTGGGGCTTACAGAGATTTGTTTCACAACCCATATAGAACTGGACCCTGTGCGAAGGGATATAGATAATTTTGTCGTCTTAAATGGGGAAAGGGTATCGGTATACAACTATGCCTGGCTGGATAAATATTTTGTTGAAATTACACAAGCCCGGGAGGAATTCAGGGGAGACGGCCTCCAGGTGAAGGCTGGAATCGAAGTTGGCTACTGCCAGGGCTGCGAAAAGGATATCGAAAAGATTATTGACAACTACCCCTTTGATTTTGTTCTGGGGGCTATCCACTGCCTTGACCACATCGCTATTTCTTCCATGAAGGAAAGCCCGCGCTATTTTCAGCTCAGAAGCTTGTCCCAGGTTCGTAAAGAATACTTTTCAACCCTAAGAGAAGCCGTTGTAACAGGGCTTTTTGACGCGCTCGCTCATGTGGATCTTTACCGGCGCTATGGTTTCAGGCATTTTGGTCCTGAAATCCTGACCATTCATCGCGGTGCCATCGAGCCGATTTTTAAGGAAATGGTACGCAGGGGAATGGGCTTGGAAATTAACACCTCCAGCCTCCGCCGGGGATTACAAGAGTTCCATCCTACCAGGGAAATAGTGGCCTTGGCCGCCAAAGCAGGCGTAGAAATTTTTACTATTGGCTCTGATGCCCATTCCCTTGAACAAGTGGGTGACCACCTGGATGAAGCACAGGCGCTGCTGGAGAAGTTTAACCTCGTCAACCATGTCTTTAGCCGCAGGCGCGCCATCCCGTACCCTGCAAAGACCGCCGCCCAATCACCGGGAACAGATGGTCGAAAAAGAAGATATTAACAGATAAATTACATTAACCTGCGGGCCTGATAAAGGCGTATGAAGGTCTGGAGGTGGGCAACAACCGCAAGGATAACCAGGGCGGCCGGAAGCAGG
>LFRM01390191.1_pt1 | contig 12493 bp, 7 predicted proteins | sample 618341 | NCBI WGS metagenome assembly LFRM01 (sample SAMN03654438, study PRJNA283298) | anaerobic digester metagenome | isolation source: pool of bioreactors CSTR01a, CSTR02a, and CSTR03a thermophilic anaerobic... | place: Denmark: Kgs. Lyngby | collected 2014-05-21
TTTTCTCCAACAGCCAGTAACTGCGAGAATTTTAACTTATGCACATATTTAGCAAATTCAATATCAGTAACATAATTTTGGATTTGCGACCATTTACCTTCAATCTTAATTCGATTATCTTTATTAGCAAAAGTTAAGAGTGATAATAACATTTCTGTATCTAACTCTAAATTAACTACCTCTTTAACAACTTCCTTAACTGGCTCTAGCGGTGTTTCAGTAACATTATTTTCCTCAGTTACTCTTGTGATTTCCGGACTAACTTTAACTTCAGGTTCTACTTCAACAACTTCTACTGTTTCCACTTGCTCTGGTTTACTTGCAAGCGGTTGAGTGTTTTCTTGTCTAATAACTGTATCTTTAACTTCAGTCTTAACTTCTTCTACTTCAACTTTTGGACGAGTTAGCTCTTCAAGCTCTGGTCTTGGTCTTTGAATAGTTTCAACTTGCGTTTTATCCGCTTCTTGAACCTGAACTTTTGGAACACTAATAACTGTTTCATTCGATTCACCCATAATATTAATCATTTTAATAAACCCTAGTTGAATATATGAATGTAGATCCGCAATGCTCTTTTTCGATGAGTCAATTTCCATTAGGATATCAATCATTTCTAAAAGTTGTTTAGCACTCGCCATGTTAGTAATTTTTTTGATTGAACTTTCATCAAGTGTCATAATTAAATCGCTAGATTTAGCATATTTATAAATAACACTTTCTTTTAATATATTAATTAAATCAGTATTTAATCTTTCTAAGTTATTACCATTGTCAGAAATTTCAGTTAATAGTTTTAATGTTTCCATCATATCTGCTTTAAGAATACTATCTAATAGATTGATCTTATCATCCTTTGTGACAATTCCGTATATTCTACGAACATCTTCTAATTGAATATTATCAACTGAGTAAGCAATTGCTTGCTCAAGGATTGAAAGACTCTCTCTTACTCCGCCATCTGCTAAATTACTAATTAAATCAACCGCCTTATCCTCATAAGCAACTGATTCTTTATCTAGAATTTTAACAATATTACTAGCTATATCTGCTTCTGATACACGTGTGAAATCATATCTTTGACAACGTGAAATAATTGTTGGAATGACTTTGTGTGGTTCAGTTGTTGCTAGGATAAATACTACATGCTTAGGTGGTTCTTCTAATGTCTTTAGTAAGGCATTAAAGGCACCTAGTGATAGCATATGGACCTCATCAATGATATACACTTTATATTTACCATTAAGGGGAGCGTACTTAACCTTCTCGATAATATTTCTGATTTCTTCAACTCCGTTATTTGAAGCCGCGTCAATTTCCACGATATCAGGATGAATATTGTTCTTAGTATTTAAACAGTTATCACACTGATCACATATAACTTCCGTTTCACTAGTACAGTTAATTGCTTTTGCAAAAAGTTTAGCAATAGAAGTTTTACCATTTCCTGATGGGCCTGAAAAAAGATAAGCATGAGCCAATCGATTTTTCTCTAAAGCATTGTTTAAAGTTGTTACAATATGCTTTTGTCCTATCACATCTTCAAATGTTGATGGACGATATTTTCTATATAATGCTGTATATCCCATATATAATCTCCTTCTATTAATTAAATACTTTGTTTAAATTGTGAATTAGTAAGTCATAATCACTATTGATAATTAAGCTATCATAAGACTTAGATTTCTTTAATAAGTCATTCATAAAGGTTCTGACAACTACCATTACATTGTACAAGTTTTCTTCATATATTACTTCAACACTATTTTGATCAACTAATACTTGCGCAACAATTCTAATTACATCATCATGCAAGCCTGGTAGTTTAACATTAGTGTTAATTTGCGCAATAATGTTTTGAAACCATCTTGGCTCAAAAATTAAATCTTCAATAAAGCTGATAAAGCCATTAAATTTAAGCGTAGCGTCTGCATCTTTTAACATTAAGAGCATAGCAAACAATACATGCCAATCAAAATCGATATTGATTACTTCATAACAGTAGTTACCAAAAATATGATGGAAGACACTTAGATGATCATTATCTTTTTCAATATTAATTGATCTTGTGAAATCCATATCCGTTTTAGAAAGTAGATCTAACTTTTCAAAATAGTTAAGCATAATTAACTGCGGATAGTCTGATGTAACAAAGTCATCTAAATATAGGTAGTGTGACAATAAGGCTGATATCTTCTTAATATCAATCTCAATCTGTGAAGTTTCTTTTAACTTATTTGCAAAGATGTTATTTATCTCTTTACCAAGGAAAGCTTTAAAGTTAGTTCCATCCATTCCTAAAGAGTCATTACCCTTATAGGTCATCTCAGTATAGATTTGCGTTAACTGACTATCAATAACATCAAGATTACTCTTAACAGATAGTAATAGGTCTTTTAAGAATGAATCAAAGAGTAGATAGTTATTGTTCTTATAAATAACTTCATGTTCAATTCCAGACCAGAATGTATTGATTAGTGACTTAATCTGTAACTCAAAATTAGTTTTAACATCATTATTGATGAAATAACCATCAATTCTATATATATCAAAGCCATTATTTTGAATTTGTGGCTGTTTCATCGAAAAATTCATAAAAATACTTGGATCAGTTTTTGACTGAGCATAGCCTGAATCAGATAGATTAAAGTTTTCTTCTAATAAACTATAGATCGCCGCTTCATCTTCTTTAAAGCGACATTCAATCGTAACTCCAATTACATCTGATAAATTATCGATAATATCTTGAGCATTATCGAACTCTAAGTAATACTTACGTTTAACTATCTTGTTTCTTAAACTAACATCACTTTTAACGCGTGAAGTAGTTCCAATATATTTCTCATTAGCACCTACTACATCATGTAAGAAGTTATTAACATATTCTTCTATTTCATTGTAGCGATTGTAGCTTTGATTAAATAACTCTACTGTTTCATCTACGATTTTAAATAGTTTCAATTTCATAACCTTCTCTCGTCTTAGAATCAAAGAAATCCTCACTTGCTTGAATATCTTTATGCATTTGGCTAATTAGCTCCTCAACACTCGCAAATTTAAGTTCATCGCGAATTCTTTTTATAAATTTAAAACTGACACGCTCATTATAGATATCCTCATCAAAATCATGAATGAATGATTCAACTGATTTATCGATAACAGTATTAACCGTTGGATTGTGACCTATATTAATAGTTGAGACATAGTTCTTACCTCTAACTGTCGTAATTCCAATATAAATACCATCACGCGGAAGGATCTTAGTTTTTGAGTAAGAAAGGTTAACAGTTGGAAAGCCAATTGTACGTCCTAATTTTCTTCCATGTTTTACATAACCATCAATAGCATATGGTTTAGTTAGGTATTTCTCGACTGAAACTAAATCACCTTCACTTAAGGCTGATTTAATTAAAGTTGAAGAGATACGATTATCTTCAGCTTTTATATCATTAATGACACTGAGTGAAAAACGCTTATCAGTTTTTAAACTTTCAACTGATCCTGCCCCTTTAAAACCATATCTAAAGTCTTCACCACAAACTAAGTGTTTAATGTTCATCTTTTGAATTATTTCTTCATGAAACTCATCTGGACTTAACTGTGATAACTTCTTATTAAACTTCAAGATAATTATTTGATCTAAGCCTATTTCTTCAGCTAACTTAATTCGCTCACTAATTGTCGTAAGTAAATGCTCTTCTGATTTAAGTAGAAATGACTGTGGTGATGGCGAAAAAGTAATTAAAGAAGACTTTAATCCCTTCTCTTTAGCAATCTNNCCCTTTTCTTTAGCAATCTCCATCGCTTTAGCGATTAATTGGCGGTGGCCTGCATGAAGTCCATCAAAAAAACCGATAGCACTAACGCTAGCGTCCATATGACTATTAATACTTCCCCCTACTTGTAGATGTATTATTCTCATTACCAAAGACCTCGCTTACACTTAAATGTTTTATTATCTTCTCTTTCATAAAATGCCATTGATTTATTATTAATTGTAATTAGTACTAAATCTTCAGCTACGTCGAGTTCAATTCTTCGTCCATTGAAGATATCAGCTTGATCTGGGTATTCAACCTTCTTATAAGCCTCTAATACTATTTCTGGATCAACGAACTTTAATTCATTGTTTTTTAATTGATCAATTGAGATAGCATCTTCTAAATACATCTGACCAACTCGCGTACGAACTAACGATGTCATAACCCCTAGATTACCAAGTTTAACCGCGATATCAGCAATTAAAGTTCTAATATAGGTACCTGATGAACAAGCAACACGTACTTTATATGAATCTTCGAAATCTAATAACTCTATCTCACTAATATGAACCTGACGAGATGGTATTTCAACTGGTTCATTAGCACGAGCATACTCGTATAACTTCTTACCATTTACTTTTATTGCTGAGTAGATTGGTGGTGTCTGAGTAATATCACCTAAAAATGATTTAAGTACTTCTTCAAACTCTGCTTTAGAGAATTCTTTAACTGCTTGTTCTTGAACTTTCTCGCCCCACTGGTCTAATGTATCAGTCGTATAACCAAATTCCATTTGGAAAATATACTCCTTATCATCATTTTGTAAGTAGTTTACTAACTTAGTCGCATTATTAACTGCTAAAACCATTAAACCCGTGGCATTTGGATCTAATGTACCGGTATGACCTATTTTTTTAGTTCTTAAATTTTTGCGCGCTATATTAACTAAATCATGTGATGTCATATCCATCTCTTTATTAATTAAAATTAATTTGTTCATTGACTCACCGTTTTCTTTTGTTTATTAAAAAATCATTTATTATTTTATTTGCTTCAACTTCTTTTACTCCACTAGTCACAAATACTTTATGACTATGGTTATTTTCAAAAATATGTTTTGAACTTACTACTGCACCATCACGATTATCTAAGGCACCAAATACAACTCGATTTATTCTTGAATGAACGATAGCTCCTGCACACATTGGGCATGGTTCTAAAGTTACATACATTGTTGTATTTTCTAATCGCCAATTAGCTAATTCTTTTGCTGCAGCATCAATTGCTAGGATTTCTGCATGAGCAGTCGCTAAGTTTAAGGCTTCTTTTAAGTTGTGTGCTCGACTAAGGATTTTATCATCCTTAACTATTAGGCATCCAACAGGTATTTCGCCCTTATCAAAGGCTTTTTGAGCTTCTTCTAAAGCTATGTTCATGTAATATTCATCATCTTTTTTAATGAAAATCACCTCTTTACGCCATTATATTGTAACATATTAAGCATTAAAAAAGGCACACACAAATAGGGATTGAGTAAGGCTGCTTCCTTCCGGACCTGACCTGGTTACAATATATTTGTTGTGCCTAAGACATTATATAATTTATTTTAATTTAAATCAAATGTCTATGATCTTTTATTTAGTTTTGTTACACGTGTAACATTACTTTGGGTTAATGATTGTTTGACCACCCATAAATGGTCTTAAAGCTTCAGGGATATTAACTGATCCATCAGCATTAACATTGTTCTCAAAGAATGCGATTAACATACGCGGTGGCGCTACTACAGTATTGTTTAATGTATGTGGGTAGTAATTACCTTCTTCACCAGCAACACGGATTTTTAAGCGACGTGCTTGTGCTTCACCTAAGTTAGATGCTGAACATACTTCAAAGTATTTACCTTGTCTTGGAGACCATGCTTCAACATCCACTGATTTAACTTTTAGGTCTGCTAAGTCACCACTACAGCATTCAATTACTTGAACAGGGATATCAAGACTTAAGAATAACTCTACTGAATACTTATAAAGTTTATCAAACCATTCTTTTGAATCTTTAGGATCACATAATACTACCATCTCTTGTTTCTCGAACTGGTGAACACGATAAACTCCACGTTCTTCAATACCATGAGCCCCTACTTCTTTTCTAAAGCAAGGTGAAAATGACGTTAAAGTTTGTGGTAATTGATCTTTATCAGTAATACTGTCCATATAGCGACCAATTGTCGAGTGTTCACTCGTTCCAATTAAATAAAGGTCTTCCCCTTCAATCTTATACATCATGTTATCCATCTCTTCGAAACTCATAACTCCACTAACAACTTCTTCGCGAATCATGTATGGCGGGATAACATAAGTAAATCCTTTCGCAATCATAAACTCACGTGCATATGAAATAACTGCTGAGTGAATACGTGCGACATCACCTAATAAGTAGTAAAAACCTGAACCAGAAGTCTTTCTAGCTGATTCTAAGTCTAAACCACCAAGATTAGTCATAATATCTGCATGATATGGGACTTCAAAGTCTTTAGCACTAATATCTCCATGAGTTTCAATTACAACGTTCTCAGTATCATCTTTACCAATTGGTACTGAATCATCCATTATATTAGGGATCGTAAACATAATTTCTTTGTAACGTGCTTGTTTTTCAACTAAGTCAGCTTCAAGTTGCGTTAGACGTTCGCCAATGTTACGGACTTCATCTTTGATAACTTCTGCTTCATCACGTTTGCCCGCTCCCATTAGTTTACCGATTTCTTTACTTGTAGTATTTCTTTTCGATCTTAATTGATCTCCCTCAGTTTGAATCTCTCTTAATTCTTTATCTAAGGCAATTACTTCATCAACTAGCGGTACGCGTTCATCTTGGAACTTTTTGCGCATGTTTTCTTTAACCATTTCTGGATTAGCTCTAATTACTTTAATATCTAACATAATATCTCTCCTTTAAAATAAAAAAAGATATCGTCAGGGACGATATCTCGTGTTGCCACCCTTATTTGATGTTTCACGTGAAACATCCTCAAAGTTTTAACGGTACTACCGGGCTAGGCCATGCAAGAAAGTAGATTTCGCTTGCTTAGTAAGTAACTTTCACCAATCGTTACCTCTCTAAATACTTATACAAGCTACTTAGCTTTCTTATTGCTATGCATGAATTATAACCTATAACCCATTTATATACAATAAATCATTTATGACTTATTCAGTTTCTTCTTCAACGACATCTGTTTCCGCTACTTCTAAGTCAATAACTTCAGTATCAATCACTGTTTCACTAGCTTCTTCATCAATATCTTCATCTTTATCGATAATTGCGACTGCAGATACTTTCGAATCTTCAGTTAAGTTAATTAATTTAACTCCTTGCGTGTTTCTTGAGTATGTACCAACATCTTGGAGGTCAATTCTAATTACTATTCCATTATCTGAAATAATCATTAGATCTTCTTCACCAGTTACGGCACGTAGTGCAATTAGTTCACCATTTCTCTCATTTAATTGAATTGAACGAACACCTTTACCACCACGTTTAGTTAAACGATATGTATCTAGTGGAGTTTTCTTACCAAATCCGTTTTCTGTAATTGATAAGATGAATTCTCCGCCACGGTTTGTAGCAACGCCGATAACATGGCTACCATCAGTATTGAATCCACGAACACCGAAGGCACTTCTACCCATCGCTCTTACGTCTGATTCATTAAATCTAACCGCATTACCGTTTGATCCACCGATAATGATCTCATCATCACCGTATGTTTGACGAACACCGACTAACTCATCGTCAGCTTTTAGTGCAATTGCAATCTTACCTGTTTGTCTAATTGAATCGAATTCTTCAATTTCAACACGTTTGACTAATCCTTCTTTAGTTACAAAGACAAAGTATTTAGTTTCTTTATCGCTTGTAGAGAAGATAGTATTAACTTCTTCACCTTCACTTAATTGAATTAGGTTAATAATTGGGATTCCTTTAGAAGTTCTGCCTGATGCAGGTACGCTATACCCTTTGATTCTAAAGACTTTACCTTTATTAGTAAAGATCATTAGGTCATCATGCGTCGACATCTTAACGATTGAGTCAATTGTATCATCATCATTGATCGACATCCCTTTGATTCCACGTCCACCACGGCTTTGTGTACGATATGTATCCTCGTTAACACGTTTAATATAGCCATTGTTTGTTAAAGTAACGAAAATATCTTCAACTGGGATTAAGTCTTCATCTTCAAGACCAATTTCAGCGTTAGAAATCTCACTTCGACGAACATCGCCAAATTTATTCTTAATTTCGATTAAATCTTCTTTAATTATAGTTACTACTCGATCTTGGTTTGCTAAGATATCGCGTAAGTCCGCAATAGTAATTTGTAATGCTTCATGTTCACTTTCAATACGATCTCTTTGTAATCCAGTTAATCGGCGTAATTGCATATCTAGAATAGCTTTTGTTTGTCTTTCTGATAAAGCAAAACGTTTAGTTAATTCAGCTTGTGCTGATGCATCATCTGATGCTTTTCTAATAATTGAGATAATTTCATCAATATTATCTAGGGCAATTCTTAAACCTTCTAAGATATGCGCACGATCTTCAGCTTTATCTAAATCAAATTGCGTCATTCTCGTAACAACTTCGATTTGGTGTTCAATATAATACTCTAATATCTCTTTCAGATTAAGTACACGCGGTACATTTCTTACTAGAGCTAGCATATTTACTCCAAATGTCGATTGTAATGGTGTCATTCGATATAATTGGTTTAAAATAACTTCTTCTTGAACGTCTTTTCTTAATTCAATAACAATTCTAATCCCATTACGGTTAGATTCGTCTCTTAAGTCGGTAATACCTTCAATTTGCTTATCTCTAACTAATTGTGCAATTTTTTCAACTAAGCGTGATTTGTTTACTTGATACGGAATTTCTTTAACAACTAAACGGACACGTCCATTCTTCAATGTCTCAGTTTCAATTTTTGCACGCATAATAACAGACCCACGGCCTGTTTCAAAAGCTTTTTTAATGCCTGAACGACCTAAAATGTAACCTCCGGTTGGGAAGTCTGGTCCGTAAATATGTTTTTCCATTAATTCTAAGATAGTAATCTCAGGATTTTCCATAACTGCGATTGTCGCATCAATAGTTTCACCTAAGTTATGTGGTGGAATATTTGTCGCCATACCAACTGCGATACCTGTTGTACCGTTAACTAGTAAGTTTGGTATTCTCGCTGGTAAAACTGATGGTTCTGTTTCTTCACCATCGTAGTTGTCGACAAAGTTTACTGTGTTTTTATTTAAGTCACGTAACATTTCCATGGATATTTTTGACATACGAGCTTCGGTATAACGCATTGCTGCTGCACCGTCTCCATCAATTGATCCAAAGTTACCATGACCATCGATTAATTCATAACGATATGAGAAGTCTTGTGACATTCTAACCATTGATTCATAAATTGCCGAGTCACCGTGTGGGTGATATTTACCCATAACGTCCCCAACAATTCTTGCTGATTTCTTGTGTGGTTTATCACTGTACATACCTAAATCATTCATTGTATAAAGGATTCTACGGTGTACTGGCTTTAATCCGTCTCGAACATCTGGTAAAGCACGGGATACGATAACTGACATGGAGTAATCTAGGAAAGATGTTTTAATTTCTTTGGATATATCGCGTGTTTTTACATTATCATGTTCTAAAAATTCACTATCTTTACTCATAAATACCTCCTATATATCTAAGTTTTCAACAAACTCTGAGTTTTCAATTATAAAGTTTCTTCTTGGTTCAACTTCATCACCCATTAACATATCAAATACTTGATCTGCTTCAATCGCATCGTCAATTGTAACTTGAATTAAGACGCGGTGTTCTGGTGACATTGTTGTTTCCCATAATTGATCTGAGTTCATTTCACCAAGACCTTTATATCTTTGGAGTGAAACTCGACCATCCATCGTATCTCTAATTTCTTCCATTTCTTCATTTGAATAAGCATATACTTCACGACGACCTTGGCTTAACTTGAATAATGGTGGTTGTGCAATATAAATAAAGCCTCCATCAATTAATGGTTTAAAGAATCTAAAGAAGAATGTTAATAGTAATGTTCTAATGTGGGCACCATCGACATCGGCATCCGTCATAATTACTATTTTGTGGTATCTAAGTCTTTCTAAATCTAATTCATCGCCAACTCCTGTACCAAAGGCTGCGATCATTGCTTTAATTTCATTATTATCAAAAATTCTGTTTAAGTTTGCTTTTTCTACGTTTAAGATCTTACCTCTTAGTGGTAAAATCGCTTGGAATTTAGAATCTCGGCCTTGTTTAGCACTTCCGCCAGCCGAATCCCCTTCCACTATGAAAATTTCACTTTCACTTGCGTCTTTACTTGAACAGTCTGCTAATTTCCCAGGCAATGATGAAATTTCTAATGCGCCTTTACGACGAGTAATTTCACGAGCTTTGGAAGCCGCTTGACGTGCTTTTGAGGCAATCATAGCTTTTTCGATGATTATTTTTGCTTCATCAGGGTTTTCTAATAAGAATCTAGTGAATTGTTCTGAGAAAATTCTTGATACAATTCTTCTTACTTCTGAGTTACCTAATTTAGTTTTTGTTTGTCCCTCATATTGTGGGTTTGTATGTTTAATTGAAACAATTGCTGTTAATCCTTCACGGATATCTTCTCCATCTAAGTTTTCTTCGTCTTTTTTAATAATATTATTATCTTTTGCATAGTTATTGATAACACGGTTTAAAGCCATTCTGAATCCTTCTTCATGGGTTCCACCTTCACCAGTATTAATATTATTTGCGAATGAGTAGAGTGTTGTTTGGAAAGTATCGTTATATTGTAATGCTACTTCAACCATAACTTCATCTTCTTCACCTTCACAATAAACGACAGTTTCATGAATTGGAACTTTTGTCTTATTTAAATAAGCTACATAGTCCTTAATTCCACCCTCATTATAGAAGACTGTTTCTTTTTTATCTGTACGATCATCATTTAATATGATTTTAATTCCTTTGTTTAAGAAAGCCATTTGTTTTAATCGGTTATAAATGATCTTATAATCGAATATTACACCTTCTTGGAAAATTTTAATGTCTGGTTTAAAAGTAACTTCTGTTCCTTTTAATGTTTTATCGCATGTTTCAATGACTTTTAATGGTTCAACTGTAGTTCCACCATCTTCAAATCTAACATAGTGAACTTCACCTTCACGATAAACTTTAACTTCTAGTGATTCTGATAAAGCGTTAACGACTGCAGCCCCAACACCATGTAGTCCTCCTGAAACTTTATAAGCTCCACCACCAAATTTACCACCTGAGTGCAGAACAGTAAAAATAGTTTCAACTGCAGAAACCTTTGTTTTTTCATGAAGATCAGTTGGCATACCTCGACCGTTGTCGGAAACTGTCATTGATCCGTCTTTATTAATTGTAACTCTTACTTCTGTTGCGAAACCAGCTAGTGACTCATCAATACCATTATCGATGATTTCCCAAGCTAAATGGTGTAAACCTGTATTAGATGTTGATCCAATGTACATACCAGGTCGTGTACGAACTGCTTCTAGTCCTTCTAAGACTTGAATATCACCTGCACCATATATTTCATTACCTTTAATATCTGACATTAATTCTCCTCATTTCTAATTTGACTATTTTCGATATAAATTATATTTATATTGTCATTTGTAAATATTTTTGATTGCTCAGTTGTTGTAATTATTGTTTGAACGTAATCAGGAATAGCATTTAATAAGTTCATTTGATTATTAATATCTAATTCTGACATTACATCATCTAAGAGCAATATTGGCGTTTCTTTTGTTTTTTCATAAATAAAGTCAACAATTACTAATTTAATTGCTAAAAGCACAATTCTAATTTGACCTTGTGACAAAAACTTATCTATTTCAATATCATTTGAGTATATTTCATAATCATCGCGATGAATACCTTCACTGGTATTACGGTATAGTTGATCTTTTTTCTCTGACTTCTTATACAAATCAATTAAATCATTTGTATCTAAGCCAGTAATCGATGATCTATAGTTTATTGTAATTGGAAATGCTTCATCTAAAAGTAGATCTAAATATTTAGCTATATTCTGATTAATAAAGTCAATCAATATTTTACGACGACGACCTATCTCAATTTGTACTGGTATTAACTGATTAGTTAATATCTCTAAAAGTAGTGTATCTACTTTATCTGCTTTTAAAATACGATTACGATCCTTTAAAATCTTGTTAAAGGATTGAAAATTACTAAGATAAATACTAGATACTTTTCCTATTTCAACATCGAAGAAATTTCTTCTAATCGCTGGTGAGTCTGTAAATAGCGTTGTTTCTGTAGGATAGAAGAGTACTGTATTAATTATTCCTAACATTTCACTTGTTTTCTTAATTGGATTATTATCAATTGAGAAGTATTTTCCATCTTGATGAATAATGCAAGTTAAGTTGGTGTCTTTATTGTTATTAGACTTATTGACAATAATTCTAGAGTATTCTTGCCCTTTTTTTATTAAATCTAAATCATTTTTAGTTCGATGTGATCTAATGTTGGATATAAAATATATTGATTCAAGTAAATTAGTTTTACCTTGGCCATTTTTTCCAATTAGTACATTGATATTGTTACTTAGATTTAAATTAAGTTTTGAATATGATCTAAAATTACTT
>LFRM01214705.1_pt1 | contig 12483 bp, 12 predicted proteins | sample 618341 | NCBI WGS metagenome assembly LFRM01 (sample SAMN03654438, study PRJNA283298) | anaerobic digester metagenome | isolation source: pool of bioreactors CSTR01a, CSTR02a, and CSTR03a thermophilic anaerobic... | place: Denmark: Kgs. Lyngby | collected 2014-05-21
TTCTCCTTTCTATCTCTTTACTATCTCCTTAATCGCAAATAAAAGGTTTTCTATCTTGCGTTTTTCATTTGCATTCTCCTTTCTATCTCTTTACTATCTCCTTAATCGCAAATAAAAGGTTTTCTATCTTGCGTTTTTCATTTGCATTCTCCTTTCTATACTTCTTTCTGGTTCCTTGCCCTTTCTCCTTTCACAAACTTTGCTTGAAACTTGTTAAAGCAAGATTGCTGATAAAACAGATTTCAGTTGCCGGGACCGAAAATAAAATCCTCCTTTCAAAGCTGCAGAGTGCCACCGTCCAAAATATCGGGTTCTCCGCTGTAAGTACCCCAGATAAAGCATATTCTGATTGTCGTGTCTTCTTTTGGGATTATGGTAAAACTGAAAACACCGTCGTCAAAGAGGGGAGGGGTGTAGTGGTTTTTTTCGCCGGATGTTACGCGCGCGTAACCGGCGGCTTGACCTTCTGCAGTCAGAATTATATTGTATTCCCTGCCTGCGGCGAGGGCCGCGACATGGGAACAGCCTTCTGTGCTTACTGCGATTGTTTCCCCGTCAGCGGTGATTTCCACCGTTCCGGAAAAGTTTGCCGCAGTAAGCACGTTTTCGCTTGAGGTAATGCTTACTGAAAACCATGCCCATGTGCTGCCCGCAAGGCAAGCAGTACAAAGCACGATACCGAGAACCGAGGTAATCAGAGTGCGGTAAAACAACGCATCTGATGTTTTTACTGTCTTACGGAAGGGTAATAATGGTTTTATGGGTTCTCACCATCCTTATTTTCACTGGTTGCTTTGCTTTTCATGGCTTCAATTTCGGATTTCATTGCAAGCAGCTCTGACATCAGCGCTTCAGTCTTCGCCCTTTCTTTGGCAAGTTCTTCTTTTTCCTGCCGCAGGGTCTCAAGCTGCTCTTTCTTGTACTGCCTGAATGCCATCACAGTGTTAAAGCCCTGAATGCCGATTAGAAACAGGAATGGAATAAGAATGCAGACAATGTATCCGGGGGTAGTTTTTAGAAAGCGGAAAAACTTTCCCGCCTTTGGAATGCGGAACTGGTATTTACCAAGTACCATGTCGTAGGTAACAATTGTTTCGTCGTCGACGCCGGTTGTGGTACCGTAGGTGATAAAACCGGGATTTCCCTCGCTGTCAGTTGTTTTTTTGCGGATTTTATGGGTGATGATTTCGCCGAGGTTGTCCGGGTCTGTGGATTGGAATGTAATAATATCTCCGGGTTTTAAAACGGACTTGTCTTTGATGGCTTTAGAAACTACCAAATCGCCGGCTCGAAAGTCGGTGGCTTTCATAGAGTCGGACAGGACGATAAACATTTTGTAGCCGAAAACCCCCCTGTCGGCACGGTCAAAGGTGGTTACGGACACGATTGTAAAAACCATCATAGCCGCAGCGATGACAAGAAAAGTCCATGAAACAACCTTCAGTGCGATGCTTGCCACTCTGCCGGCCGGACTGTCCGTCCTAAAAAAGCAGGAAATCTTGCTCATAAAACACCCCTAACTCTTAATTCAGAATAGCTTATCAGGATTGTTTATAGTCTGAACGCCCTCGGCGCAAAGTGTAAAGGTAACGTGCTTTTCAGCCGGGGGATTGCCGCTTTCCTTCGGATAATGGAAAAGAATAGAGAATTCGCGTCGTTCCCCGGCTTCAATCGCGTCGTCCGCCGCGGCGACTTTGTCCTTAGTCAATTCGGTGATTTTGCCGCTGTAAAGAACAGTGTCCCCGTTTAGCACAGTAATCTCAAGCTCGTCGGCAAGGCCGCCTCCAATATCTGAAAAGTACAGCCGGTAGTAGACCGGGCAGCCGCTCAGGTTTTCAAGGAAGAAATCCTTTGCTACCCGCATTCCCGGCTCAAACAAGTATTCGTTTTCTTGGATGACCGGTTTTCCGTCGTTTAAATTGAGCTTTACCCGACCGGTGATAAACAGGTTGTCTTTGACCGAAACGGCCTCCCAGACAAGGGCAATTGTGGTTGCGAACAGGCAGATTGCTAAAACGAAAATAGCAATAATGCCCGAAGTCACCTTTTTAGCTGCATTCTTGTTTTTCATTGCGTTTTCTCCATATCAGAAGTGTTGTCAGAGCAAAAACCAAAACCGATATCACGGCTGCATTCAGGATTAATCGCAGATTCTGGCCGGTTTCGGGCGGCCCCAGACTTTCGGTGTCGGTTACCCGCCATTCAAAGTCGGCCACCAATTCTTTGTTCTGGTAGCGGTTGCCGACCGACTCGTCCAGATAGACGGTGATTTCATATAACAGCTCGGCAACCGTTTGTTTATCGGAATTGAGAGTGTGTTTTGCCGGGTCCGTTAAATCCGCTATCAGCCCGTCGTACAACACTTTGCCGCTGTTTTGCAGGGAAATCCTGCATTTAAGAACTTCCGCGAGGACTTCGTACCCGTCCCGGATTTTGGGTATAAACTCGACCGTTACAGGCCCGTTATGCGACACCCTGACGCAGTAATGATTTATTTCAAAATCCCCCGGAAACATATTTTTGACGAAGAAGGGCGCGTTGTGCACCGTTTTGGTGCGGTGGAGGGAAAGCCGGGAAGCCGTTGTAGTTGTGGTTGTCGGCGCGCGGCTGGTCTCATCGGTATCTGTGGGCATTGTTGTTTCATCAGATGATACATCGGAATCCTCGCCAATCTGGTTTCCCGAAACCTCAGTATGGACCGGCTTTTTGGTAGTATAACGCTGCCAAAAAACAAGGAACAGCAGAGCAAGGCAAATAACAAGCAAGACGGAAAGAACCGCGATGACGATCCTCTCCGTTTTCTTTTTCATCAAAAATGGCCACCTCCGAGCCGCCATAAACTGGCATTATTGATAAATGCTTATAAATCAGTAATAATTATCCTAGCGTTTCACTATGTTTTTTCTCATTATACATCTAAATCGCGCCGTTGTCAATATTTTCTAAAACCATTGAAAAATATTGTTGTAATAATGTAAAAAAATAACAAATATGTTAATTAAATTATAATGAGAAATCGGCCTTGCCAATTCTATTATTTTCCTGCCGGGTAATTGTGAGGATATTTAAATAAGGGGCTGTTGCAGAACAAAAAGGTTTTATATGAAAATTGGGGTTACAGATTGAGCTTTACCAAAAAGATGTACAAGAATGGATGGGGCATTCCGATATAAAAATGACCGCTAATATTTATTCGCATTTAGACGTTTCGAGAAAAATGAACATAGCTGATTCAATCGCCGGAAGCTTTTCCGAATAGTGTTGGAAAAAGTGTTAGAAAACGGTCAAAAACTCGGAGCATGGCAAAAAAATAAAACCTCGAAAACATAGTGTTTTCAAGGCTTTAGCGTTGGTGGAGATAAGCGGGATCGAACCGCTGACCTCTTGAATGCCATTCAAGCGCTCTCCCAACTGAGCTATACCCCCACATATTTAGTTTTGGCGCCAAACTGGAAAACCAATCGGCAGCGCAATATAATTTATCATAATGTGCCTCGAATGTCAAGCATATAAAACGTTTTCTGCTCCTCTTTTTTATTAATTTTGAGTTTTTGAATGAGTTGTTCTGCAGTATGCAATCCGCGGCTGTTTGGGCCGCGTTTTTTGCGTTTTTTTATCCAGTACCTTGCGGATAACATATCATATTTTTTTGGAAAAAGCCTTTTATTCTGCATACTTGATGGACAGGTCGAATATATTTGGTTGTAGAGAAAGCGCAAAGGAGAGGAGCCTTGATGGATTATAAGGTTATAAACAAGGCAGTCTCGGTCGCAGAAACCCTTCACGACGGGTTTGATGAGCGCCCGGTCGACTGCGATTTTGTACTGCCGGATTATTATCCGGATATCGCGGCGGTGCTAAAATGCATCTTAAAACCTGTTATTCAGTCCAAACAGCAGAGCAAAGACCGTCTGATAGTTGACGGGACGGTGATTATCCAGGTGCTTTACCTTGACGAATCCCGCAAATGCGTGCACAGTTGTGAAACAACCAAGCCGTTTACAAGCACATTTTCCATCAATGCGGATGCGGTAAGCCCTGTAATCCGTGTTACCGCCAAAACCGAATACGTGAACTGCAGAGCCGTAAGCCCGCGCAGGCTGGATATTCACGGCTCCTTCACCGTTAAACTCGTGATGTTGGCTGAAGGAGAGGCAGATGTGGTTTCGGCAATAAACGGAGAAACAATGCACACGCGCAAAAGGGTGGTTACATATTCAGTGCCCGCCATGAGCGCAGAGAAGAGTTTTTCCATAAGCGAAGTGCTTGAACTGGGTGCAAGCCAGCCACCCGCTGAGGCGATAATCAGGACGGACGCGGCCGCAGTGTTCAGCGACTGCAAGCTGATGACCGGCAAAGCAATTGTCAAGGGAGAGCTGATGCTGTGTAATCTTTATACCAGTGATATTGCTGCCGGGGAGGTACATAAGACAAGGCATGAAATTCCGTTCAGCCAGATTATAGACATCGAGGGGCTGGACGATGAATGGTTATGCGACGTTCATCTCAATATTATTTCAAGCGACATTAGAATTGCTGCAAACCAGAACGGGGAAGGGAAGCTGCTTGAAGTGAATCTTAAACTTGCGGCGATTGTCGATTGTTACCGCACCGGCCAGACTGAGATTGTTACTGACGCGTACTCCACCGCCTGCCCTGTAAGCCTGGAAAGAAAAAGGCTGGACACCAGCCATCTCATAGCAATTAACCGGGACAGGACGGTTTTGAAAGAGACGTTTGATTTGCCCGATGAAGGTGTAGCGGAGATTATAGACATCTGGTGCGATGCCATATCGGCGGCGGAGCGCTGCGAAAACGGGATATCCAATATCGACGGCAGGATGATGGTTTTTCTGCTGGCAAGGGACGGTTCCGGGAATGTATCGTTTTTTGAAAGGCCGACCGATTTTAAACTCGAATTTAAGGACGGCTGCACCGATTTTGACTCCGACTTTGCTGTAGCAGATGTGGATTACAGCATGACAGGAAGCGGGCAGCTTGAAATACGCGCAAATCTGGATGTTACGCGGCGTTGTTTTGTGAATGAAAGCGTGGTGGCTGTATCGGCGGTTTTAGTAAACGAAGACGCGGCGTTCCAAAAAGACAGGGCTGCGCTTAAAATCTATTTTGCAAACAGCGGGGAATCGGTCTGGGATGTCGCGAAAGCCTGCCGCACTTCTGTGGACGCGGTTATGCAGGAAAACAACCTGAGCAGCGATGTGCTTGCCAAAGACACCATGCTGCTTGTTCCGTTATACTGAAAGGGGGAGAGAAATTTGGAAGGGACAAATATATACGATACCATTGCCCAGCGTACGCAGGGTGATATCTATATCGGGGTTGTAGGGCCTGTGCGTACCGGCAAATCCACATTTATTAAACGGTTTATGGATACTCTGGTTTTGCCCAACATTGACAGCGAGTACCTGAAAGAGCGTTCGACCGATGAGCTTCCGCAATCGGCCGCAGGCCGCACCATAATGACCACCGAGCCTAAATTCGTGCCCGAACAGGCCGTGAAGATTACGGTTGACGGGACGGCCACCCTCAATGTGCGGTTGATTGACTGCGTGGGATATATTGTCCCGTCTTCGCTGGGGTATATCGAGGACAACGCGCCGCGGATGGTGAAAACCCCGTGGTTTGAGCAGGAAATACCCTTTAACATGGCCGCGGAAATCGGCACAAAAAAAGTTATCAGCGAGCATTCGACCATCGGTCTGGTGGTTACGACCGACGGCAGCATTACCGACATTCCGCGCGAAGAATATGCGGAAGCCGAGGAAAGGGTCATTTTTGAACTCAAGGAAATCAACAAACCCTTCATTGTGCTTTTAAATTCTGTTGACCCTGCTTCAGCGGAGGTTGTAAACCTCGCGGGCGGGCTTGAGGCCAAGTATGGCGTGCCGGTGTTTCCGGTAAACTGCCTTGAAATCACCGAAAACGAAATCCGCCGCATCCTAGAAAAAATACTGTTTGAATTCCCTGTACGGGAAATTTCTGTCGAGCTGCCGAAATGGTTGACAGGGCTTGATAAAAACCACCCGATACGCCGCAGTGTGTTCGATACCATTCGTTCGGCCGCAACAAAGGCGACCAAAATCAGCAAGGTATCTTTGATGACCGGCGACATCATAGGCTGCGAGTATGTCGAAAACGCGCGGATGACTTCGATTGAGCTGGGCTCCGGAAAAGCGGGGCTGAATGTCGATTTAAAACCCGATTTATTCTATATGGTGCTCGGCGAAGCCACCGGCCTTGAAATCGAAGACGAAACCAGCCTGATGTCCAATGTAATCGAGCTTGCCGAGGTCAAGAAGAGATACGATAAAATCAAAAACGCGCTGGACGAGGTGGAGGCGACCGGATACGGCATCGTTATGCCTTCGATTGAGGAGATGGCGCTTGACGAGCCGGAGATAATCCGGCAGAGCGGCAGGTACGGAATCAGACTGCGTGCGCAGGCGCCGTCAATACACATGATGAAAGCCGAAATCACCACAGAGGTTTCGCCGATTGTCGGATCCGAAAGGCAGTCGGAGGACCTTGTGAATTACCTGCTAAGGGAGTTTGAAGAAGACCCCGGCAAGATTTGGGAATCCAACATATTCGGCACTTCTTTGTACGGGCTTGTCAATGAGGGACTGCACAACAAGCTGTACCGCATGCCGACCGACGCCCGCATAAAGCTGAAAGAGACGGTTGAACGCATTATCAATGAAGGGTGCAGCGGCCTGATTTGCATTATTGTGTGAGGTAAGCTGCTTGGCCCGCAATCCGCATTCTGCGCGATTGTCTGCGCAATGCCGTGCGGGTGGCAGGCAGTTTGCCTTTACACCAAATGATGGCGGACGGTATCAACCAGTGGTTGAGGTACATTCAGGTTTTGGCAGAAGGAGTGAACAAAATGCCGGAAGACAGGCCGCGCAGAACACAAAAGCCGAGCCGAAAACACAGGAACAAACCGTCGGGATGGCAGGTTGTCGCGGTGCAGAGCATATCATGTGTTGTGGTTATTCTGATTGTACTGCTGTTTAAAATGATTGGCGGTTCTGCCTTTGAGCAGCTCCGCCAAAGTTTTAACAAATCAATAATGAGCAACTCGCTTATGGCGACAATCGCGGCATTGCTTGAAACACCTTCCGAAAAATCAGAAACCGGCTCGTCCTCCGGTTCAGCTTCGACGGTAGCCGGCGAGAGCGCGGGGGACGTTGACAGCACTGAAGAGCCTGCCGATAATGCCGCTGATACTTCGTCGGGGGCCGACAATTCGGAAACCGGCGCTGCGCAGACTTCAAAGACAGGCGGCGAAACATCCGCTGCAAATGATTTGTCGGACGCAGCAGGTGGCAATGATATAGAGGTATCGGAGCGGAAAGTTTTTTACGCGCCTGCCGGCGCCACTTTTGCGCCGCTGGCAATAAACAGGTTGCCGAACAACCCGCTGCAAAACGGAAAGATTACATCCTGCTTCGGCTACCGTGAAAACCCCTTAAACGGAGAAGAGAGCTTTCATCAGGGACTGGATATTGCGGCAGATATGAATTCACCGGTTGCGGCAATGTTTTTCGGGGTTGTAACCGAGGTGGGCACAAGCAGCAGCTACGGAAATTACATCACCATATACCACGGCGGAGGGATTGAGGCTCTGTACGCGCACTGCTCCAAAATACTTGCAGACAGGGGCGCGGTAGTGCGCGCGGGGGAAATAGTGGCGCAGGTCGGCTCCACCGGCTCGTCCACCGGCCCGCATCTGCATGTTGAAATCAGGGTCAACGGAATTGCGTATGACCCTTTATGGATTTTGCAAAGAAGCGATTATGTTTAAAGCTGTAATCTGCGGCACCGAGGTCAGGATTGGGCTGCTTTTTCCGGCGGTACTGGTAGTCCTGTTCGCGCTGGATGACACCGGAATACCGGCTTGGTGCCTGGCGGCGTCAGCCATGCACGAGGCCGGTCATTTTATCGCAATGTACCTGCTGGGGTGCAGGCCGTCGATGATAAGCATAAGCGGGTTCGGTGTCAGGGCGAGGCTGCCGGCGAATAAAATATCAGGCTTTACTGAAAGCATGATAATAACGCTTGCGGGGCCGGCGGTGAACATCGTGTCTTTCGCTGTTCTTGCGCTTGCGTCAGGTATGACTTTGGCGGCCGCAATTCATTTGCTGCTTGCGGTTTTCAGCCTATTACCTATCGAATATCTGGACGGCGGGCAGCTGCTTTATTATATTCTTGCGGGGAAGATAGGGGAGGAGCGGGCGGATAAAATCTGTTTTCGCGTATCCATTTTAGTGCTGGTTCCGCTTGCCACGGCCGGTTTTTATCTTTTAATCAGCAGCGGTTATAATTTTACCCTGCTGGCAGTCAGCATCTATCTTGGGCTTCTGGTTCTGTTAAAACATAAATATAGCTGAAAAACAATTCCCCTCCGAACGGTTTGCCGACGGAGAGGATTATTTTTTTAATTCTTTAAGCTGTTTAAGCGCCCTGTTAATATTGAAAACCGTTTTTTCGTCAATATAATGCTCAATCTTTTCAACCTGTTCAAGCTCGTCGGCCGAATTGTTGATATGGCAGAAAAAGTCCATCAGCACATCATGCCTGTACAGCAGATAATCCCCGAACAGCGCGCCTTTTTCGGTCGGCCCGATATAGCCGTATTTTTCAAAGCTGATAAGCCCTAAATCATTCAGTTGCGCCGCCATTTTTGACACTGACGAGGGGCGGACGTTCAGTTTTTTTGCCAAATCATTTACCCGGACCAGTGGCTGGGTTTTCAAAATCCTGTATATCATTTCGAGATAATCCTCCATGCTGGCTGTAATCCGCGGCTTGTCTGCCAGCTGGTAACCCTTCATGGTGCGGAAATCGGATTTTGGCTCCAATCAACTCAACCTTTCATGCGTAAATACAGTTTTTTAGTGTAACCATAATCAGGTGTTTGCCATATACTGACATCAAGGAAATAAAGTTTCCTTCATCTAATATTTATTTTGAGGTGTATTAATTTATGAATAAAAAGCATTTAAGCGACTTAAAAGACGGGCAGACAGCCATGGTGAAAAAGCTGCTGTCCACCGGGAGAATGAGGAGAAGGCTTCAGGACATAGGTTTGATTGAGGGCACCGAGGTCGAATGCCTGCAAAAAGGCCCGGGCGGGGACCCTGTCGCTTACTTAATCAGGGGAGCGGTCATTGCGCTGCGCTCGGAGGATTCTTCTAAAGTGCTGGTTTTCTGATTACAGGGAGTGAGTGGTTTTCGCCCTCACTCCTTCAGGATTAAAACGGGTGGTTTGTATATGGGCTTAACTAAAAACTCAACTGGATTTAAAGCTGCGAATACCGATTTGATTGTCAAAAAAACGGCTCTGGAAGACAGGATAATCGCGCTGGCGGGCAACCCCAATGTGGGCAAGAGCACGGTTTTCAACAGCCTGACCGGGCTGAACCAGCATACCGGCAACTGGCCCGGCAAAACCGTCGCAAGCGCGCGCGGGGTATGCAGATACAACGGCAGGAATTATGTATTGGTAGATATTCCGGGTACATATTCGCTGATGCCACATTCCGCGGAAGAGGAAGTGGCGAGGGATTTCATCTGTTTTGGCCGGCCGGACGCGGTCATAGTGGTCTGCGACGCAACCTGCCTTGAGAGAAATCTCAATCTTGTGCTCCAAACAATAGAAATTACCCCAAACGTGGTGGTCTGTGTAAACCTTATGGACGAGGCAAAGAGGAAGAAAATCCATATTGATTTGGATACTCTTTCAAAAAGGCTGGGTGTGCCGGTTATCGGCACGGTAGCGAGGAAAAAACGCAGTCTGGACAGACTGTTGCATGCAGTAGAAACCGTATTCGAAAAAAACGCAGGCTGTCAGCCTGTCCGAGTAGATTACGGCAGCCAGATTGAACAGGCTGTTGAGGAATTAACGCCGCTGCTTATACATAAATTCGGCTCAACAATAAATCCGCGCTGGCTGGCGTTAAGGCTATTAGACGAGGATAAAACGCTTGCCGCGCCTTTAAAGGATTTTCTGAAGACTGACATATACTGCGATAAATTAATAACCGAAAAACTGAACTCCGTCCGGCTGAAGCTCGAACAGGACGGAATAAGCAGGGAGAGCCTGCGCGACAGGATTGTAAAGGTACTAATCCTTACAGCAGAAGAAATCTGCCGCGGGGTTGTCTCATACGACAAAAAAACCTATAACAGCGGCGACCGGAGAATTGACAGGCTGCTGACCAGCAGGCGCGCCGGTATTCCGATTATGGTATTGATGCTGCTGGTAGTGTTCTGGATTACCATAACAGGCGCCAACTACCCGTCCGGCGTTTTGGCAGGCATATTATTCTGGGTTCAGGACAGATTAAGCGATGTTTTCATGCTATTTAATCTGCCTGATTGGTTGCACGGGGCTTTGGTGCTGGGTGTCTACCGCGTGCTGGCGTGGGTCGTGTCGGTAATGCTTCCGCCGATGGCAATTTTTTTCCCGCTGTTCACATTGTTAGAGGATTTGGGTTACCTGCCGAGGGTGGCGTTTAATCTGGATAAGTATTTTAAAAAATGCTGCGCCTGCGGCAAACAGGCGCTGACCATGTGCATGGGATTTGGCTGCAATGCCGCCGGTATAATCGGCTGCAGGATTATTGACTCGCCCCGCGAACGCCTGATAGCAGTGCTGACCAACAGTTTTGTGCCCTGTAACGGCAGATTTCCGACCCTGATTGCTATCCTTGCGATGTTCTTCGTAGGTACTTCCGGCGGGTTGTTTAATTCGGTTTTGTCGGCGGCTTTGCTTACTTTGCTTATCCTGCTCGGAGTGGGTATGACTTTTGCGGTATCCCTGCTGCTGTCAAAGACGGTATTAAAAGGCGTCCCGTCATCTTTTACCCTTGAGCTTCCCCCGTACCGCAGGCCGCAAATCGGCAGGGTGATTGTCCGCTCGGTTTTTGACAGGACACTGTTTGTGCTCTGCAGGGCGGCCGCTGTCGCCGCTCCCGCGGGCTTGATAATATGGATAATGGCAAATGTAACGGTAGGCGGCAATACCCTGCTGGCGCACTGTTCCGGTTTTCTAGACCCGTTCGGCAGGCTCCTCGGCATGGACGGGGTAATACTGCTGGCGTTTATACTTGGTTTTCCCGCAAACGAGATTGTAATCCCGATAATAATCATGTCGTATATGTCCATTGGCACCATCGCCGAATTTGAGGATTTGCTTTCGCTTAAACAACTGCTGATTGAAAACGGCTGGACATGGATAACCGCAGTCAGCACCATGCTGTTTTCGCTTTTTCACTGGCCATGCTCGACGACATGCCTGACAATCGGGAAGGAAACTGGTAGCCTTAAATGGACTGCGGTATCATTTGCCCTGCCGACAGTGGTTGGCATGGCGGTGTGTTTCCTGTTTGCGAATACCGCAAAGCTGTTTGTATGAAAATCCCCTGCAAAGCCGATACGCTTTACAGGGGATTTTCAGCATTAAGGTATTCTTTTGCGTTTATATCTATTATGCTGCGGATTTCATCGGGCGTCAAAGTGCTGCTGCGGCTGAATTTGGCAAGGTACTCGATATTACCGTTTGTGCCGCGTATCGGGGACATGGCCATTCCGCCAAAAAACAGGTTGTTTTCCGCCGCCGAATCCACGACCGACAGCAGGATAGTGGAAAGGTCGCCGGGATTGCGCAGCACCCCGTTTTTTCCGACTTGATGCCGCGCCGCCTCAAACTGCGGTTTTATAAGGCAGATACAAAGCCCCTGCGGCTTTAAAATTCGGTCAATCGCAGGAAAGATTTTTTTAAGGGAAATAAAAGACACGTCTACAGTTACGATATCGCATTTTTCGCCCAGCGTTTCAGTCGTCAGGTTCCGCGCGTTGGTTCTTTCAATCACGGTAACGCGCTCGTCGCCGCGCAGTTCCCATGCGAGGATACCGTACGCCACGTCGACCGCATAGACATGGGCGGCTCCGTGCTGTAGCAGGCAGTCGGTAAAGCCGCCGGTGCTGGCCCCGATGTCGCAGGCTGTCAGGCCAGAAACATCGATTTTGAAAACATCCAGCGCCTTTTCAAGTTTGTAGCCGGAGCGGCTGGCATAATGCCGGGATTTTTCCTTAACCACAAGCTCTGCGTCGGCGCTTACCGGCTTGCCGGGCTTGTCCTCAAGCATACCGCCAACAAAAACCCGCCCTGACATAATCAGTCCGACTGCTTCGTCATGGTCAACCCCCAGCCTGACAGCAACCAGTTGGTCAAGGCGGATGGTCTCAGCCATAATGCTCATGCCTTTCTTTAGTTAAGTCATCAGTTTGATTTTATCCGCTATTTATGGATAAGTCAATAATACTGAATTTGTAATACTGGATTTCAGTCCCCTCTGTACTCAAAAAGAAACGGCAATTTGCGAAAGCAGATTGCCCAGACTGTCGATAAACAGGCATTTTCACGCGGGTGAAAATGCCTGTTTTCTTTGAAAT
>LFRM01005004.1_pt5 | contig 12480 bp, 10 predicted proteins | sample 618341 | NCBI WGS metagenome assembly LFRM01 (sample SAMN03654438, study PRJNA283298) | anaerobic digester metagenome | isolation source: pool of bioreactors CSTR01a, CSTR02a, and CSTR03a thermophilic anaerobic... | place: Denmark: Kgs. Lyngby | collected 2014-05-21
TTGTTGCAACAGTTTCTTCCTACGGTTTTAGTACACACGCAAACGGAAGATTGCGAAGTGGTGGTGGCAGACAACAACTCGTCTGACAACTCTGTGCAGGTGATGAAACAGCATTTCCCTCATGTGAAGCTTATTCAGCTGGACAAGAACTATGGTTTTGCTGAAGGCTACAATAGAGCATTGCAACAAATACACTCCAAATATGTGGTGTTGCTCAACTCTGATGTGGAAACCTCGCCCAATTGGCTCAAACCCATGTTGGAGCATTTGGAAAGGAATCCCGAAACAGTGGCTGTGCAACCAAAGATTCTTTCGTATGCCGATAAAACTAAGTTTGAGTATGCGGGTGCAGCGGGTGGATTCATTGATAGATATGGATATCCCTATTGCCGCGGCCGCATCTTGCATGTATTGGAAGAGGATAGGGGACAGTATGACCAACCGTTGCAAGTTTTTTGGGCATCGGGTGCATGTTTGTGTATGCGCAGAGTCGATTACATGGAGGCCGGAGGCCTAGACGACGATTTCTTTGCACACATGGAAGAGATTGATCTTTGTTGGCGATTGTTGGCACGGGGCAAGAAGATTGTCTGTTTGCCACAGTCCACAGTGTATCATGTGGGTGGAGCATCGCTCGATAGTGAGAGTCCACGCAAAGTGCATCTCAACTTTCGCAACAATCTGTTGATGATTTACAAAAATGCACCATTGATAAAACTGGTTGAGATATTAATAGTTCGCATGGTGTTAGATACAGCGGCAGCTGCTCATTTCTTGGTGCAGCGTAAGTGGAAGCATGCAGAGGCTGTTGCCAATGCTTATTCCGATTTCTTTAAGATGAGGCCAACCTTCAAGCACAAACGGAAAGAGAATATGCAGAAGAGTGTTCAGACTAATATTGCGCAACAATATAAAGGATCTATGCTTTATGAATTCTATTTTAAAAAGAGAAGAAAATACAGTGAACTGTAGAGAAATTACATGCAACATCTCTATGAAACATACGCTAACATTCTCATTATAACCTCTTCAGATGCTTGTGTTAATCTGTATTTGACCTCTTAACTATTAATTAACCCCCAAAAGTTTAGGTTATCCTAAAATAAATTGTAATTTTGTATGGTTATTTCATTCGAAATCACTCAAACTATTATACTAACTAATTAAAACTATTCATTATGGCTTACGTAATAAATGAAGATTGCATTGCATGCGGTACTTGTATTGACGAATGTCCTGTAGATGCTATTTCTGAAGGCGATATCTATGTAATCGATCCAGAAGCTTGCACAGATTGTGGAGCATGCGCAGAAGTGTGTCCTACCGAAGCAATACATCCAGCATAAGGAAGCAATTTTTTCTAATAGAAAAAAATAGAAGGTCAGGACAAGTCTTGACCTTTTATTTTGGGGATGTGTCATAAATAAATTAACTATTATCTGTCAGATAAGTTGCTTACAATTTATCATCTAAGACTAAAAACTTATATACTAAGAACTTTTTTTTAAGAACAAACAATNNATGAAAAGAAAATTATTACAAGAGAGTTTAGAATTATCAACTGAGATACATGCATTAATAAACCAAGTGCCAGAAGACAAAGTATCTGACGACACCGAACAGGTGAAAACGCTGTCGTTGGCATTTCAAAGTCACCTTGTGAGAGCCCAAAAAAGAGAAGCCGAAGAGCTATATGAGACCTTGGAAGCTGCTCTTGCCGCTATAACAGAGCTAGAAGATAAAATGCTAGAAAATGTGAAACAAAGAAGACTCAAGAAAATGGCCATTAACCCAATGCTGGCCAAATTGAAAGAGTTGGAAATAGAAATAAAAACTTTGGCTGGAATGAGAATTTAATATTTTCTCAGAAAAAGATATTGCTCAATGTTTGTAAGGTATGTATCGCACTTTCGAATACATAGATGCTTTTGCACACTTATAAAATTGAAGCAGATAAAATATTTAGGATATCAGAAAAAGGCTGTTGTTGACGAAACGACGGCCTTTTTTGTGTTTGAATGGGATTAGGGGAGATAGTGGAATCAGTAGTAAAAAGGGATCATAAGTAAAAATGTGTGTTTGATAATTGGTGTGTGCCTTTACAATCACTGTAGGATACTCATTTTACTGGTCTTTTCTATAGGATATTGTTTTGTTATAAATGTAAATATGTGTTTCCTATTCGATCCCATAGGGATCGGATGGTTTATAGAACATTGTACCTCTATAAACATTTGACCCCCAAGAGGGGTCATACGATAATTATGTCAAATGTTAGAACACTCTTTGAAACCTATTCTAACGGCGTTCGAACTGAACTGTGTTTTTTCAATTGGAGTGCCTTATTTATTTCTTACATAAATGAATACACAGTAATGTGGGTGATATAGAATATCGCTATTCCAAGTAGTTGTTCTTTTTGGATATCACTCCATTTTTCAGTCTCTAAAGAAATGATTAAAATTGTAAGTTTAAGAAGAGTTGCTTTAATCAACCTCTTAATTATTTATTTAATCCTCCAAAACAATACATTAAAATACCTTTATTAGTGTTTAACACACCTTTTATATTGCAACAGCAAAATGAATAGGTTTTCATGTTACTTACTCTTTTTTTAATATATTTCTTGTCTATGTGTAAAAAATAGTGTAGATTTGCAATTGAAAAGCTTATTATTTTATCACCTATAGGATATGTAACAATTAGGACTTTAATAATTATCAACAAAAACGCAAATTATGCTCAAAAAAATCAAAGCTTTAGTTTTCCTGCTTTTATTTTGCGCAGGAGTCGCATTTTCTCAGACTACGGTTGTGGGAAATGTAATGGATGAAGGTGGAGAACCTGTAATAGGTGCTTCCATTCAAGTGAAAGGAACCGGGCAGGGAACTGTTACTAACGTAAATGGAAACTTTACGCTAGTAGTACCGGCTGGTTCTACAACATTAATTATTTCTTATGTGGGAATGATACCTCAAGAAGTTCCCATTAGTCCCAGTGTGCAAGTTGTGCTAAAATCCGACACGGAGTTGCTAGACGAAGTGGTGGTAACAGCTATGGGAATTAGAAAAGAGAGAAAAGCATTGGGCTATTCTGTGCAAGACATTAAGAGTGACGAGATCTTAAAAAACAAAACTGCCAACGTAATCAACTCATTGAGTGGAAAAGTGGCTGGAGTAAATGTTACTCAAAGTTCGGGTGCAGCTGGATCGGGAGCGCAAATTATTTTGAGAGGTGGAACCTCTTTAGAGCGCGACAATCAACCGCTGTTTGTAGTGGATGGTATAATCTATGACAACTCTACTGTAATTGGGGGTAACTCTGCCTTTGATGGTGCGCAATCTGTTTCATCGTCCTACAGTAATAGAATTATGGATATCAATCCTGAAGATATTGAAAACATGTCGGTGTTAAAAGGTCCCGCTGCTGCAGCACTATACGGTTCGAAAGCGGCGGCAGGTGCTATTATNNGAACCTTTTGGGGCTGGCGATAAGATGTACAATAATATTGAAGATTTCTTTCGCAACTCCTCAGTGTTTGATAATAATATAAGTGTGAGTGGCGGACATAAAAATGGAACTTTCTATTTGTCAGCATCACGCTATGACCAAAAAGGTATTGTGCCTGAAACGGGGTATGACAAGACCACTATTCGTTTCAATGGTGATCAGAAGTATGGCAATTTGACTGTGGGTGCAAACTTTGCTTACTCATTAGCCAATACTGATAAAACTCTTACCTCGTCTGGTTTGTGGGGTTCGGGAGGAACTGGTGCTATGACTTCTGTATATAGATGGTCGCGCAACGACGACATGACTAAGTATTTAAACGAAGATGGCACAAAGTATAGAATGTTTGATGGGTTGCAAGATCTGGCGGATGATGTTGAAAATCCTTATTGGACAATCAATAGAAACAAATTGAGTGATGATACAGAACGCGTAACTGGAAACTTAAATGCAAATATGGACATTACAGATTGGTGGAATGTTTCGTATAGAGTAGGTGTGGACAGTTATATAACAAGCAACTCTACTTTGCTTTCTTCGGGTGGTGCTGTTCAGGAATTATGGCAAAACGGTATGTTGTCTGAAAGTGATTATCGTTATAAATATATATCGTCTAACTTTATGACCAACTTTAATAAGAAGTTTGGCGACTTTGATTTCAATCTACTGTTAGGTCATTTCTCAGAAGATGCAGAAACTACAACAAACAGACGCATGGGATATAACTTTGTAGAAGAAGGATTTTATAGCTTCGACAATATTATTGCATCTAATAAAAAGTTTCAAGAAATAAGGATGCAGAAAAGATTGTATGGCGTGTATGGAGAGTTTAGAGCAGATTACAAAAACTTTGCATATCTCACAGTAACTGGAAGAAACGATTGGTCATCAACCTTGCCTGTTGAAAATCGTTCTTACTTCTATCCTTCAGTAAGTGGTAGCTTTGTTTTTACAGAGTTGATGCCAAATAATGACATTCTGTCTTTCGGAAAAATAAGAGGTTCGTGGGCACGTGTTGGTAAAGATGCAGCAGCCTATGTAACTAACACTTATTTGTGGCCCTCGAGAGAATTTTTAGGTGGAATAGTTGGAGCTGGTAATAATTGGTCGCGTGGTAATCCTTATTTGAAACCAGAAACAACCGATTCTTATGAAGTGGGAATGGAGCTCAGATTTTTAAAGGGTCGTCTAGGTTTAGATTTCGCCTATTATTCAAACAACTCGTTCAATCAAATATTGTCGCCTCGATTAGGACAATCAACAGGATATATTTTCTCTTCTATCAATGGTGGTGATATCACAAATAAGGGTATGGAGTTGTCTATAACTGCACAGCCTATAAAAAGCAAAGATTTTAATTGGAATACCACACTGAATATTGCTGGCAATAGAGGTAAGGTAAACAATTTGATGACTGGTGTTGAGATATTGTACGTTACCGATGTGCAAGTGGGTAATGCCAAAGCAGCCTCTTTCAACGGGGGTAATTTTATGGCTATATCGGGTTCGAAATGGACACGGACCGATGAGGGCAAAGTTGTATTAGATCCTGGTACTGGGATGCCTCTGAGTGATAACCAAACAACCTACGAGATTGGTAATAGAGAACCTAAAGTAGCTGGTGGTTGGAACAACAATATTCAGTATAAGAATTGGAATTTATCGTTTCTTTTCGATTTTAGAATTGGGGGAGATGTATACAATGGTACTGACTACTTTATGACTGTAAATGGAATGAGCAAAAGAACCATGAACAGAGATGTACTTACGCTTGACGGTGCAATACAAACGGGAACAAGAGACGAGATGATTGATGGTGAAACCGTGAAAGTTCCAGTTTATGAAGATAAATCGTTTACTTTTAAACCTGAAGAAACATATGATGTGAAAGGTACTCCTACAAGTGGAAGAAAAATTATTCAAGACTATTGGAATACTTATTATCCAAGAGAAAGTGCCAACTTTAGCACCAAAACAAATTGGTTGCGTTTACGCACTGTGTCTCTCTCATATAGACTTCCTGCTACTTTGTTAGAAAAGACCAAATTTATAAGCAATGTGGATTTCACATTAACAGGAACCAATCTTCTACTATTTACCAATTATAAAGGAATGGACCCTGAAACTTCTGCTGCAGGTTCTGGCATTGCAGGTTCAAGTTCAGTGGGCATCGATTTCAATGGAGTTCCAAGTACATCGGGAATTGCATTTGGCATTAACCTAACATTTTAATAAACTGAGACAATGAAAAAAATATTATATACCATATTAAGTATTACATTGCTGTTATCGACCTTTTCGTGCAGCGAAGATTGGCTTGATGTAAATGTGGACCCTAATAATCCGACAAATACATTAGCATCAATAGATGGACGACTTGCTTGGATTCAGCATCACTTTTTGTATGGACAGCAAGTTGCAGGAGTACGTTCTAGTTTTATTACACAACAATTAACGGCTACTAGCACTGGTACTCGCGATGGTATGGCTGCTGGTTGGAATGCAGGTACTGCTATAAACACCTCTCCCTATCAATTCTTTTTTGTTGCAACTGCTGCCAATTTTCCTGATTTGGAAAATAAAGCAATTGCGCAAGAAGCATGGCATTATGTGGGTGCTGTGAGAGCGATAAGAGCCATGGGTTTTATGTTGATGACAGATTGGTATGGTGAAATGCCTTACACTGAAGCTGTAAGCGAATCGGTAACACCCAAATTTGACGATGGTAAAACTATATTCGAAGGTTGTTTACAGGATATTGATTTTGCTATTGAGAATTTCAAGAAAGCACAGGGTGAAGGTGCACCTTCTCTCAAAAGTGGAGACAGTTGGAACGATGGTGATGTGGATAAATGGCTTAAAATGTGTTATGGATTGAAAGCGCGTTGGCTAAATAATTTATCTAAGAAAACTAGTTTGTATAAACCAGATGAAATATTAAGTTTAATTTCTAGTGCTGCTACTTCTAATGCCCAAAGTACTATAGTAAACCATCTAGATTTAGTTTCAGATAATGTGGGTGATGTATTGTTCTCAGATCCTTTAAAAACATCAATTGCATTTAACTCGGTTGGTATGAACACCAATATAAGGGTAACTAAATGGTACACCGATTTATTGACAAACTTCGACAACAAAGGTATTGAAGATCCTCGCGCTGATAAACTAATTCCATGGGCACAGTTCAACCATGGAGAGTTTGTTCGTTCGGCAGGCGTAGATATGCAGTCAGATATCCGTATCAATAAAGGTCCAATGGGCACTTCTTACAATTCCAAAAATGAATCCATTCAAAGTAACGGTCGCACGGTTCCTGCACATTCTTGGTATGTAAACACTGCTGATTCTGAACGTTGGGGTGATACAATATATGTATCACATCGTGGTAGCTCTATCGGCTATCATGGCGATACAGATGACCAATATAAAGCTGACGACGGTAATATTCTTGCTACAGGAACTTTTTATTCTCGTGTAGATGGGCCTACTCATCTTGTTTGTTATCATGAAATGTGTTTTATTAAAGCTGAGATCTTATTTAACAGAGGTGACAAACCGGGTGCTTTTGCTGCTTACAGAGATGGCATAAGGGCTCATATGGAGCTGATGAACGATAAGCTTAAAACATATAACGAAACGGAGAACCCAAGCAAAACTCCAATGAGCGAAGCCGCTATTACTAACTACATAAACACAGCAATTGGTACAGCAGCAGATATAACATTGGGTAAGATTATGACGCAGAAGTATATTGCCATGTCGTTTATGCAACAAAAATGGAATGATATGCGACGTTTGGATTATAGCACAACTGCATACCCTGGCTGGGCTATTCCAAAAGAATATTTTCTGAATGCTGATGCTCAAACTCGCATTCCGTTAGGAAAGCAGTACCGTAGAATTATGCAAGTTTCTCATGAAATAAATTATAATTCTGCCAATTGGTTAGATTCACATCCTCACGCAAGCGATAATGATATTTGGTCGTATCCAGTTTGGTGGGATATTGCAGAATAATATAGTTAACTAACTGTTTTCGATCTTTTAAAAATAGTAAGGCTGAACTTTATTCACTATAGTTCAGCTTTACTATTTTTTAATATATAACATGAAACCTTGAATAATAAGTTTTGTCAAAAAAAGACATTGAATGAATAATCGATGAGTAATCTATGAATAATCCATGAATAATATTTACCAAACGATGCTATGCAAGTTAACGATGTTCCTTTTATTTTTGATAATTGGAGCTTCTGATCAACTGCACGCCCAAAAACTTCCTCTACCTCTTCGCAAAAGTGATGCTGTATCCGGTAGTGTTTTTAAAATTATTATTGACAATCTGTCATTGGAAGAGAGAGAAAATCAAATTTACCAACAGATTATAAAGGGAAATGTCCCCGATTTTTTACGAGATTTAATTCCTATTTCATTTTCAAAAACTATTCAAGATTCGACCTATAATGTATTATACTATGTTCTTCCAGAATATTTGAGCATTGGCTCGGATAGTGATTATTTTTTGATGCCAATGACACCAGTTTTAGCTCAAAAAATTGCGAGTGTTATAGACTATACACTCCCAACCAAACAAATGGTTGATCAAGTTTGGAGTCAAGCATCAATAAAATTATCACCCTCTCCAATCCTTGCAAGTCCAGAAATGACAGCCATTTCCGTTATGTGGGCACACAATACTATGGTGAAAGCTCAACGAGCAGAAAAATGCAATAAAAAACATTTGGGAGTTCTCGTGGCAGGAAATAAAAAGGATGTTATCATCTCAAATAAAATCTATGGGAATTCATCAAAGCGAGTAGTTATTTACGGATGGCATTACAAAAACGGGATTCCAATTCAGCCTGATTATGCTGGTCATAGTGAGACGTATGTAGACTATAGTCATGGCATTCGGTTAGTGCAAAATAGTGCTCTTATTAATGGAAAGGTTCATTGTATCACTGATGTGTTAAGGGATGCTGCAAAAGCTTCACTCTTTAGTAATGAAGGTGTAATTATAAAACCATTTTACCCTTTTCCTTAAGTTTCTTATTTTATAGGTCCATTTCTATAGGTCTATCTCTTTCCAATACTTGATGTGACCTCCAAACAGACTGATGCTTTAGTTGAGAGGCAGGATGATGTATGCGTATCTATATGTTGGACAATACAAACTGAATCTTTTGCATAATTTTACTAGATCCATTCAATATTGAATCTGTATGTGCAACTGTGTTGAATTAAAATTGCGTTGTCAGAAAATCAAATCTAAGTAAAATGACTTCATATCTTAAGCAATATCTAGTTTAGATTGTTTTAAGATGTACTTTGTACATTAAATAAAGTAAATGAAAAACTTTTTTCGGCTTTTATTGTTATTAATGTAGATAAGGCAATATTATTTTTTTTAAACACGACAAAATGAAAAAAACAATCTTTTTTGTTCTCTTGTTAATTGCTACTATGCAGATTAAGGGGCAAGTTAATAACATTAGTCTAAATCTATCGCCTACAGCAGGCTACACGTGGTGGGACAATCAGCTATTTATAGAAAATGGCCCAATGGTAGGTGGTATGATAGGGATTGGATTTGGTCGCAATCTTGAATTGAGGGGTATTTACGAACGATCACTCGATTTAAAGAGTACACTCAATAGTTTGGACGTTCCAATAGATATTGTTGACAAATTTAACTCTCGTGAAGTAGATGTTGAACGTTGGGGTGGAGAATTCAAAGCAAATATTCCTACTGGAGGTTCATTGGCTCCTTATCTTACTCTGGGTACAGGTGTTCAAAAACTAAAGTTTGATGAATTGAAGCAAGAGCAAATTTACCTTAGTGCAGGTCTTGGAACTAAATTTAATTTGGGAGATAGAATTACACTAAACTTAGAGGGTAAACTTCACGCTTTCAATTTAGATGCTGCTAATATTTTAAGGGTGAACGATCCTGAAGGAGATGCTTTTAATGATTGGATTGATAACAATATTTCTAATGAACGAATGATGAATTGGTCTCTCAATGCTGGCATTCAATTCTATTTGGGTGGCAAAAGCCCTAGTAGTTACACTGCGCTTGACAGAGCCTTGGAAAGGCAAAATTCAAATGGATTGAAGGGGTTGCGTTTTGTGCTTGAACCAGGTGGGGCATATATTAATTTTGATAATGCTACCAATTTACGAAATACTTATTTATTGGGTGGAGCTATGGGGTTTGATTTCAATGACTATGTTGGTTTACGTGGTTTTTACTATCAATCAACCGAAGAGGAGAAGATATCAACCAACTTTGATAAAATGGCTATGTATGGTGCCGACTTTATTGCAAAACTAAATGTTGCGCAAGGTGTGGTACCTTATATAACAGTGGGTGGAGGATACATGAATGTATATGAAAGTTATGTTGGGGAAATATCTCTGTTACCAACAAATTCGAGTTATTTTGCTAAAGGTGGTGTAGGTCTATCGATTCCTATTTCTAGTTACTTTGAGATTTTTGGAGCTGCGAATATATTGCTAACAACAGATAAAGAAGATGCAGTTGATATTGAATCTACCGATGATTTAAAAACGCATACAATGTTCAATGCCGGATTGAAGTTTAACTTGGGTAAAGCTGCTAATTCAAATAGAGCTTTCGATTCATATGTAGATCAAAGAGTGAGCGACAGAACAATAATGTATGAACAGCGTATTGCAGAGTTGAAAAAGGAACTAGATAAAGCTTATGAGGTTAACGATTCAGAGAAAGCAGCAAGAATAATAAACGAAAAACAACGTTTAGAAACCGAGATGGTTGCATCTGTAGAAAAAGAACGCGATATGAGCACTTCAACAACTATACCTTCCACAACTACTATTACTAAATCTGACAATGAAACACTGATTAGGTTGACGCCTGCAGAGTTAGAGTCGTTGGTAGATCAAGTAGTGAAAGGTGTGGGAGCACCTACTCAAAAAATGGAAACTCCTGAAGAGCGACTTGATAGATTAGAGAGAATTATAATGGGACAAGGTCCAACAACGTTTAGTCAACAGCCTTCAACATATGGTCAACAACCTGTAGTAGCATCTCAGACAGAATCCAACTTGACTCGTCAAGAAGATGTATATGTACCTAAAAGTATTGATAATACCAATCAAGAGTTGTTGCGAGAAATGAGACGTATTAGTGATAGGATTGAAGAGAACTCTAGGAAAATAGACAACTCTTATAGACAACAACAATCTGGTACAGATAAAACCTTTATCGTTTCTCCAGGAGGAAATCAAGCACCCTATACAGCACCCCCAATGGGCGGAAGCAATATTATAGTTTCTCCTGACGGAACTCGTCAAAATGTGATGAGGCAAAATTCTTCACAAGACAGAGCAACTTCATGGGTATTATACAAAGGATTATCACCTTTTTTAGGTGTGAACTTTGGTGAAGCTACATCTTTGCTTTTCGGTGTGAAAGCCAATTATGGTTTTTCAAGTACTAATTTCGTTTTCTCGCCCGATTTATACTTTGGGATTGGAGGAAAAGTTGCTTATGGTTTAAATGCAAACGTTACCTATCCATTATTTGTAAGTAATTATTCTATGTTTACTCCTTATGTTGGTATTGGATTGGGGTTGAATAAAATTGAAGACTTTAATTTTGGAATCAACTTTATTGCAGGATCTTATTTAGATGTTGGAAATGGAAGTCTGTTTGTTGAATATACTGCAAGGAGAGCTTTTAAAAACAATCTGATTTCATTGGGATATAGATTTGATTTTTAGAGATAGGAAATATAAATAATATATCATGTATCAAAAAGTTAAAGTAATAGTATGCATGGCTATGTTTATGATAAGTGGGTTTGGGCTAAGTGCTCAAACAGACACTATTGTTTCTAACATATCTAATGTTCAGGAAGTACAGCATGGTGAAATTGTGATGACTAAATCGGAACTAATCAGTTTTCTTGAAAAAATAGCTGAGGCAAGGAAGCAAAAAGTAGAATTTGATTTAGAGAACGCTTATTTAGAAAATTTAAATTCACAATATTCACGAAGTAGTGTTGGGGTTTATGCACCGACCAGAGCAGCTATGCCATTGAGTTCGAACATTCCAGTGCAAAACATGTCACGTGATGATTTAATGCGAGAAATTGATGTACTCAATTCACGTTTGAATTATATGTCTACTTATGGAGGTGGTTACGGAAGCGGATATGGAGGTGGGGGTTCTACAACCTTTATTACATCTCCTGGTAATGCACCAGGTGGTGGATATTATCCATATCAAACACAAAGTCCATTGATTGGTGGTATGCCTTTAGTGGCTCCAACGGGAGATAATAGTGAATTGAGGTGGAAGATAGACTCTCTTCAACGTCAAGTAAATATGCTTTCGGCACCATCCACATCATTAGCACCTGACACATCATCTTTTCCAGTCATTTCAATTCAGAAAAAAGACGAGATTCTTCGTTTGAAACGTGAGATAGATCAAGCGCAAGATTCACTCATTTTGCGTTCTACTCTGACACCTGAAGCTAAAGAGATAGTGAAACAATATGGAACAACGCAAATGAGAATTTATTTCGAGAACGATGCTTCTGATGTTTCTCTTCGTTATTATGAAGAGGTGGAAAGAGCAGCTATTCTGCTTAAGAAAAACTTGCAACTGGGTGTTGTACTTAAAGGATTTGCAAGTCCGGTGGGTAACCCTAAGTACAACTTCGATTTATCGATGCGCCGCAATGAAGCTGTGAAAAGAATGTTGATAGAGTATGGAGTATTTCCTGATCAAATATCATCCGTCTTTTATGGCGAAGACAAAACTTCTTCAGTTAGTGAAGCGCGAAGAGTAGATATTAAGTTTATCATCAAATAGAATAATCTATCTATTAACTTGAACTTAATAGTAAAAAGGCCGACAATTTAATTGTTGGTCTTTTTTATGCTCTAAACAATTTTTCATATCTTGCGTGTCAGTTC
>LFRM01130140.1_pt2 | contig 12477 bp, 11 predicted proteins | sample 618341 | NCBI WGS metagenome assembly LFRM01 (sample SAMN03654438, study PRJNA283298) | anaerobic digester metagenome | isolation source: pool of bioreactors CSTR01a, CSTR02a, and CSTR03a thermophilic anaerobic... | place: Denmark: Kgs. Lyngby | collected 2014-05-21
TATTTATGCTATTTACAATGCAGATAGGGAGCTTGACAATTTTGGTAGTGGGTTGGAAAATAATATATTCCCATTTATTAATAATAAAATATACATACACGATGGGTGTAGAGTGCTTTTTACGGCATTCGATTTGAAAGGGAGCATTTTTTATGATATAGGATTATATGATGAGAATATATATACATATACAAGAGAAAATAAACACATATTTTTTAATTATGAATATGGTAATTTTGTAGATAAACAATATATTAGAGTTAGAGGTTCTTTCCCAGACAAATATTATAAAATAGTAGATACAAGTTATAAGAAAGATGGTATAATGGTATATTTCTGGACAACGAAAGGCACTATAGAAAGCTATTATTTCCCAAATTTTACTGAGATTTTATCAAGTGTGCAACGAAATGTTATAAAAACAAAAAAGGGTTGGACAGAAGGGACAAACTCTATATACAGCGATTATAATAGTTTTGGTGGCACTTACACCAAGCAACTCCAGATTACATCGGACTTATTAGATGATTATGACGCGAAAGCATTATCATACATGTTAACTTCTCCTTTTATGTTTTTCAAATTTTGTGATGTAGGTATGGATAAAGTATATTATCAAGGCATAATAAAAGATACAAACTATGATATAAGTAGCTACAAACGTAACAAATATACGACAAAGCAATTCACACTTGATTATAAAGAATTAAAATTTTAGGTTATGAAGTTATATATTAAGGATACAACGTGGAAATTATTAGACGTAGACGACGATTTAAACGTCGAATTAGATTATGAACTTAACAATTATCTATTTAATGAATTTAATAATAGTATAAGTAAAACAATAGTTATAAAGAACAATGCTAATAACAGTGCTGCCTTTAAGAATTTAGAAACTGGCTTAGTAGATACAACTGCTTTAAATAACAAGATAAAAGCAAGGTTGGAGCTTGACAATGGGCAGGTGCTATTTGGTAATTTGATAATTAACAAGATTGTTAAAAATTTGGATAGGATAGTGCAATACGAATGCACCTTCATTGGTGATTTGGACGGGCTTTTCGCAGAATTAAGAAAGCACAAGCTTACTAAATTGACAAATTTGGGCACTTACGCTAACAACCATACACCATTCCAAGCTACTTTGCAGGCAATTGATTATCCCAGCGTGGCAGCTGGGTTAGTAGATGTAGGGAATAACATTAGAGAAACTAATTATACAATAGACATAGCTTACGACCCTTATTGGAATAGCCCTGTATACAGCACTGTTAGGGAGTTAGAGATAGATTGTCTACGCACACCTCCTTTAGTGCAACTAAAATATTTAATAGATAAAATTTTTGAATTCGTAGGATATAATTATACATCTAACAGCTTTCAAGGATGTTTAGACGATTTAAATCGTATGTATATACTTACAAATAATTACAAACGTTTAAATGATTTTGCAAGTGCGTTTGGAGGAAATACACAAGAGTATACATTAGATGTAGATACAGAACAACTTGTGCATATACCTTTACTATTCTCTAGCGATGTTAGTTATAATGCCACGCTGCAAGCTCCATTTATGCTCGATAATACACAACCACCCTATTATCAAAATGACATCAGCATTTTTAATGGGGATGTTGGAAATGGCGGGCGAATAGGTTTATCGGGGAGTATAAATTCTATATTAAAGTTTACATTTTCGGGAAAATTTATGAACCTTGAAATACCTTGTAAAGTTAAGCTGTATGTAGATTATAAGGATATAAATAATAATAATAAAAGCGTAAAAATATATCAAAAAGACGATGGACTTCTGAAATGTAAGGACACAACAGGAATGGGAGAATATAACATGCCCGTATGCTTTGATTATAATGCTTTTACGGATGATTATGGTATTAATATTATAGAGAATTTGAGAGCTGAGATTGAATTCAATGCTCCCGAAAGCATAGCAGACACTATTAATAATACAAATTGCCAATTACAAATATATACTGCCGCCTTGAAAATAGTAGTTTACACACCTACCCCTCGTAATTTATCCGATTATTTCACCGATGATATAACATTAGATAGCTTTATGTTAGATATAATGAAGCTTTTCAACCTTTGCTATTATCAAGTAGACGAAAAAACATATCATTTCGATACATTCGATAAATTTATCGATAAAACTAATATAATAGATATAACAAATAATGTAGACATTGGCAGTAACATTGAGTTAGAGAGTGCTATTGCTTACGCTGGCAAACAAAAAATATACAAATTTGCTGATAATGATGATTACTGGCATAATTACTATAAAGAAGTGGTTGGAAATGAAGCTGGCAGCAAGGTTCTAACTAACAATACCGATATAGCTACCGACACCAAAGAGATTGAGCTTGCCAATATTATGCAATGCCCGATTATTAATGGTGTTAACGGCATACCATACGCTCAAATTGTGAACAAATCGGACAATGGGGAAATTACAGTGCTGGACAGCAGTAAATTAGGACTTTTATATTTTACAGGAATATTAAATATAGATTATAATGTAACTTATAAAGCTAGGGTAGATATTACTTATAGTAATTATCAAGTTAATAAAATAGCTATTTTTTCTAATTTTAAAATAGACAATAATTTAATGAATTATAGCTATAATGAATTAATTAATATAATGCAATATCCAGTTGAGGATATAGCTTTTGAGCATAATAAAATTAGCTTTTTGACAATTGCTGATAGGTTTTTTGCAACTACGAATAACATTTATTATAAATATTACCTTTTAATAGATAAAATGATAAAGAATTTCGATGAACATATAATGAAAGTTACGTGGCAAGTGCCTGCAAGCGTAGATTTAAAACAGCTTTTCAGTAAATTATTTTATTTTAATAGCAGTTATTATGTTTTATTAAAAATTGAAGGTTTTAGTGCGAATAAAAATAAAACCTGTAAAGCTACATTTTTAAAATACACCTATGCCCAAAAGCCAAGCTGGACTAATATGCAGGTGGTTAATATGGGCAGTCTACAACTTAGAGAACCAGTACCTCATAACGTCGATAGAGAGCTGGAAATTCACGTTTCTGAAATTATAGAAAAAGACAAATTTATAAATATTCCACAAAATTATTACATCGATAAAATACATTATTTAGTAGGTAATAAAGATACTTATATAACTTTATATAATAATACATATGAAATTATACCTTCCAGTAGTGGATGGTTGATAATTAATAATATAATATTTAATAATAATGAAATAGTTATTAGTACTGATAATAATTATGTTAATATAACATTTTATTTAAAAAAAGGAGTAATAAATGGACGAAAAAATTAGATTAGATATAGAGCTTAACGGCTCTCAAGGGGAAAAAACACTTGCTGATTTAAAGCAAGAGCTTAAAGAATTACAAAATCAGCTCGATAAGACTACAAAAGGTAGTCAGGAGTTTAACGATACGTTGAAAAAGATAAGTAGTGTGCAAAGCGAAATTGACGATGTAAATAAACAATTGAACAACCTGAACCCTGAAAAGCGGGCTGATAGCTTTAATAAAGCTTTTGGCAGCATGTCCGCAACGGTGCAAGGGCTAACGGGCACTATGGGGCTGTTGGGGATGGAAAATGATAAGCTAATTAATGTTAGCATAGCATTGCAGGGTGCTATGAACTTCAGCAATGCTATAAAGGACGTGGGAGAGCTCAAAAATGCTTTTCAAATTTTTGCCAAAACTTTACTAACAAATCCGATTTTTTTATTAGCTTCAATCTTAACAGCTATCGGAGTTGCAATCTATAAGCTGAAAGATAGTATAAAAATTTTAAGTGTGGCTTTTGAAGCTCTTAAAGTAGCTATTCAATCAGTTATAACATTTTTCAAAAAGTTAGGAGATGCTCTTGAACTTTATGATTATAAGGCTGAACAAGTTGTAAAAAAGCAAATGGCTAATTTGGAAAATCTCAAAAAAGCTCAAGATGACTATACAAAAGCGATGGATAGGCAAATCCAAATTCGCAATGCACAAGGGGAGGAAACTATAAATATGGAGAAAAAGAAGGCTGCATATACGGTGCAAAGTTTAAAGTTACAAGTTGCAGCGATGGAGGAAATTATAAAGAATACTAAAAAGGTAAAGGACGAGCAAAAAGAACAATTAGAAGAGCTCAAAAAAGCACTTTTCGACGCAGAAACTGCCTATCAAGTTTTGATGATTAAAGAAGTAGAATTAAATAAAAAGAAGGAGGAGGAAAAGCTACAGGCAGAGCGTGAAGCAGCGGAGAAACGCAGGGAAATGATAGCAAAATCGCAGGAAAAAGAACTTAACAACCTTCAAAAGCATTATTCAAAGCAGCTTTCAGCACTTGAATATAACTACAGTATACAAAAACAGTGGGCACAGCTGAATGGTGAGGACACACTTGCAATAGAGAAGCGGGCTATAGAGGAAAAAATAAAGCTACAAAGCGAATATTTAAAGGAATTACAGGAAAAAAGTAAAGTTAATAAAGCTATAAATAAGGATATAATTAACGAGCAACAGCAGGTATTACAGCAACTACAAGACCAATTAGCAATTACAAATGCGACTATAAATAAAAATTTACAGGATACACTGCAAAAGCAACGGGAGGAAGAGCTCAAAAATCAGATGGATAGCGAATTACAGAGAATAGAAGGTATCAAAAAGCAATATGACTGGGAGATTGAGCTTGCACGATTAAAAGGAGAAGATACACTGCAATTAGAAAAGGATAAAAACGCTGCTCTGATAGAGGAATACACAAACTATTATAATAAACTTAATGAATTAGACGACGAAAGCAAAGCTAAAAATATTGAGAATATTAATAGGATTAAAGAAGCTTTAGAGGATTTAAATAAAAATGAAATTAGATTACAGCTTAAAGCAACACAAGTGGCACAGCAGCAAGCTAATATAAAAAGGCAAACTTATTTTAATTACGCACAAAAAGCTATCGGATTTGAGCAAGAATTAGGCAACTTTGCACTTAACATTATGCAACTTACATCCACTAATAGCAAAAAAATTAATAAAGCTAAATTTAATATAGATAAAGGATTGAGAATTAGCCAAGCTCTTATGGACACTTACAAAGGTATTACAGAAGCTCTTGCCAGCTATCCTCCACCGTTCAATGCTATTATGGCTGCGGTAACAAGTGCTATGGGGATGGCTCAGGTGGCTGCAATTCAGCAAACCAAATATGAGGCAGATGAGAATTCCAGTAGTGGTGGGACTTCTGGAGCTTCAAGTCCTGCAAGCTTCCAGCCATATGTATATAACATACAATCACCATCCGCAAACCCGCAATATACCTATGTTAGCACAGATACACAAACAGAAACTCCCATCACCACTACAAGCGTGATAATTGAGAGTGATGTAAGCGAGACTATGAGTAGGTTGTCTACACGTGAGAAATTAAAGAAGCTATAAAAAAAGGGGTCTTTCGACCCCTATCTGTTATTTGTTTTTTGAAATCCGCATAACACGAAATGTACTAACTTTTTTATATTTGTTATATATATCCTCGCATTCCTCTTTAATAGCTTTTATATCTAAGCTTTCGCGGGTTTGTGTTTTATAAGAAACCTTGTAAGTATCAGTAACCATGCCGCCTGCATCAGCAATATAAGTAATAATCTGATTTTTGAGCATATCTTGTTTTAATTCTAATTTTTTTATCATAGCAGCTATGTTGTTGTATTCATCGATGATTTCGTTATATTCAGCAGGTGCAACCTTGATTTCATCGGTGCTCTCAATAGTTTTGATGTTAGAAGGCGACATTGGTGGCGGTGTGCCAAGGATTAAATAATTTTCAAAAAAGCTATCTGCTATTATTAAAAGTTGCTGGAATAATTCGTCGTCATATTCCACGTCAAATTCCCTTAATAAGAGCGAAGCGTCCATAAATACAAGCTTTCCACCCTTGAATTCCAGCCCTTCCAAATACTTTGCTAGTCCCATATACCATATAACTTGGCATACGTACTCGTTGTTAATGTTAGTGCCGTCGATGTATTTACGACTGGACTTAATTTCTAATAAGTAATTATCGTTTAAAATACCGTCTATCGTTGCCCTATAACGTGGAGAGCTGAATTTACGTTGCCTATCGGATATTTTATGTCCTTTATACTGCATTATTTTTACGATAGCGTCTTCAAGATAGCGCCCAATTATCATATAATCGTTTTCCTCTATTTTTGTGCCATTTACCTTTTTTTCATACAAGGTATAAGCATCTCCATAATTGCTCAAACCAGCGAGCATGCCGATTTCAGAGCCTCCGATTGCAAAGCCCGTGGGGTTTGGCTTTTCTAAAATTTCTTTAATTTTAATCGTTTCCATAACTGTATATTTTTTTTACATATTCCTTGGTAACCTCGTGTATTTCTATCTTTAAATGTCTATTAAGCTCACCTTTCATTAAGCTAACAAAGGCAAGTGCCTTATCAAAGTCATTAAACTTAACATCTATTACATCATATTTGCAAATTATTACTACATTATAAATTGTCATAACTTTATTTTTTTTTAATTGTCAATATCAATATCAGTAAAGTCGTAAGTTAGTACCCTTGGGAGCTTAGATAAGTGTCTTTTAAGCACTTTTACCTGTGCCATAGTGCTATAGTTCAACCAAGCCTTGCCCTTAGGGTTCATTTGTCTTAACTTCTCAATTTCATTTTTACTCATAATTTCAATACTTACAGTGTCATCAGTATAAGTCATAATGCTATATGCACAAATCAAAGTGGTTTCGTCTCGTTTACTCAAAAAGTTAGGAGTATGCTGTAACGTAGGTGGATAAATAGATACAGTGAATATATCCCCTTGAAACACACAATTAGTCTCAATTTGCTTCACTAAACCTGTTCTGAAAGCTTGATTTTTCAGGCCTTTATAGCTATAATAATAGTTTAAAATATATATACCATCTTTGTAAGTAGGTGTTAAATAGACTTCCTCTACGAGCGGGTCTAATCCTTGTATTGCGAGGTGTATAAAAGTGTCTATTTTACTGACAGTAGTGCATATAGCTATTTGCTCTAAATTTAAATAATAATTATATACACTTAAAAGATAATCTTTTCGCTGCTCATCTTTTATAAAAGGTGCTATAATCTTAATGAGATCCATACTTTCAGACTGTTTTTTAGGTTCTTTTGTGGATGTAGATTTTTGCTCTACTTTTTTTGCAGAAGGTTCTATAACCTGCTCTGACACTTGTTTTGTTGGTTGTCCTAATGGCTCTAACCTAATATTTTCTGGGTTTGCCTTTTGGGATAGTTGCTCTTTTATCCCATTAATGTTAATTTTGTTCTCCATAATTTTATTTTTTTTTGGTTTTTCTTTACTAATATATAGTCTATTTTTATTAATTTTCTACAAAAATATTATTATTTTTTAACATTTTAAAGGTTCTTAAGTTAAAATTCTTTTTATCTTTTAAAGTATCTAATATACGCCTCTCAAAGGCAATATTTTCATAGAAGATATAATATACATTTACACTATCTTTAAGCTCGCAGGAGGCACGTTCAAGGCTTTGAGAATAACTTGTATAGCTAAAATCAAGATTGTAATATACAATATTATTAGCAATAGAGAGATTAATCCCCTCCCTCCCTGATAAATACTGCAAGGCAATGTATTTATAAGTTCCAGCTTGGAATTCAGATACATTAGTAGTTAATTGCTCTCCTAATATGTTTTTTAGTATATCTAATTCTGCTTTGAATTTATAGAATATAATCGTGTATCCGTCTAAACTTTTCAACGCTTCAGCTTTTTTAGTGCTTAAAATAATAGGTTTGTTATTTAAATATATAAACCCACCGCAAAGTTGCCAAGCCTTCTCAAACTGGTCGCTGGCATTACTTTTGTAATAGTCTAAATCCCTGATTATACCTAACTTTATAATTTGATATAAGTATTTTTCAATTTGGTCGTCTGATACATATATTATATATTCCTTTTTTGGAGTATTTACATTACCCTCCTCCGAGCTAAAGGTAATGGTATAAGGCTGTAAAATGGCTAAAACACTATCTTTGCAATGTGAGTAATCTTTTACAGTAGTTGTAGCACTTACACGCTTTAAAATAATATTTACATAATTATTCGCAAATTGATAAAAATTTTTATAGTTAGAAAAAGGGCTAAAATTACTTATATAGAACTGATGATAACATTGTGAAAGACTTTCTGGGAAAGGCGTTCCGCTCATAAGCACTACATCGCAGTTATTTTTACTGCATATTGCTTTGAGTAATTTAGCACGCAGAGAAGGTTTCGGAAATGCACCGATTGAGTGGGCTTCGTCCACAATCACTAAATCATATGTTTTATCTAAATATTTGTGTAATTGCTCGTAGTTAATTACTGTTATATTAGCAGTAATGCCAAGTTCGGATATTTCTTTATATACAAAGTTAATTACACGTTTTTTAGTTACAAATAAAACACTGCTATAGTTATTAGCTATAGTTAATGCTACCCTTGTTTTGCCAGTTCGCATACCCATATTCAAATACACTATATGCCTTTCTGCCAGTATCTGCGTGGCTTTGAGCACTATTTCTTTTTGGTATTTATATAAGCTCATAATTCTTTTATTTTAGCAAATGCACGTTGTATATATGTATATCTTGTTTTAGTGCAATCTTGGAGTGTTGTATCTTCTAATATATCGTTTAAAATATAGTTGTAATCGAGTAAATACAAACGTTCATAGATTGCTTTTATATATATATCTATTTTACTATGCTTAATCTTGCTATTTAAGTAGTCAAAAATTCGAGTTTTTAATAAATTTAGCTCCAACACCGCATCAGTAGTGTAGTTATAGTTATCTTGGTACTCTGAAAATTCACAAAAAACATCTTTATTTTTAAAATATTTTCCAATCGCATTATTTACACTTTTAAATAAATAGTTATCAAAATGCTTTTGTGAGCTTGGTTGCACTGTTTTTGTGCATTTTATTAAAGTCTCTACACTTATAGAGAATACCTCCATCCACTCGTCATAGTCTGTTATTTGTGTCCAGTAGGTGTTTACAAGCTTGATTAATATTAACATTTTAGCATAGTAGAGCTCTTCTAATGCAGCTATATCGCCACCTTGAGCCTTGTTGAAAATTTCTATAAAGTCGCTATCGCTGATTGGCTGCGGCTTACCGAATATTTTTTCGGAAATATTAAACCTTTTTGTTTTAATTATTGCTATCATATTATTATAATTTTGTTTTTCTAATTTTAATTGCACGCTTCCTTTCTCCATTTTCGTAAATTCTTACGTTTTCGTCAACCACACTCCACCCCTTAAAATTCAACCAATTAATGAAATTTTTTCTAAATGTTTTTAATGCAATACGGCTGCCAGACAAGGCTTTGAATTTGTCATAAAAAAAAGAAATTGAAATATTAGCTTCGTTGTCAATAGGTAAGTATTCACCTAAATATTCCTCGTAATCGTAGTATTTATAAGCTATTTTATCGTCTGAAAGGCGGTCAGAAAAAACCTCTTGTGCTGTTTTGAGCTTGGAATTTAGGAATATGAATATACAGGTAATAAGAAAATGATAGTAATATGCCCACTGCTTTTCGTCAAATTGCGTAAATAAATCTATTCCAAATTCGTCGCGGGGAGTATAATTTTTATTATAATGGTTACTGAACTCTATTATTAATCGACGTCGTAAATCTGAAGCGTCGTTGGAGAGCTCGAGAGCATTGGCAGTTATCAAAAATTTGTAGCCAAACTCCGATGGTATCTGCAAAGAACGGACATTCTTTTGCTCAATTGTGAGTTTTTCAGTGATTGAAGGGTATAGCATAGATAAATTGAAGCGTTTACCAACGTCTTCGAGTATTATAATCTTCTCAGTCCCGCTCAGGTTCTGAAATTTAAACCTGTTAAGTGGGTCAAATGTACGTCCATCCACAGTTCCGATAGGTAGAAAGTACTTAAAACTATTAGCTAATAGTGATTTACCACTACCACCAGCGTTGGCTTCCACGCTTTCCCTATCCGTGAAAATTACAGCCCTTTTGTTGTCAGAAAGGCAAATGCCAGAGGTTAAATACCCTATTATGTCCATTAATGCTAACATTTGCTCTTCTGTATATTTGTTATCAAATACGGCAGCTGCTATGAACTTGTAATAAACTGAATTATTGATTATATCTGCAATTTCGGTTTTATCACTCTTTTGTTCCAGCATATTTATTACCATTCGAGATATTTTATGAGGTAGAATGCTCGCTGATATTATGTTATAGTCATCCTCTTTGCTTAAAATTATATCATCTTTTGTTATTGTAATGCAATTAGTTTTATCCAAAGGATATACGACTTTATCTATTGTATTTTGTAATACATCGTCCATATATAGTTTGTTAGCAAGCCCCTGTATATATTTAACATCTTTAATTTTAGGTATAGCTTTATCATATACATTATAGGCATTATTATTTACCTGCGTAATAATGTTATCTAACGAAATATTTTGTAGAATTACACCTTCCTTTTTATATAAATCGATGTAATCTTCCCTCAAACCATCTTTTTTTACCAACGTATACACTTTTTCACTATCTAAAATACCTTTTATGATATCTTTTACTTCTATTTTTTTATTTTCAATAGTGTTATTATTAGTTGTAGAGCTGCTTTGAGGTATATCATAAGTTTTATTATTTTCGTTTAACAGCTTTTTATAATATAATGAATATTTAGCAAACTCGTTATGCTGATTAACAAACTTGTAGCCATTTTTGATAGTGTTTTTAATCTCAGTGTCAGTAAAATCGGGACTTGAGGGGAAATAATTAATCACATAGTCAATAGGAATGCCCGCTCGAGCACTCTCATATGCAAAGTGAAATATAAAATTATTCCTATTACCTTCTCTGAAAGCTCCATATTTACCTTCTATCTTCAAAATAACCATCTTTATAACATCTTCTATCTCGTTTATATCAAATTCGTATGTATCATTGCTATAAATTCGCTTACTTATATTATATTTGAGCTCAATAGAGCTAATAGAAAAGGCATCGGGATTGAAATATACATCTTTATCATCTCCGAGTGTGCATAAAGAATTTAATTTTAGTGGTTGCTCGTCAAGGTCAATACTGTATTGACTTTTAAATAATTGTAACATTTTTCTTTTAGCTAAATCAAATGTATCAAAATCATCATAATAAAAAAACACCTTCAAACCTAAATGCGACGGGCTTTCAAACATCATCAGCACTCTATCATCCTTTAGCAGCTTTGCTTTCAGATGTTTTAAACCTTCGTAATCCTGATTTTTCTTGAAGCTATCAATATCCGCGTGTATAACATTAGTATAATCATAGCCATCATCCAGCTTTCGTGAGCTGTAAAGTCTCACGTGTGGTGTTACCTGTGGGCGTTGTAGCTTGTCAATACCAGCGAATTTGCAAGATTTAATATTATTATATATCTCTAATAAAGATACATAGCCAGCTACAGCTGTATCATATACGTTGCGAAACCACGAAAGCGAGATTTTATCTATCTTTAGCTGCATAGGTGTCTCTTTTTATTTCTACCCAGCTGTCTCTATAGCCAAAATCTGTTTTTTGAAGTCTATTTTCATAGACAATTTCAGTAACTTGGTCGCCTAAATATTGCCATTCAAATTTCATAGTAGGTTGGAAACCGTCCTCCCCCTTTATTTCATAAACTATACATTTTGTTTTTTTGCCTTCGTCGTTGAGAACATACCATTCGCGGATTAAATCAAAATATTTTTGTCTATCCTCCGTATATTTTCGATAAGTTCTTACGAAATTTCCTTTTTGATTGAACCCTTCGACAATGGCATTATAGCTAACATCTCCTATTTTGCCATTTTCAAATTTTACTTTCTTTTTCATATCTTAATTTTTTTTTTGGTTTACTAATATATAGTTATTTTTTTTAAATTTTCTACAGATTTACAAATAATTTTTTATAATATCTTTAAAAGCTTTCAAATCCCGCACTATTACTACCCTGTAGTTATTCATTCGTAGCTTTTCTAAATATTCATATTTTGTTTTTCTTAACCTTTCTCCACGTGGGAGTAGCTCTATAAATAGTCCACGATAATAGCTTGTTTCTACGGCTAAAAATAAGTCTGGTGTGTAATCTTTAAAGCCAAGCTTTTTCAAGTTTTTATTTGTTTTATAGTCAAATTGGGCTCTAAAGCCGTTAGGTAGTGCGATTAAAAGGTCTTCATACTCGGGATAATTTTCACTAAACCATCGCAGGCAAGCTATTTGTAGCTCTCTCTTTGCTACGCTTTTAATTTTATAATTACTCATAGTTGTTATTTTTTTGGGTTTATTTATGATATTTTTATTTATTTTAAAATAAATGGATCTTCATCAGGGCTTACACCGTTTTTCTTTAGCATATA
>LFRM01160436.1_pt1 | contig 12473 bp, 13 predicted proteins | sample 618341 | NCBI WGS metagenome assembly LFRM01 (sample SAMN03654438, study PRJNA283298) | anaerobic digester metagenome | isolation source: pool of bioreactors CSTR01a, CSTR02a, and CSTR03a thermophilic anaerobic... | place: Denmark: Kgs. Lyngby | collected 2014-05-21
ACCCCATACCGCCGGTAAAACCGAATTCTATACTTAAAAGTGCACCTAAAAGTCCAAAGACCACACCCAAGGTGAGGTTGAAGTTAACGCCAATCCCTGCTCGTATTCCCGGCACCATGGCAAGAACCAAAATGGAGTTCATTCCAAAACGCACTAGGATACTGTTCCAAATATTCGCCTGGGATAGCCCCAGAACCTTCGATGAAACCAGTAAAATAAGAAGAAAAAGTGCGATGATAAGCCTGGGAAAACCTATTTTATTATAAACTCCTTTAAGCTTCTGCATCGAGCACCTCCGTAAAATCATCTCCAGCCATAGCAAGGCCCAATACCGCATCGGATTCGTCGGGGCTGAAAACACCTTGGATCACACCATCGGAAACAATAGCGATGCGGTCACAGATCTGGCGCAGTTCTGCCAGCTCACTGGAGGTAATGATTACTGTCATTCCCTCTTCTCGGTTGAGACGCACCAGAGTATCCAAAACCAGTTTCTTAGCTCCAATATCAATACCTCTAGTAGGTTCTGATACAAGAAGGACATCGGGCCCAAAGGTAAGAGCTCTGGCAATACATACCTTTTGTTGATTTCCGCCGCTTAAGCGGCGAGTATTTTGCTTGCCTGAAGTACAGCGAATATCCAAATCCTCAATCATCTTCCGGGCATTTTCAGTAATGGCGCCCTTGTCTACAAATTGGCTAAATACTATTTTCTTTAAAAAGGCATCTTTAATTTCTAGAGCCGTGTAGGCAATATTGTACTCAATACTATCATCAAGAAGGAGCCCCGTTCCTTTTCTGTCTTCTGAAAGAAAAGCCACATTGTTAAGAAGCATATTTCTAGGATCATTGAGTTTCATTTCTTTGCCATCTTTAAAGATTTCGCCTTTAGTGGGAAATAGGCCCATAATCCCATTGGCAATGCCAATTTTACCTTGACCTGCTAAACCCCCAAGACCAAAGATTTCTCCCTTCTTAATATCAAGGTTGATACCTTTTACCTTCTCTCCAGGCATATCTACATAGAGATCCTTTAACTGGAGCTGGGTGGGTAAGTGGTCGATATTTCTACGCTCTTCAAATATAAGCTCTACCTGGCGGCCGACCATGGCTCTTGCCATATCAACGGTAGTTATATCTTCTGTTTTTTCTGTCAGAATCATCTCGCCATCACGCAAAACGGTAATGCCATGAGATATTCTTTTTATTTCTTCCAAGCGGTGGGTGATAAATAAAATAGCGATTCCCATTTCCGCCAGCCGCTGGATGACTTCAAGAAATTTTTCGGCTTCGGATTCTGTTAATACCGCTGTGGGTTCATCCAAGATTAAAAGGCGTAAATTACTTTTATCAATTTCCCGTGCAATTTCGACAAACTGCATATAACCCACGGGCAAGCCTTCGATTTTTACAAACTCATCGATATCCATATGTAGCTTTTTAAGAGCTTCCTTGGTATCACTAACCATTTTTTTTCTATCTAGAAAATCAAGCTTTGTGCCAAAAATCTTACTAAAGGGTGTTTTGATTGTATTTTCTCTATTTAACTTAACATTCTCAGTAATCGTAAAACCGGGAATTAACATAAATTCCTGGTGCACCATTCCAATTCCCGCTGCCATGGCATCCATGGGCGAGCTAGGAACAAAGGCTTTGCCGTCAATGAGCATTTGCCCCTCATGGCCACCGGTATTGTGAATGACAGGCATACCAAAAAGGATATTCATAAGAGTCGATTTACCGGCACCATTTTCGCCAATCAACCCGTGAATTTCCCCTTCTTCTATACTTAGATTCACTTTTTTTAATACCTGATTTCCCGAATATGACTTTGAAATATTCTTCATTTCAAGTAGGGCCATCAAATTCCTCCTGTTTTGTAGTAAAAAAGAGGGGTCGTTTTCACGACCCCCTGTTGTTCCAAGAGTCTAGAACCTCTGGCTACCAAGAACGAAGAATAAGAAGTTAGGATATCCTTCTAAAGAGTCAAAGACAATTTTATCTTGCTCAACTCCAACGACTTCCTTCAGAATACGCATAGCGGCTTCTGGATCTTGTCGCTCGATCTTGCCTTCAGCAAACTCCATTGCATACTCAACACCGGCTTGGATCATAGAAACGTTAGCTGGCATTACCCAAGTAGCAAAACGTCCGGAAACGCCTTTTTCTGCAATAATTCTGGTGATTTCAGCATTTAGGTAATCGATGTCTCCTGCTTTGTCTTCAGGAATTTCAATATCTAATGCGGCTGGATAGGCGTGATATGGTGATGGGCAGCACTGCTCAGGATAGATTGCTTTTGTTTCAACAACACCCTTAATCAGTGGCTCTTGCATACCGCAGTTTGTACTAAAGAAAGCTGTGTCAACGCCGTATTTTTCAACTTGGCGAGGAACATCTTCAATAATAAACTGTTGTGCACCGGAAACACCAGCATCGCCGGTTGGATCTGGAGCATCAACTTCTACAAACTCAATACCGATTTCTTCCGCTCTTTTTTTCATCTCATCACGGCGAGCAGCAAGAAGTTGCATAGCCATATGACGGGGGAAAGAATAATGAACAAAAGTTTCTGCACCCATATCTTTTGCGGTATCCATAATGTCGATACCACGTTGCATTTGGTCTAGCTCAAATGTAATATCAGCTCTTGGAGCTACCACTTCTGGATCTTCGTGGGGAGCACCAAGAATGAAAAGTATATCATCACGAGTTTCCCTAACAGCATCAATGGCAGCTGTGGTTCCAGGAATGGCTTGTGTGATAATAATGGCTACCATATCGGGATCTGCAGCCAAACTTTTTACTTGAGAAATCGTTGTTTCTACTTCTTGTGAAAAGTTATCGGGATAAGTAACGTGTTGAATCATGTCTCCATATTTTTTGACAAGATTTTCGCCTGCACGGAATTCTTCTTCACCCTGTGAAACCGTTCCGGTCATAACACCAATTTTATAATTCTCGTTGGGTGTTTCTTCTACTGCAGGCTCTTCTGCAGGCTCTTCTGCTGGAGCTTCTGCTACAGGTTCTTCAACTACTGGGGCTTCTGCTGCTGGGGCTTTCTCGCCACAACCAACTACACTCAGAACCAGTAAGAGAACCAGTAACAGAGATACTAATTTTTTACTCATTTACTTCCTCCTTTTTTTTATCTATGGTTACTACCTATAGATTCAATAAAATAATAGCTCCTAAAAAAACTTAAGAGTTATTGTGTTAATTGTAATGTTAAACTTTTTGAATGTCAAGCTAAACCACATCCTGTCAAGTTGCAAACCTTATTGTCTCAAATTATTACCTAATCCTCTGAAGAATAGTTAAAAATTTACGTGATTTCCCCTATTTATCTGTTTTATCCAATTTACATAAGAAGTAATAAGATAAAATGAAAAAGTCGTGAGATAATGTCTAACCCCTTTCAAGATTCATTGAAACCAGTAAATTTGTTCCCCCTTGCCCTGTGTTTTTTAATAATTCGATTCTCAATGAAAGAAGGTGCAAATACATGGACGAAATGAAAACAAGAGCTCCTTACAAAAAAAGAGGCTTCATTTTTCAGCCTCCTTCATTACTATGTATTTACTTTTTTTGTAAGAAGAAAGGATCCCATAAGGGATATTTTTATATAGCTAGTCTCTCCTTCTAGCAAGAGAGTTCCCTGGACCTGCTCCAATATTTGGCCCTTTACCCTTAGAAAAAGCCTATCCCTAAGCCTTGGAAGGTAAAAACTGCTTTTCGCCTTAAACTTACTGTCATTTAGATCGATTTTGCCTTCCTCTGAGGAGGAGATAGTGGTTATCCCATATTTTGCAAAGGTCTCACCAAGATCCAGAGTCCACCTTCCATCGCTTTTAAGATTAAGATTTACATCAAAACCTCCGGACAAATCAGCTTCTAATTTCTTTTTTACCAGGGCAAGGGGCCGTTTTGTTAGGGGCAGTTTGCCCATAAGTTCAATAGAATCAATAAAACCTCGGCCAAAATATTGTCCTGATACCCTTTGCATCGATGTTTGCCTAACACCAGAAAGAATTTCTTTTCCCCCTTGTTCAGCTATAAATTTTTCTTCCCCCTTCATCAGTTTTTTTCTTTCTTTTCCAATTTGAAGGAGCCAAGAAAGGACAATTTTATGCTGGAGGTATCGCCATCAATAAGCAATGTGCCTTGAACAGAATCTAAAACATGGCCCTTTATGGTCACATAGATATTGTCTGCCAACTCTTCTACATAAAATCCTCGTTTTGTTTCAAAGGCGCCATCTTCCATATTGATCTTATCTTCTTCGGTAGAAACAATAGTTGTGATTTGATACTTCTCAAAAGTATCTCCCAGATCCAAGGTCCAGGCGCCGTTTTTTGTAATAATAAGGCTGACATCTAAACCTTTGGCCAATTCTGCTTCAATTTGTTTTTTCGCCAGAGCTATGGGTACCTTTGTCAGAAGAGTTTTACCTACCAGTTCCGAGGAGTCAATGGTAACATGGCCCCTATAGGTTCCGGCAATTTTTTCTGCTTTCTCTTCTTTTTCCTTTTCAGCGGTAAGGGTTTCTTCCTGGGCCTTTCCCCCTTCTAGTTTTTCTTCACCGATCTCTTCTGGCATCTTAGGGTCTTTGGCATTAGGCCAGATAATAAGAAGCAGCGCAACAAGAATAAGTCCGATAATGGCCACATATTTCTTATTGATTTTATCCATTTTCATCACCTTTCAAAGGAGATTGTCCTTTTGTACATTTTTGTTTTATCCCTCAAGAGCTTAGAGTACCTATCATTCTAACCAGTAAAGTCGAAAAATATAAAACGACAAATTTCCTCCCCACCACTCAAGGGCTAGAGGATGATTAAAGAATTTCCTTGATCATACAGTTCAATGCTCACTGAATGTAAATTGTTTTCCTAAAAAAAGTCCGATGAAAATACCAAAAAACAAAAGCAGTGCAATAGAAGAACCCATCTTCTAAAATTAGAAACGATTTCTCAGAAGCGCAAAGTGATAGCTAAGTGAAAGAACTTCCACTATCCATTGATTTATTAGATAAGCCCATGGGGCTAAAGACAAATAATCAATGAATTTCCTATCTAATAAAAGAAAGAGCCTAGGGTCCTTTGCATCCTCTCTACTTAGAAATATGCTATTTTGTTTATTTACGCCCCAAACTTTCTACGCTTTATCTATACCCCCCAAATTGATAAAATCAGCTTTATGTGTTGTGATAATTGGTCTACAATTCCTTCAAATAATCCTTTAGGGACAAGTTCTTTAGCATTCCTCGGTATAAAGGGACACTTATAAGTCCTAAAATAAACTCCGAAACCATAATTTGACCGGTAATAAGAATAAAACTCAGCTTAACTTGAGAAAGCAGCGTAATTTCCCCACCAATTATAAAGGCAAACAATCCGGGAAAAAGAGCCGCCACCCAATCTTTTTTAACATAACCCATAGCCTTAAGACTAATAAAGGTGTGAAGAGTCCCCACAACCACATCCACCATTCCAAAGGGACTAAAAAGATTGCTTATGGCGCATCCAAGGCTTAGGGGCAGTACAAATCCCGGATGATAAAAAGCAAGAAGATTAAGAAGCTCAGCAACTCGAAACTGAAAGGGACCAAAACTAAGTTCGGCAAAGCCAAGGCTGAGCAAGACATAAAGAGCCGTAACCAAACTATAAAGGGTAAGCCTTTTTGTTTTCATGAATCCCCTTTCTAAAAACCTACCCATAATAAAACCACTTGATTTTTTCCTGTGGCTACCACAAAGTATATTTTATCTAAGGTAAATTTTTTTCTTTCTTTTTCTTGTCACTTCTTTTTGGAGGGTTCCCAGTACCCTTCTCTTATCAAGAAGCCAATGGGGAGCTAGCAGTTCTTCCCTAGGTGGATCTCCTGTAATTCGGTGAAAGACTATATCCTCACCGAAAAACAGTATTACCTCAGAAGCCCTCTCTATGTAATCCTCAAAACTTAGAGGCTTATAGTTGCCCTCTTCATAGAGCCCAGCAAGTCCCGTAAACCTTTGAACATAGAGGCAGTGAATCTTAACGCCCCAGCTTTTTTCTTCAAGGATAACCCTTGCGCACTGTAACTCATCCTCTAAAGTTGCCCCTGGAAGGCCAATAATCATATGGCTAACTACATTTATATTTCGTTTTCTTAGCTCATCCATAGCTTTTGTGTACTGGGATACATCATAATTCAGATTCATCTTTTCCATAATTAGTGGATTGGACGTTTGAAGACCTAATTCGAGCCATAGATAGGTTTTTTTACTGATTTTCTCAAGAAGGTCCAATACTTCTGTGGGAAGGCAGTCGACCCGGGTCGCGATGGCTAGGGCTAAAACCTCCTCATCCTCTAAGACTTCTTCGTAGAGTTTTTCTAAATACTCCACCGGTGCAAAGGTTCCCGAAAAATTTTGAAAATAAGCGATATATTTACTTCCTTTATGGGCCAGCCTTTTTATTTGATAGGCCATCTGTTCTTTTATTGAAGCCCCCAGGGTGAATTCTCCCGAACCCCGAGGCGAACAAAAAAGACAACCACCGCTATCTAGATGGGGGCAGCTAAAGCCACCATCTAAAGGAAGTTTTACAAGGCGCATCCCAAAATGCGCCTTTAACTCCTGGGCTAGACCTCTCATTGATTGAGAAGGCCTAGTCGCTCAAAAATATGAAAAATAAGACTTATAACCACGGCAACCACCGAGGACAGTACCATGCCCGAGAGCTGGATGCTGCCAAAGTTTATGGCAAGACCACTGAGCCCTGTGGTAAAAACCACCGATGTAAGAATCAGATTCCTACTCTTTGAATAATCAACCTTGGAATCGACAAGGAGTCGAATTCCTGAAGCACCAATCATACCGTAGAGTAGAAAAGTAACTCCTCCGATGACGTTACCGGGAATGGTTCCTATAAGAGCAGCTAAGGGACCTAAAAAAGCCATAGTGATACTGATAATGGCGGCTCCTGCAATAACCTGAACAGAATAAATGANNTTACCGCCATAACCCCAATGTTCTCACCATAGGTAGTGGTGGGAACCCCTCCAACAAGGCCACTAAGGGCAGTAGAGAAGTCATCGGCAAAAATACTGCGATGAAGGCCTGGATCTTTAAGTAAATCCCTTCCAACGATATTGCTGGTAACAACCTGGTGGGAGATATGTTCGCTGGTGATAACAAGAAGCACGGGAAGCATGGTAAGAATGGCTCCAATGTCAAATTTCGGAAGCTGGAAATGGGGAATGGTAAAAAGGCTGGCCTCCATCACCGGAGTAAAATCCACCATACCAAAGGCCCAGGCACTGAGATATCCAGCAACAATAGCAATAAGTATAGGAATGGTAGAAAAGAATCCCCGAAAGAGCACCGTGCCAAAAATGGCCACGCCAAGGGTAATTAGAAATACCACCACATCGGGAAGACCTGCGCCCTCTACCATAATATTTGCACCGATGGCTCCGCCCTGAACCGTCAGGGAGGTGAGTTCAAAGCCTATTAGAGCGACAACTGCTCCCATGGCTGCCGGGGGTAGCACTACATCAATCCACTTAGTACCGTAGCGGTATATAATATAGGCCAGACCACATCCCAAAAGACCCGTAACTACAAAAGCCCCTTGGGCATAGTTGTATCCAAGGGTTGAGATGATAACACTGGCTGGGCCTAAAAAGGCAAAACTACTACCAAGATAGGCGGGAGACTTTCCTTTGGTAATAAAAATAAAAAGCAGTGTCCCTATTCCATTCATTAATAGCACAATACCGGGATCAATTTGAAAGATAATGGGAACCAGCACCGATGCACCAAACATAGCAAAGGTATGTTGCAGACTTAGAGGAAGAAGTAGCGCCAAGGGCACCTTATCTTCTATCCTGTAGATTTTTTTCTTATCCATAGACCCTCCTTTTCTCTCTAAGTATACAGTAGAGAAAAACCATCCTCAAGGGGAAAAGTAAAAAACCTGTCATAAATATTAGGGAAATCTCCCATAGCTCTTCTTGAAGGCGTCAAGGAAATAATTTACCTTTTCTACATAGCGCCTTGTTTCTTCAAAGGGTATATAGGTAAGCTTCCCAGCCTTTGAATATTCATCATCTTCAAGCCAACTGGCCACTTGAGTGGGTCCAGCGTTGTAGGCAGCAAAGACCGTATCCCAGTTTTTAAACTCTTTGTAGAGCTTTTTCAAATAATAGGTGCCATAATCAAGGCTAACCCGAGGATCATTGAGTTGCTCAAGCTCTAAAGATAGGCCCCTTTCCTCGGCCAGGTAAAGACCCGTCTCTGGCATAATTTGCATAAGCCCTAGGGCACCTACATGACTCTGGGCATCGGAAAGCCAGCTGCTCTCTGTTCTGGCAACAGCTGCTACTATAAAAGGGTCAATACCATGAAGTTCTGAAACTTCTTTGATTTCTTTGGTATAATAAAGGGGTTCAGTAATTTCTCTGGGCCTTAGCTCACAAATTACAAACACTAGCAAGAGGAAAATTAGAACCACCGACGTTACTTTTTTCATCTTTTCTCCTAGGATGTATACTATATCAGAAGAGATGACTTTTTTAAAGTCTTGATAGTTTGATGATAAAAAGGATATCAATAGAGTAACAATGAAAGGAGTCTCTATGCAACGTTTTGAAGAATTTTTTAAAGAGATCGAAGAGAGATCCTCGGCGATAAGAAAGAACAAAAGCTGGCTTAGCTTTGCTTTAACCTTTCTCTTCCTAGGAGTCTATTTTTATCTCACCCTACCATCTCTTTCCTACCAGTCTCCAAGTTTTTATAGTTTTTTACTCCTAGGACTTTTAATCTTTACAGGCCTACGTCTTATTTTCGGGCCTAGAATGAACATTGCTTCCTTTAAAAGAAGTTTTGTACTACTGGTTCTTCTACTTATTGTTCCCTTTATCTTCAGTCTTATTTCTTCTCCTATTTTTAGGGCCCAAAGCTATGCCAAGCTCTTGGTTCCGGAAAAAGGTGTTTTTGAAGACGAGATTGAGAAAATTGCCCTTAGCCAGGTGCCCATTGTCGATAGGGAAACCGCGGGAATCATCGGAGCAAAGCAACTGGGCTCCCTCACCGATCTTGTGAGCCAGTTTGAAATTGATCCCCAGTATAGCCAAATTGATCTAGCGGGAAAACCCATCCGAGTTTCCCCTCTAAGATACTTCGACATTATAAAGTACATCACCAACCGTAAGGGCGGCATAGGCTATTATGTGAGTGTTGATATGACAACCCAGGGTGGCCAAATTGTAAAGCTGGATAAACCGATTTTCTATTCCTCCGGTGACTATTTAATGAGAAATATCCATAGAAAAATTCGTTTCCAGTACCCCTTCTCCCTTCTAGGAGAGACAAATTTTGAAATTGATGATAAGGGCGATGCCTACTATGTAACACCCCTTCTACGAAAAACCATTGGTTTTTTCGGGGGCCTTGATGCCACCGGCGCCATTATAACCGATGCCAATACAGGAAAAAGCACACTCTATGAACTAAAAGATGTACCATCCTGGGTCGATAGAGTTTTTCCTGCAGAACTGATTGTACGACAGCTCGATGACTATGGTCTTTATAAAGGCGGTTATTTCAACTCCATTTTCGGACAAAAAAATGTAACTTCCACCACCGAAGGCTATAACTATATCTCCATAGATCAAGATATCTATCTCACCACCGGTGTAACCTCGGTGCGCAGTGATGATTCCAATCTAGGGTTTTATTATACCAATATGCGCACCAAGGAATCTAAGTTTTATCCCCTGGCCTCGGCTACAGAAACCGCAGCCATGGGCAGTGCCCGGGGTAAGGTCCAGGAGAAGGAATATAGACCCACTTTCCCTGTTATCCTAAACGTCTCTGATCGTCCTGTGTATTTTATGAGTCTTAAAGACGATGCAAAGACCGCAAAGATGTATGCTCTTGTCGACGCCCAGCAATTTACCAATGTCTATGTGGCTGACACCGTCGATGAACTCTTCCGGGCCTATAACAAGTACCATCTTGCCGCCGGAGTTCAGCAGGATATGGAAACTGTGACTATCAAAGAAGTGAGAGAAATTATCCTTGAAGGAAGCAGCGTTTTTTACTTCACCGTAAAAGAAAACGACAAAATCTACGAGATTACCGCTGCCATACTGGGTCCTGAAGTTCTAACTTTAAAGGAAGGCAGTCGCCTTAAGATACTGGCTTCTCTGCGTGATAACATTTATACTGTTGAGAGTTTGGAGCAGTAAATGAATGGAACGAAAAAATGGCCCGTGGTTCTTCTGGCCATCCTTATCATTTTTCTATCAAACCGCTTACTTGTAGATAGAGATTTTCTCCTGCAAGGACAGGCCTTTGAACATGGCAGTGCCAAGGTTCTAAAGATTCTAGGAGAAAAGGAAGACACCAATCTTGCCATCACAACCCAGGGGGGCATGACCTCCCTGGAAGTTGTTTTTAGTGCAGAATATAAGGGAAATCTCGTAACAGCCAGTCAAAATATTTCTAATCTTATCCCCGATGAAAAAAAAGTAAGCCCCGGGGATCGGGTTATTCTTATTGAGCTTCTTAGCCCCGATGGAAACAGTAGCCTAGTAATGAGCCAGTACAATCGGCTTCCTTCGCTTATAGCCATAGGCCTGGGCTTCGCCCTTCTTCTTATCGTTTTTGGTCTTAAAAAAGGTTTGGACTCTCTGGTGGCATTGGTTCTTAGTGTGTCGATGATTTTCTTCGTTTTTATTCCAATGATCCTTCAGGGAAAAAACATATATTTATGGACTCTACTGACAGCCCTCTACAGCATTCTTCTTACCATTTATATGATTACAGGTTGGAGTAAGAAAAGTCTGGTAACCATTCTAGCTTGTGCTCTGGGCACCTTGGTGGCTGCGGGGCTTTCCTATGGTTTTAGTCGGTATCTCCACTTGACGGGAGGCTACGACGAGGCGACTTTGGCCCTTCATAGACTAAAGGATCTTTTTCAAGTGGACCTCCGGGCCCTTATTTTTGCCGGAATCACCATTGGAGCTTTAGGAGCCGTAATGGATGTGGCCATGGACATTTCCTCTTCTCTTTATGAGATCAGGCTCCACGCCGATATCGGCTTTAAAGAGCTCTTTACCAGCGGCCTTACCATTGGCAGAGACATTATGGGAACCATGACCAATACCCTAATCCTAGCCTATATTGGGGGATCCCTAAGCTCCGTACTGATGCGTGTTATCAGCTCATCGAGTCTTCTTCTGCTATTTAATATGGAAATTATTGTCGTCGACTTACTCCAAGCTCTTCTTGGAAGTCTGGCCCTTCTTCTCACTGCGCCACTGACAGCCCTTTTCGCCGCTCTTTTCTACAGTAAAATACCCCCCTTAAAGGATAATGAGCCCAGGTGAAACACGAATCAATGGATATCTTTACTACTCTTACTACTTTTATCAGTGAATTTAGCCTAACTAGGAAGTCTTTAAAAATTTCTCCTTAGAAAAAGAAGTGGAACTCCACCCTAAATCGATTTGTATAGGGAGATAAATAAAATGCCTAACCATAGTAGTAATCATAAAAACAATTCAAAGGACAACAAACAAGACAATAAAAAATCTTATATGGGAGTTGGAATTGGCATTGGAATAGCATTGGGGACTGGAATTGGTGTTGCAATAAACAATATACCAGTTGGTGTTGGTAGCGGAGTGGCTTTGGGAGTATCTTTAGGAGCTATGATGAATTCAAGAAAACCCAAAGAAAAATAAGATTTTGATTTACTCATCGACATATTAGAAAAATCCAATGGATACACATGGCCATCCGAAAACAAAATTTGATAGATTAGTATCTTTATAGTTTAATGAATATATGAAAGACTGAAAAGCATAGAGGGGGTTAACGAATTCGTTAACCCCCTCTATGCTTTTCAGAAAACTTTTGCCTCAGCAAAATATTGAACAAAGTTCCACTTTAGATTGAATCAAGATGACAAATCTATTTTTTCCAATTCCAGAAGTTCTATTTTAAGATCCAAACCGCCCCCAAAGCCTCCCAGGCCCTGCGCCGCAACGACCCGATGTCAGGGCAAGAAAATCATCAGATCATTGGCACCCATGGTGCTACCGACGGCCCTGGCCGCCCCTGGGCTTCCAACTCTTTTTGCCAGTTCACCATAGGTAATCACTTGGCCATAGGGAATTTTTTCTATTTCTTTGTAAACCCTTTTTCTGAAATTCGTTGTCTTATAGGCCAGGGGAAGGGTAAATACCTTCCGCTCACCCCTAAAATATTCTTCCAACTGTTTTTTTGCTTTTTCAATAAGGGGCGTGTTAGGGCTACTTTCTTTTATCTGAAGAACCCCACAGTAAACCAGGGCTCCCTCTTCCTCTTCTAGATAAAAGCGTCTTCCTAAGGCTTCAACATAGTTTGACATAGATTTTCTCCTTGTCTTTTTATTATACGCCTTTTTTCACAGAAAACTAAAGAGGCGAAAAAACCGCCT
>LFRM01236946.1_pt1 | contig 12471 bp, 14 predicted proteins | sample 618341 | NCBI WGS metagenome assembly LFRM01 (sample SAMN03654438, study PRJNA283298) | anaerobic digester metagenome | isolation source: pool of bioreactors CSTR01a, CSTR02a, and CSTR03a thermophilic anaerobic... | place: Denmark: Kgs. Lyngby | collected 2014-05-21
AGTGAACCCATTCCAACATAAGACTTAACTTTTTTACCAAATACTTCTAATACATCTCCTGGTGTTTCTTCGCTCCCTGCAAGCAATCCACCAAGCATCACACAAGATGCTCCAGCAGCAAGTGCCTTAGAGATATCACCCGATAGTTTAATACCACCATCAGCAATAACACCCACGTTGTATTGTTTAGCAACAGAATAAACATCGTTAACTGCCGTTAATTGAGGAACACCTACACCCGCAATAACACGCGTTGTACAAATAGAACCCGGACCAACACCAACCTTAACAACACTCGCCCCTGCATAAATTAAGTCAGTAGCACCCTGAGCCGTAACAATGTTACCACCCACGATATCAAGGTCAGCAAACTCTGCACGAATTGCCTTAACAGTCTCAATAACACCCTGTGAGTGCCCGTGAGCTGAATCAACCGTTACAATGTCAACACCCGCTTCAACAAGCGCTCTTACGCGCTCTAGCGTGTTGGCACTAACACCAACAGCCGCCCCAACAATAAGACGCCCCTTAGCATCAACACTCGCATCCTCAGATGTTACAGGTGCTTCTTTTACGTTTTGAACCATTTGAGCCTGAACTTCAGCAGGCATATTCTTATGGATAAAACCTAATCCGCCCAATGTTGAAAGTGCGATGGCCATGCGATCCTCAGTCACAGTGTCCATTGCAGCCGAGACAATGGGAATATTCAACCTAATTTTTTCTGTAAGTCGGGTTCTTACGTCCACTTGCGCCGGCACAATAACACTCTTACCAGGCACTAATAACAAGTCATCGAAAGTATAAGCTTCTTTAATTACTTTTCCATTCATCATCTCTTTTTCCTCCTAAATCTTATGATACATTATACATAAAAGTTACTTTAAATGATAGCAAAACATCTCAAATGTAATCAATCACTTTTTTCAACGGAAATATATGATAAAATTAAGACATGAAAACTAAAAATATAAGCGTCGCAATCTTCGATATCGACGATACCCTCATACAAAGAGGACAACAAACAATAGAAATAAGCGCAGTAGAATCAATCAACGCACTCAAAGCAAAAGGAATCGAAGTCCTTATTGCGACAGGACGCGCACTCTACTTNNGTCTACAATGAAGACCACGAAGTCGTCTACGACGTACCCATGGAACGAGACGAAGTCGAAGCACTCCTCACCTACGCACTCAAACACGACCTCGGATTCGCCACAAAACTAAGACACGAAATGCACGTCTACAATAAAATGGAAACATTCCAAACAATCTACCTCAAAGGAAGCCCCAAAGGCTACATCCTCAAGGACCACTACCACGAAGCACTCGGCGAAGAAACACCCATGGGCGTCTTCATGATGGGAAACGAAGCACTCATTGAAGCCTCAAGCCCACTCTCACCCGACGGCCATTATGCCAAGGCATACGATGATGCCTATGATGTCTATTCAAAACGAGCAGGAAAGATTGCTGGTATTGAATACGTACTCAAGAAAATTGGTCACACATGGGAAAACGTCATCGCATTCGGAGACGCAGCCAACGATTTATCAATGCTCGAACACGCAGCCATTGGCGTTGCCATGGGAAATGCACCCCAGCACGTTAAAGACCTCGCAGACTATACCACACTAGATATTGACCAAGACGGCATCGAATACGCACTAAAAAACCTGAATCTCATTTAAGAGACCCAGGTTTTTTACTAGTCAGTAATTGCCCACTCCGGTAATTCTTTACCACGACGGACAAGAATGCCTTTTTGGTAATCTGTTTGATTAATAAAACGAAGGATTTCGATCTCTTCTTCTTCATTACAACCCCAAAGAAGTTTAACCTCTAAATCACGCTTTAAAATATCCCCTACAACCATCACTGCATCAGCTGTAGACTTTTTCATACTACCCTTAAATACTTTAATTGCATCCGTATCTTCCAGGTGTCCATAATTAACGGGATAAACCATGTTCAAATATTTGGGGTGATGCGATCCCTTTTCTTGCGTAATAACAACATTTGTCGACAATACAAGAGAGTCGATTTTTTGCCAAAAGTAGCCATTGTTTAATAGTTCTTCCATAAGATCATCCTATCTATTCTTAGATATTATACCCTTTGTTTCAAAGAATGTAAATAGGCGGAAATTTTTCATGAAAGGAAATGACAAAGAAAATAAATAACTACTCCTCAACGTGCTCTAAAGCCTGTTTAAAGATCTGCATGACATGGTCATCAGAAAGAGAATAAAAGACATTTCTCCCCACTTTTTCAGTGCGCACTAAATTCATTTTTCGTAAAGAAGCCAACTGATGCGATATGGCAGATTGCGTCATATCCAAAACCTCAGTCAGATCCTCTACCTTCATCGTACTAGTTGATAATGCAGAAAAGATGCGCAAGCGCGTAGGATCCGCAAACATCTTAAACAATAAGGATAAATCAGAATACGTATCCTCAGACAGCATTGATTCTTTAAGTTTTAGTATATCAACACTATGATCATCCATATTACAACCTTCTTTCTTCTTAAAGAGAGTTCATGATATTAGTCAGGGCATCCCCAACCGTATTCGATAAACCACCTTTAGCTAAATGCTCAAGTTCCATTTCACCATTATCCATTAAGAAACCATGGAAATCACGAATCATTGGCACATCATTATAACTATCACCAATCGCATAGACATTACCATTATAACCGTAATGATTACGAATCATCTCAATCCCAGTGGACTTCGATACATCCTTAACACCCACATCCACAGCACTTGTGTTTGGATAGGAATGAATACCATAACGACCAAAACGATCATTAATCGTTGCCGATAAATTCTGAGCCGATTCATGCGAACCACTCCAAATATACATTGCGGCAATTCCCGCTTTTTTAATCTCTTCAGGATCAGTAGGCTCGACATTGGTTTCAAATATAGTATTGACACCATCACCCATTTCACGACTCACACGATAACCATCGTTTGTTCCATAAAATTCAACACCAAAGTCACGAACCAAATTCACAATGTCATCCGCAACTTCATTATCCATTTTACTCGCAAACAATTCATTATAATCATGGTCCAATACAACACCACCATTAATCCCAACCACAAAATCAACTGGAATATCATGCTTATCAATTTCAGTTCGAATTGAATTAATACTTCTCCCCGTTACAATTCCAAATTTATGACCCAAAGCCCTAAACTTACGAATTGCCTCAAGGTCACTTTCTCTAATTGTATGATCCTTAAACAACGTACCATCATAATCACTCGCAAATAAATGTATCATTTTAGTCCTCGTTTCTTAGCTCTAATAAAACCAACCATATTCATACCCGCAATACAGCCATCACTCACCGCTTTCGCAATTTGTTGAGGACCCGGAGTACAATCCCCCGCAGCATATAAGCCCGGTAAAATTGTTTCCTGTTCACTGTTCACGACAATACGACCGTGATTGATCTCCAGACCAATCTGACTTGCTAGATCACTCGACGAAGCACTACCAAGAGCTACAAAGATGCCATCTAAATCAATAACACCCTCACTCGTCTCAACACCGCTCACTAAGTCATCACCCAAAACAGAAACCAGCTTGTCTTTAACTATTATAACACGCTCGTCAAATTCTGCCGTTGGCTCCAAACCATCCGTTAAGACATAGACCTTCGATGCAAGTTCCACCAATTCACGCGCTTCACTTGCTGCATATTCCGCATTACCCATAACCGCAACGACCTTATTCTTAAAGAAGAAGCCATCACAGACAGCACAATACGAAACACCCTTACCCGTATAATTACGAATCTTACGAACACGCGGAATTGTACGCTGAGTACCCGTCGCCAAAAGAAGCGCAAGACACGCATACGTTTCATTCACAGTCGTCACAATATAACGCTCACCATCAAACGCAAGCGAAACTACTTCATCTGTAATGACAGGAATATTCAAGCCCTCGGCCTGTTTAATCCCAATCTCAACCAAATCAGAACCCGAGATTTCAGGAAAACCATAAAAGTTATCCACAATCTTCGCAAGCATATTCGCACCAATATCCTTACCAATGACTACCGGTGTGATATTCGCACGCACCATATATAAAGACGCCTGAATCCCAGCGGGCCCTTTACCAATTATTAACGCATCAATTTCTTTCATATACCATTACTCCCTAAGCTAACTATCATTATAAGTCATTTAAATTTAAGTCACAACTGATGCTATTCAAAGTTAGGACGCAGATTAATATACTGTTCCCCTACCTCAATTTCAATCATTGCTCCATAGGTCTTACCCGCCTTAGACGTTAATCCCTCAACACGAACACGACCATGCTCAGTAAGCTCTGCAACCATTTCAGGCGTCAGTGGCACCTTACCAAACTTCGTTACAAAATTAGAGTCCTTCCACAACGTGAAACGACATCCACGATCAACACAAGTATAAGACTTCGACGTTTCAATTACCTTTGATTTGCACAAAGGACACAAGCCTAAATTCACAATCAGATTTATGGACTCACTTGAATCCAAGATTTCCTTCAATTCATCCTCAACGAGTTTAATCGGAGTTTCAAGCGCATTCTCACCCAGAAACACCTTCTTTAATTCTTGCCCAAAAAACGTAGTCTTTTCCTTAGACATATCAATCTTCATTTTCTCAAGAGACTCAACCAAATAAATCCCTTCATCCTGGATATGATACTGCGTCTTCGTCAAATCAATATACTGAGAATCAATCGCCGATTTAATAATCGTAGAGCGCGTTGCCTCCGTACCAATCTCAAGACCCTTAAGAATTGCTTCATAGTCCTTCGAATCGTCGTCATCCTCTTCACGAATCTCCTTCAGTTCATCCCTAAACGGATTCTTCAAGAAGTTATTCAATGTAGACACCGTATAATGAGCCCTTGGCTTCGTAAAGTCCTTTACCAAATTAAAGATATGATTCACTTCCTGACCCACCACTAAGTTAGGCAAGAGCTTATCCTTACGTTCGGTTTGTTCAACGGCTTTCCAACCCTGCTGAACCGCAATATTACCCTTAACCTCAAACGATTCCTTACCACACTCAATCACCATCTTCGATTGATTCTCAATACAGTCCTCATCATAGAACACTGCACAGAATCTACGATAGATTGCTTCATAACACTGACGCTCAGCAAAAGACGCAAACGAATTCGCACTCGCAATCTTAGTCGTCGGCGTAATCGCACTATGACTCTCAATCTTACTATCATCAAAAATACGCTTATTATCCTTAAAGACAAGCTTCATACTCGAACGAGACTGAATTGCCTGAATGATTTCCTTAACCTTCCCCTTCTCAGCCGTAGCCATATACTCCGTAGGTGTACGAGGATACGACACCAATGCCTTCTCATACAAAGACTGCACAAGAGACAAAGTAACATCCGGTTTAAAACCATGCTTCTTAGACAAAAAGTTCTGAAGCGAAGACTGACTGAATAGTTTAGGCGCAACCACAATCTTCTTCTCCGATTTGATATCAATAACTGTTGCAGGTAAATCATTCAACTCATTCGCGTAGACCTGTGCCTTCTCAACATCCTCAACTCCATAGTTCTTCTTAACCTTAAGCTCAATGACTTCTCCATCCGTAATTTCATTGGACTGAAGTGTCGTCAGTTCACGCGGCTCAAAGTTCTTAATTTCCATATCACGATCATAGATTGCTTTTACGATCGCAGTAATAACACGACCCACCCGTAATAATCGACCACTCTTAAGCGTTGCATAACGCGTTAAGTTAATGCCATAAAGCCAATCCATGTACGTACGCGCATACCCTTCATCACCTAAATTATCATAGTTAGCAGAAGGCTCAAGTTTATTCAAAGACTCAAGAATCGTTGCCTCAGTCTGATCCGGTAACCACATACGATAAACAGGCTTCTGATTATCTATTTCATTAAGAATCACTCGAATGATAATCTCACCCTCACGATCCGCATCACCACAATGAATGATACCAGTGGTATCTTCCTTCTCAGCCAAAGACCTCAAAATATTAATCTGTCTCTTCTTACCCTCATCCACTGCCTTCGTCTTAAAATCCATACCAATCTTATACTTAAATGTCTCAGGAACATAAGGTAAGTTATCAAGTGTCCATTGACGCTTCTCACCCTCATAATCATCGATATCAAACAGCGTAAAAAGATGCCCAAAGGCATACGAGATATAATATGAGTCTGTTTCAATATACCCGCCACGATTCGAAGCCTTCTCACCCGTAGACTCAATTGCTTTTGCAATCGTACGCGCTAAACTAGGCTTCTCCGCAATGATTAATTTTTTCATATTCCACACACACTTTCTTCAATCTATTCTATCACGCAATCACTTTCTAATGTAAGGTATTTAGTGATATACTATAACAAATAGGAGGTTCTCAAATGGACGAAAAAGAACTAAACACCATTAGTAAAAAGAAATTTCTAGACAAGGCAAAAGAAACACTCGAAGATGTCGTCGACAACAAAGAGCAATATGTCATTGAGGACGAAAACGGAAAAAGAGCTTTATTATTAGATTTCGATGAGTTCATGGAAATGATCAGTACCATGGAACAACTCGTAGATCACATTGAAGACTTCGACGAATTCGAAATATTTGACCACGAATTCGATATTGACCCCGTCATGGAACTACTCTCAGATACCCCAGAAGGCGAAGCAGCCCAAGAATTCATCCTCTTCAACGAACTCGACGAAGAACTCGCAAACGCTTTTGTCTCAAACAAAATCAGTGAAGAAGAATTCATCGTCGAACTGTTCAAATCAGAATTCGTACCCACCGATGATTTCTTCGAGCAATTCTTGACACTCGATGAAGAACTTCAAGAACTCATCCTCGAAAAAACACCGCACCCTGATTTGATTATCGATTATTTCAATGGAGATATCTCAAGAGAACTACTCATTGACATACTCTCAGACCTTGACGTCACAGATATGCACTAATTTTAGAAATAATGCTTGTAATTATTTTCCCTAGCGTTATAATTAACTAGCATGCTCCGTTAGCTCAGTAGGTAGAGCAACTGACTCTTAATCAGTGGGTCCACGGTTCGAATCCGTGACGGAGCACCAATATACCAATAACCCACTTTACAGTGGGTTTTTTGTTGCCTAAAAATACCATGAGGATACAAAATCGATAATCTCAATAAATACAAAGTATAAAAAAATCGAGTGTTCCTAACGTGGAGCACTCGATTTAAATTTCTTAACCAATTGAAATACTATAATCGCAACCAAGTAAATGATCACACTGTAGATTATTATATTAAAAAGCAAATTATTATATGAAGGGAAAAACTTATCTACAATAAACGCTAATACAAAGGAACATAGAAATATAATTCCCCCGATGCTTGTAAACCTCTTCATTAAAATTCCACCCTTCTGACATCCATCTTGATGGACAATCTTCTTAGTCTGCAAAGTGTGTGTTCTTGGTAACCCATTGCATCATTTTAATTTGTACCCAGAAACCATAAATTCCAAATGTTATTACTGTCAAAAGCAACCATTTGATCCATTGACCGAACAATGAAACTGCAGACCCATCAAATCTTAATCGACGTCCATCAATTACTGTGTGACTGGCTTTCCATGACTCCACCATAGTGATGGCCCAAGGTGCACATATTCCTAAAGTGAATACAGTAACCAACACTCCTAAAATACGATAAACAATAAGCTGCAACAATCCTCCATCAAAATATGAATTAGACATTAATTGCTCCTTATCGCTTTCGCGTTTGTAAATAAAATAAAAGACGCACTGCGTCTTATGAATTCTTTAATAAATCATCGATATCATCTCTAAACTTAAACTCAACGAAACCATGATGAGGTTCTTGCAGTTCGATACTTGGTGGTTCCATGTAGTTGCCATAGTATTGTGTTAAAATCTCATCTGCACGACGCGGCCTAGGGTAGAGTCTTCCTTCAAATTCAACTTCNNTCAACGAAACCATGGTGAGGTTCCTGGAGTTCAATACTCGGTGATTCCATATAGTCTCCGTAGTACTGAGTTAAGATCTCATCCGCACGACGCGGCCTGGGATAGAGTCTTCCTTCAAATTCAACTTCGACGATGTCATCAAAATAAGATTGATCAATCGCAAAGCGCATGTAGTATGCTTTGATCCCTTCCATCATGGATGAAATGAGATTAAGTGAAGGATCATTGTTGTAGGTTTGAGCTGCTTCATCTAGTTTTCGATTTAGGTATTGAAACGAAAATGGTTTCAATAAGAATCGCTTGATTGAATCCACAAATGGATTAACCGAAGATTCATTCTTTGCATAAAGTTTACCCATTTTCATGCGGCGGTATCGATTGACCTGGCGCATGTGTTGTTCTCTTTTATGTTCAGGAGCTATTTTATCGAGTGGAAACACATCCATAAAGATGCCCTTATGGAAGTCAAGTTCAGCCCAATCTTCTTGAATCGCAAGAGATCCTTCTACTGTAAGTCTTGTGAATGCATGAATATATTCTGGATCCGTATGGTAGTTTTGAACAAACACCTCTTTATTGAGGTGATCTTTGGCCAACACAACAAAACGATCATATTCGCTGCGCTTCATTACGACATCAATGTCGTCGTCCCAGGGAATCATTTTCCCTGTTCTTAGGGATCCAATTAAGGTCCCGTATGCTAATGTGTACTTAAGATCATGTTCAGTACAAAACGCATGAAATACTTGTAGTGCATAAAGTGCGTGCTTTTGTAAAGTACGCACTTCCATTGGATTCAAAATAAATGTCATTCTATCGCCCTCTTCTTACGGTATTATAACATATTTATTTGATTTCCCAGGAAATTAGTACTTTTTGTGACACAGTTAACTCACTTGCACTCATACTACCACCCATATCCATCGCCATAGCCTTCATATAAGGCCTTCCCATGGACTGTGAGACAAATTCTATAGTCTTAATATTACCCAATTTAATACCCGATGCTGAGGCAATAACCTTCGCTTTATCGGTTGCATCTGTAACCGCAAGAGTAATTGCATCATTATCATATTTCGTAGTGTCTTTAATGAAGTAGGATAGTGAGAAATTGAAGTCCGTTGTTGAACGCAAAGCATCCAATAAATCCTTCATTCGATCCAAATCAATCTTGTCTTCAAACGTTAGATTTTGTGATGATCGAAATTGTTTCGGCTGTTTATCATATGGATGAATAATCGAAACGTTAATTGAAGATGTCTTCACCTTCGCTACATTGAAGAGCACTTTTTTGAAACTCTCAACAATCGCATTATATTGCTCAGTTAAAGCAGAATGACTTTCAGCATATGAATCCGCATCCTGAATTAGTTCATACGAAAATCTCATCATATCCGGAGCAGCAGAAACACTCCCAAAACCCTCAACTTTAATTGTATTTGTCATATTGAAACCCCTCACTTTACATATGTATATAATACAACATTTAAAACAAAACTACATTAAATGTGGTATATTAATCAAAAGGGGTAACGAATATGGAAAAACCAGGTTTTAAAAAACAATTAACACTCGCTTTAGGGTTCACGGGAATCACATGGCTCTTAATGAGTGTGCTTATCTTTCTATTTATAAAAATGACGTTTTCATTTGATACATTATTTTACTATTTCTTAATATCAGTACTGATTGGAGCCTATGCACTCTACTTACTCAACAAAGGACGCTTCTTCTCAAGACTGTTCTTCGTAGGAGCATACATCATCGCATTCGTCGGATTATACTACGGATCCAATAATTCCGGAAGTGGCTTCGGAAGCTTCGGAGCACTCATCTTAATGATTATTCCGCTCATTACAATATCAGCACTTGGATTCACAATTGATTTAAATATCGCAAGCCGTAAGAATAATAAAAAAGAAGACTAATAACTAGTCTTCAAAAATCACTGAACTCGATTCTACATCGAGTTTTTTTATTTGTGCTTGGCAATACAAATCATAACCCTGAGATGTCAGCTTCTTATAGCCATCCTGGAAATTCTTTGAAATACAAATTCCAGTCGCTACCAGTTCCGCATCAACCTTCTTAAACAAAGCATCAACATTCAGTACAACAGACCCCTGAGCTAGGAAGTCATCTAGTAAAATAAGTCGCTTATTCTCAATGAATTCCTTTTTAACTGTTAAGTAATAATTATGATTTTTTGTGAATGAGTGAGATGCTTGTTGGACAAACACCGCCTCATCCATTACTTTATCTTGCTTCTTGATGATAACAAGTGGTTTATTTGAAAAAAGACTCGCGAATACAGATGGCGCAATACCCGATGTTTCTACAGTTACAAAAGCATCGAAATCATACTGTGCAAAGTACTCAGAGAAATCCTTACCTAAGCTTTGCATCAACTGTGCATCTACTTGTGCATTAAGAAATTGTGAAACATCTAAAATTGTTTCCGTTCTCACAACTCCCAAATCATTAATCGCATCAACTAATTTTTTCATCATGAAGCTCCTTTTTATAATGTGAACATATAAGCAATCGAAATCAGTGTAATAAAGTGCATTGTAGGAGAGATCTCTTTAAAGCGACCCGCAAACACCATGCATAACTCCCAAGAAACAAACCCAAGTGTTAATCCCAATGCAATTGAACCTGTAAGAGGCATCATCACAATCGTTAAGAAAGCAGGAATGACTTCTTCAAATCCACCATCCCAAGCAATCGTTGTGATATTTTGCATCATGAAGATCCCAATCACAACCATAGCAGGCGTTGTAACCGCAGCCGTCACAAGAGACAACATCGGATAGATAAAGATTGATACTAAGAATAGTAATCCACACACAACAGCCATAAGCCCTGTTCGAGCACCGTTGATAATACCGGATACCGATTCAATATACGTTGATAGATTTGAAGTACCAAAAATTGAACCAACGAATGTACCCAATGCATCCGCAGCATAGATCTTATGATTCTCTTCAAATTCTTCACGAGTTAGATCAGGAATTTGTGATGCAGCTGCAGATAGCGTTGTTGCTGTACCAAAGAAATCAAGGAACAAGAACGTAAGAACAACCACAACACCTTGAACGTTCATGATTGTAGGAAGATTCTTAAAGCTTACTAAGAATGTTTCATTCAACATTGTATTGATTGGTTCCGTTGGAAACGCAATTGGACTTCCAGTAGGAAGTTGTGGAAGTGATGATAATACTTCAGGTGCAAAGTTGAATAAATCAATGCTTGCCCCAAGACGAATTAAGATACCTGCAACAGCAGCACCAATCATCCCCAAGAATACAGCATACTGATTCTTACGAACTAAGAAGAATGCCGCAACGATAATACCCACAAATGCGATAATAACGTTAGGATTTTTAAAACCACCAAAGGTAATAAAACTTCCGGCATCCGCAACAATGATTCCAGAGTTCTTAAATGAAATAAATGCAATAAAGATTCCCAGTCCCACTGTTCCAGCTTGTTTCACTGTCTCAGGAATGGATTTGATAATCGAAGCACGAAGCCCCGAGAATGACAGGATAATAAATAAGATTGAAGAAACCAAGACACATGAGAGTGCTGATTGCCAGCTCATCCCCATTTGCATTACTACAGAGAATGCAAAGAATGCATTCATCGACATGCATGGCGCAATCCCTAATGGGAACTTCGCATACAATCCCATGATGAGCATTGCGATTGCTGAAGATATAATCGTCGCAATGAATACCGCATCTTGTGGCATACCAGCATTACCCAATATAATCGGATTAACAAAAATTACATAAGACATTGATAAAAACGCAGTGAGTCCTCCAGCAAATTCTCTTTTTACAGTAGAACCCGCTTTACTAATACCAAAATATTTGTCCAAAATTTGATTCATATTTTCCTCCTCAGGTATGAAAAAACTGCCACTATATGATGGCAGCAGGAAAATAAAAAAACAAGAATCAAATGATTCTAGATTTACCCACTACCATAGTTTGTCTCTTTACGGGAAACAAGTAGATACTTCCGGACCGTATTACCAGAATTATATGGAGTTTTACCGATAAATCATAACATACACAACATGAGTGTCAAGGAATTATAGACCATCAGAACGAAGTTCATTAATTATTCCAACTTCACACAAAGACTTGGACGAATAAACAATGTTTACAGCTAAAAAATCAAGACCTCAGACCATGAAATCATAACGGACGTCGAATCCAATGTGAATACCACACCCCTAACTTGCGATCTCATAATTGAGGACAAGATATACGACACATCCTCACCCAAAATACCTTCCCATGATGAGGGTTCTTTGAATTAGGGCATACGATACATAGGCCATTGCTAAAAGTACACCAACTACCCCATTTAAAAATAGTTGAACGCAAGACCAATGACTATTGCGATTAGAACCATCATTCGAGTCGATACTCTTGCCTGTAACTGTGTAA
>LFRM01299234.1_pt1 | contig 12470 bp, 16 predicted proteins | sample 618341 | NCBI WGS metagenome assembly LFRM01 (sample SAMN03654438, study PRJNA283298) | anaerobic digester metagenome | isolation source: pool of bioreactors CSTR01a, CSTR02a, and CSTR03a thermophilic anaerobic... | place: Denmark: Kgs. Lyngby | collected 2014-05-21
CCGTCACAAATCTCACTCCATAATTCGGAAGAGCCGTAGTCCCAAACCAAGCATCTGCATTGTGTCCCAATACATTTTATTGGTTTGCATGATATTCTCTTTTTCCATCATTGCTTATCCTCGCTTATATCAATTTTCTCCTCAATTCCAATCTATCTTATCATCGTGCGAGGATAAAAATCAAGGGATTTTTCAGCCTAAGTCCTTGGTATTGACGCGAACACAACAAAATCATTCACGCCATTCACTTCCCCTGCATATGATGAAGCATCAACCTAGAATAGGAGTTGAACATAGATGAACTATGCCCAAAATGGAGCAAGCAGCTATATAAAACATATGGTAAGCGGTCTCGTACCTAAGGCACAAGCAATGATGCGTGGCAGCGCAGACTATCCCGGTTTGAGCGGTATCGTCACATTTTATGAGCAAAGCGGAGGTACATTGGTAGTTGCGCAATTCATGGGATTGCCCAGCGGCCAAGGATGCGCAAGCCGCGTATTCGGATTCCATGTCCATGAAAAAGGTGCATGCACAGGCACTGCACAAACACCATTTGCCGATGCAGGCGGGCACTACAATCCGCTCGCATGCCCGCATCCACAGCACGCGGGTGATATGCCGCCCATCTTCGAAAACAACGGAAGCTCATGGCAGGCCTTTGCCACCAATCGTTTCACCGTTAAAGAAGTAATCGGGCTCTCCGTCATCGTGCATGCCGATCCTGATGATTTCACCACCCAGCCCTCTGGCAATTCAGGCGTACGCATCGCATGCGGTATCATTCAGCCACTTTAAGTAAGCCCTTGGATGAACAAATCCCACCCGTTGGTCTGTCCAATGGGTGGGATTTGTTATAGCAATCTTTGATATATCCCGTTTCCTTCAAGCAGATATCCGTCGCCATTGGACACTTGAAAGTCAAAATACGTTCCCTTGGGACGAGCATATGCTTCCATGATGGACATGATCGTTCCGCCATGGACGACAAACGCAATATCATACTTTGGTAAAGCTTCGATGGATTGTTTGAACGCACACACTGAACGTGCAGCAAACGTGGCACGGCTTTCGCCGTTTGGAAACGGAAGCTCCCCGCCCGAATCAATCCATGCTTGATAATCTGCTCGTCCGTTCAGCTCCTGATAAGAGAGGTTTTCGAAGTCGCCGAAATCACATTCGCGTAGATCATCCACAATCCGAAGCTCTGCATTAGGATATAGAATTTCAGCCGTTTGCAAGCATCGCTTCATGGGGCTGGCAAAAATATAGTCAACGGGCAGATACTCTCTGGCTTGCAGTTCCTTGATACCCTGCTGGCAGAGTGGCTCATCCGTGCGCGAGCCAATGTAGCGTCTCTCGATATTGCCCTGTGTACGTCCATGCCGAATCAGCAATAGGCTCATTTAATTCGCACCCCAATGCCGCAGACCACACGCGTGACAGATTGCGAGTGCTGCGCAATGATACACAGTGCACGGCCAACCGCCTCGCGCCACGCCCTTTCCTCTGCGCTGATGGGGACAATGCCACTTCCGATTTCATCTGACACAATCACCGCATCTGGTGAGGTAATGCAAAGCTGCAGTGCAAATTCTCGCGGATCTGTCTCCTGCGCGAGGATTTCGCGCACTTTTTCATGAAATGCACTCATGATAATTGCACCTTCGTTTTCCAGCTCTGCAAGCTCCTGCTGTCCTTGATAAGCGCCGCCAATATATAGCTTCATAGCTTTCCTCCTAGCATGATCGCTGCAATACAAGCAAGCTCCGTGATTTGAGTAAACCAGCCCGCGAGATCACCTGTTACGCCGCCAAAATACTTATATGCCTTATTGCGATAGAATAAGATGCATAACCCTGCAGCGAGTAAGGGGAACAGCCCACGAAAGCCCAGCTGGATGATCCAGACAATAACCGCAGCAAGCACAAAAACCCCCGAGCTGATCGTAACAGATTTCTGCGCAGCGGACCTCGCAAAGCCTGCGAGCATGCCCGTATCCTTTGCTTTGCGCCAATGGGTTAATGTGAGCGCACTGAGCGCACGCGATACCGCAAAGCACATCCCGATGGAAGTCCAAGCATCAAAGGCAACTTCGGATAAAACCGCGCTCATCACCAGCAGATACAAACAGCAATTGATCACCGCAAACGCTCCTGTATGCGGGTCTTTGAGGATTTCAAGCCGCCTTTCTTTGGTTTGCCAAGATGCGATGGCATCGCAGGTATCCATGAAGCCATCCATATGAATGCCGCCAGTGACCAGTAGCGGGATGGCAGTGCCTATTACTCCTCTAAGTAGCATTCCAAAGGCAAAAAAATCGCAAAGCCATAACCAGCCGCCAAGCAGCACGCCAACTACAAGCCCAATCAATGGAAAAAAGCATAGGCTATAGGCTTTGTTTTCATCGTTCCATTCCACGTTTGGCATAGGGATTTTAGAGTAGGTTGAAAATGCGATGCAAAGCGAGCTGATTATACGCATGGTACTTCCCCCTTTACGATGGTCGGAATGGAATAGACCACTTCTATGACAGAGTCAGCCAATGCAGCAGCTTGGTTGTTGAGATGGGCTAGGTTTTTGATATAGGTTTGAGTGGAAGGCGCGTAGGTGATCCCATCCGCGAACACATCATTGGTGACCAAGATCAGATGCGTGCATTTCTGCCTTAGCGCTTCAAGCGCTGGGAAGATGCGTTTCACATCGCCGCCGTCAAACATCTCGTTAGCAACAAGGTTGGGTAAGCATTCGAGCAAAATCGTTGCATCGGCTTCAATTTCCACGCTCGCTAAATCCATTGGGCATTCAATGGTTTGATAGCCATGTCCCGCCCGCTGCTTGCGGTGGCGTGCCACGCGGCGCTCGGATTCCTCGTCATAGATTTGCATGGTTGCAATATAGTAACGCTTGGGTGTACCGATGCGATCGATCAACTGCTCCGCATAAGTGGATTTCCCGCAGCCACTACCACCCGTAATCAAAACGATCATTGATGTCCTCCTTGCGGCGCGTAGGCATCCATACCGAGGTTTGTGAAGGTATGGCTGCCGTGATAAACACGCAATGCCATATCCAGCAGTGGAAAGAGCGTGAGCGCGCCTGTGCCTTCGCCTAGTGCCATGCCTGCATGGACGATGGGGATGAACCCCAGTTTCTCTAAGATCAATTGGCTGGATGGCTCACGGCTCACATGGGATGAAAGCATGTAGTCCGTAGCTAAAGGGCAAAGCGCAGCTGCCAGAAGCGCAGCAACGCTTGATATCATGCCGTCAATTACAATCGGTACTTGATGTACTGCGCCGCCTAAAAATGCGCCCATTAGCCCTGCGATATCATAGCCGCCCACCTTGCAGAGCACATCGATTGGGTCGGTGCTATTTGGCTGATTAACTCGCAATGCTCTTTGGATGGCTTCTGTTTTTCGGGCAAGCCCTGCGTCCGATAGCCCTGCGCCGCGTCCGACCAGCTCGGCTGGCTCTTTTCTAAGCAATGCACACGCCACCGCACAAGCTGTGGTTGTGTTGCCAATCCCCATTTCGCCCGTGGCGATCATTCGGTAGCCGTGCACTTTCATATCGCCGACCAAATCAATGCCCGCCCCGATCGCTTCTATGGCTTGCGTTCGCGTCATGGCGGCTGTGACGGCAATGTCCTGCGTGCCGCCGGAGATTCTACGGCTTAGCAAATTAGGTTCCTCCACGGTTTCCGCCATGCCCATATCGACAGCAAAAACATCTGCCTGCACGGTGCTTGCCATGAGGTTCACATTGCTTTCGCCCCGTGCAAGCGCACGCGCCACGGCTGCGGTCATCTCTTGCCCTGACTGGCTCACGCCCTGCGCCACAACGCCGTTATCCGCGCAAAAAACAAGCACACAGCGTGGCGAAACACATACCTGCTCCGTGTGCATGATCCCTGCAAGCTGGATTACGTGATCCTCCAATAATCCAAGAGAACCAAGCGGTTTTGCGACTGCATCCCAGTGTTTCTTGGCGGCCGCCATTGCATTCTGATCTAGTGGTTTGATTTGCTTCAGTTCTTCCATCAATTATCCCCTCCTAAAGCAGTAACGTCCCTAAAACAAGCAGCGATAGCATCGTGCCGCTTGCAGCAAACATCATGCGGACAGTGTGGTCAATATCCCGCCTTACGACCTCGCGATCCGCATCGCCAATCGTAGGCTTATCAATTGTTTTCCCAAAGTATAAATGCACACCGCCAAGCTGAATATGCAATGCGCCAGCCGCCGCCGCTTCGCTCCATGCGCAATTGGGGCTTTTGTGATTGCGGTGATCACGCTTCACGATTCGCAGCGCGTTCTTTGCGTCCAATCCGCATATTGCCGCCCCTAGGCAGAGCAATAATGCCGTAAGCCGCGCAGGCAGATAATTGAGCACATCATCCAGCCTTGCGCTTGACCAGCCGATATCCTTATACTTGGGGTCGAGATACCCGACCATGGAATCAAGCGTGGACGCGGCCTTGAAGCCCCATAGCAAAATCGGCCCGCCCAGTGCGGCGTACAGCATGGGCGAGATCACGCCATCAGCCGTGTTTTCCGCCACGGTTTCGACTGTGGCTTTGATGATTTCAGGCTCTGACAGCTGCGATGTATCCCTGCCCACAATCCGTGCTACCTGTGTGCGTCCCGCTTCAACGCCTTGATCAAGCGCCTTCTTCACGCCCTTTGCTTCCTTGGCAAGCGACATGGCGGCAAGCCCCATCCAGTCAAGCAGCGTCATGCCAATGAGAAGCGGGATGCGTCCCATGAGCGAAAGCAACCATAGAACCCCTGCCACTGAAAGCATGGTAAAAATCACTGTGGAAGCGGTCAGCCACAGCGCACCACGGCGCAGATTGCCGCCGCGAGCGCGAAGCTTTTTTTCAGCGAAGGAAATATACTTTCCAATGATACACACAGGATGATAAAGCCACTCGGGGTCACCAAGAATCAAATCCAACACAAAGCCAAGAAGCAGTGCAAGCATAGTTTCATGCATCGCTTATACCTCGCCTCTCGCTATGCGGTAGATCTGCTCCATATCCACGCTTGCACGTACAATATCCGCAATGCGGTCGAATTCGCGTTCCCGAAACTCGTCCATGGTAAGTGCTTGCGCTGTTTCGGGTGCCAGACCTTTCGTAGACCTCACATGCTGCACAATCTGCGCAAAAAGCTGCCCATCATCAAACAAGCCATGCATATAGCTGCCCAGCACATTCCCCTGAACATTGCACACGCCGTCCACATGATCCCCGATTTGCAGCCATGGCATGACGCTAGCGCCGAAAGTATTTTCGCCCGCATGAATCTCGTAGCCATCCACCGTAATGCCCTTTATTTCAGACAGCCACCCTTCACTCGAGATCACCGTGCCGCTGGATTGGGTTGTTTGCTTTTCGGGAAGGAACGTAACCTCCATATCAAGTAAGCCAAGCCCAGTCAGCTCAGGGATTCTGGATTCTACATGCTCTGGATCATGAAGTGTCATGCCCAGCATTTGATACCCACCGCAAATGCCGATGACCATGCCGCCCGCTCTAGCGTGGCGCACAATCAGCGCATCCATGCCGCGATTGCGCAAGTCCATCAAGTCCTCTATTGTATTTTTACTTCCCGGTAGAATGATGATGTCTGCATTCTGCAAATCGCTGGCATTCTGGGCATAGCGCACGCGTACATTCGGCTGCAAAGATAGTGCCTGAAAATCTGTAAAGTTTGAGATATGCCCAAGGCGCACCACCACCACATCCAAATCACCCGTGCCTGCCATGCGATGGAAGCGTTCGGTCACGCTGTCCTCGTCCTCCAGTTCCACATCCATCCAAGGGATCACCCCAAGGACAGGCACGTGAATCAGGTCTTCCAGCATGCGAAGCCCCGGTTCAAGGATCTTCACATCACCTCTAAATTTGTTGATCACAACACCCTTGACCCTCGCGCGTTCTTCCTCGGTCAGCAGCATCACCGTACCAAGGAGCGATGCAAATACGCCCCCAAGGTTGATATCACCCACCAAAATGACAGGGGCATCCGCACTTTCTGCCATGGACATATTCACGATATCGCCCTCGCGCAGATTGATTTCCGCAGGGCTTCCCGCTCCTTCAATGACAACGAGATCAACCGTTGCTTCAAGGTCATTGTAGGTATTTTTGATCATTTGACGAAGCTTGGGCTTGTACTGATGGTATTCCATCGCCGTCATATTGCCAATCGCCTTGCCATTAACCACCACCTGTGAGCGGCGGTCGCTGGTGGGCTTGAGCAGCACTGGGTTCATCCGCACGCTTGGCTCAATGCCTGCCGCCTGAGCTTGCGTCACCTGTGCACGCCCCATTTCCAGCCCTTCGCTCGTCACAAAGGAGTTGAGCGCCATGTTCTGCGCTTTGAAGGGCGCAACGCTAAGGCCATCCTGCTTCATCATGCGCAGGATGGCAGCGCATAGCACGCTTTTGCCAACAGATGAACCTGTTCCTTGAATCATCAGTGATTTACCGCGCATGTATGTGTTCCTCCGGTCTTTTGATGAGTATTACATGAATATCCCTCGCCAGTGCTGGGATGATTTTTTCTTCTACGCCACCCACCGCACCTGAATCCTTGGACACCATCACGCGGATGTCCAGCTGATCGTATAGAGCGGCGTTGAGTTCCTGCGAAAATGGCCCGTGCATCGCGATGATATGGCTGGGCAAAACGCCTGCTGACAGGCATAGCTCGAGTGCCTGTATCGTAGGTAAAACACGCACATACAGGCGATTCGGGTCAATTGCTGCGGTGTAAATGCCAATGGTATGACTACCTGTGGTTAGGAGTACATTGCCATCGGTAGCAGATAATGCCTTTGTAGCTGATGCTGCATCAGCTACATGTTGAACATCATCCTGCCAGCTTTGTGCGTCTTGCTTGGGACGTTCCATCCGCTCATAGGGAATATTAAGTTGCTGGGCGCAGGCGTGAATCGTCGCGGTTGCCCGTGTGGCAAACGGATGGGTTGCATCAATGATTCGCGATGGATTCTGCTGCTTCATAAGCGCAAGCATGGCACGCTCATCCAGCACCCCCACATGGCAATTCATAGCTTGCGGCAGGAGTGCACGCGCGTAGGAACTCGTGACGCAGACGGTCACTTCCTGTCCCTGCGATGCGGTAAGCATTGCGGTTTCTCGTCCCTCCGTTGTGCCGCCAAATATCAATATCTTTCCCATAATGCATTCACCAACCGCTCGTTTTCTTCTTTGGTTTTCACTGCTAAGCGCAGATATTCTGTCCCCAGTCCAAAGGAGGCACAGGTGCGCACGAGGATACCAACGTCTCGAAGCTTCAAAACGTCCTCCGTCATGTCACGCCCGAAATCCACCAGCAAAAAATTCGCTTGCGATGGATGTACCATTGCCCCGCGTGCAATGAGTGCCTGCACCATCTGCGCGCGGCGCTGCTGATTCATCGCAGCATCTGCCTTGATTTCGTCCAAATGCGCTGGCAGGTTTGCAGCGACTGCCGAAGCCAGCATATTCAGGCTCCAAGGCAAGTCCTTTTTTTCTAGCACAGATATTACCTTTGGGTCTGCTAGTACATACCCAAGGCGCACCCCTGGGATACAGAGCGTTTTGGTTAGTGAACCAACGATGATCAAGTCATTGGAAATATGCTTTCTCACGCTGTTTTCTGCGCAATAGTCGATAAACGCTTCATCCACCACGAGCGTTGCCTGATGCTTTGCAGCTTTTTTGTGGATATTCAGCACCTCGCTAGGTGTGAGCGCATGGCCTGTGGGGTTATTGGGATTGCAGAGCATAAGCGTATCACCGCATGCAATGCTGTCCCCAAAGCTGGCAAGCTCCCTGCCGTGAATTATCGCACGCTGAGCATACTCGCCAAAGGTAGGCATCCGCAAATGAACCTTGCCAGCTGACAGCGACAGCGCAAGGTCAATCGCGACCGCACCGCCCGCGGTTGGCAACACACAATCTTCGGTGACACCTGCATAGGCTGCTAATCCAGCACGTGCCGCAGTCATAGCGATATCGGGGTAATACCGTGCATCAGCAAGCGCACTTTTCATCACCTGCCCCGCCCACTCAGGCATTCCCTCCGGACGAAGATTCGCCGAAAAATCAAGCCACCTTGAAGGCGCGTCACTCCCCCATACATTGCCGCCATGGATCATAGCCAGAACCTCCTGACGATTTCGGGATGATTCGCAAAATGCACATGCGCAAACGCCGCGAGCGTGCGCTCCTTCTCAAAGCCGCATTCCCATGTGCGCTGTGGCTGAGACGCCTTTTGGATTTGATAGGCATACTGCACATCGCCTATAGGCTCTGCAACCGAATGATGGAATTCATGCGCAGGAAATGTTAAGCCTGATCGCTCGTTCACGCTCACATAACCAAACCGCTGCAAACGATCTGTCATATAGCAATCGACAGGCAAAAAGCCCACCATATCATGGCCGTCAATGCTTTGGGATAGGTACATCAGCCCCCCGCATTCACCGTAGCAGGGCATCCCGTTTTCAAGTGCAAGTAGGATGTCTTTACGCATAAAGTCATTACCTGTTAACTGCTCTGCAAACATTTCAGGAAATCCTCCGCCGAAATACAGCCCATCCAGATTAGCAGGCAAAACGATATCATGTAGCGGCGAAAACTCAACCAATTCCATCCCCATTTTCTCCAGAAATTGCAGATTTGCAGCATAGTAGAAACTGAACGCCGCATCGCGCGCCACGCCTAAGCGATAGGGCGCAACGGACTCGACCTGCACATTGTGATATGGAAGCGTAGGAGCCTCCGACGCAATTTGAAGAAGCAATGGAATCTCCAAGGTTTGCTGTGCCTCACTTGCGGCAGCCGCAATGCGGGAAGCCGCATCGGGCAATTCCTCTGCTGGGATTAGCCCTAAATGACGGCTTGGGAAAGCAAGATGTACATTCTTGGTCAGATATCCCACGCAGGGAAGCCCCGTATAGTGCGCAATCGCTTCCTGCACAAGGCGATAATGATGCTCACCTGATACGCGGTTGACCAGCACGGCCTTGACATGGCTATCCTCCACCATCGACGTAAACCCTTTGACCTGCGCCGCGACACTTGCTGCGCCGCCGCTGGCATCCACAACGAGAATGGTCGGCGTCTTTGTAAGTCTTGCCATATCCCATGTAGAATTTCGCAGGGTTTTCATGTCGCTGCCGTCATAGTAGCCCATCACGCCCTCAATCAAAGCGATATCGCTTTGATGATCCAGCAATGAAAAGATGGTGTTATCATCCATCAACCATGTATCAAGGTTGTGCGAATCCTTACCGCATACCATGCGGTGAAAGCCCGTGTCGATATAATCAGGACCGACCTTATAGGGCGCAACGCTCATGCCGCGCTGCATGAGCGCAGCCATCACGAGCAAGCTGGCGGTCGTTTTACCGCAGCCGCTGCTTGTCCCCGCAATGAGAATCCTCATGTGCGCGCCCCCTCAATGCCGTAAAGCAAGGCATTGACGATAGCAGCCGCGATATTGCTGCCACCGCGGCGACCCCTTGCCACAATGCAGGGAATACCACTTTCGCAAAGGGCTTCCTTTGCTTCGACCACATTCACAAAGCCAACAGGCACGCCAATGACCGCCACATCCTTGGGCGGTGCATTTTCAAATAGCGGAAACAAAAAGGTGGGTGCATTGCCGCAGACGAGCAGCTTTTTCCCTGGCAAACTAAGCGCATGCTCCATGCTCACATAGGCACGGGTGGTTTCCCTCGCTTTCGCGGCTTGGGCAATGCTTTCATCAGCCATAAAGCAGAGGGCATTGACCCCAAGCTTGCTAAGTGCGGGCTTGTTGATGCCAGCGAGCGCCATGTTTGTATCGGTGATAATCGCCATGCCGCCTAGAAGCAGTTCGCGAATGATAGATACCACATTCGGCGAAAAATACAAAGACTCCGCAAAAGAAAAATCCGCTGTAGAGTGGATCACGCGCTTCACAATGGGCTTAATATCAGGTGCAAGCTCTACTTGCAGTTCCGATTCGATGATCTCCATGCTCCTGCGCTCAATGTCCATAGGTCTCATATTTACCATTCAATTCCTCTCCTCGCGTGAAGTCCCTCGGTTTCAAAGGGATGCTTGTCAGGCATGATGCGGCTTACATAATCAGCTCGCGCTATCAACCAATCGGGGGCGTATCGGCCTGTAACCACGCATTCACCGTGTACTAAAGCCACATCAATCAGCCTTTGCGCGGTTTCATCATCCACCAAATGATGATGGAGCGCCATTCCTAGCTCGTCCTGCACCGTGATAGCGGGCTTTTCGGCTGCAATGAGATCAATTAGTTCATTCGCCTGTGCGGTTTGCACGATGGCTTCTTCCGCCAGTTCTTCCTCGTTCATGCGCGAGGTGAATTTCTCAATGGGCTTTGCTTCAAAAAGGATGACACCCGGAAACTGCGCAAGCGCGAGCAGCTCGCCCGAGCGTCCGTTCTTCATAAACTGAGCGATGAGTACGCGCCGCTCGTGTCCAATGCTGCGAAGCGCAAGCCCCATGGCTGCGGTGGTTTTTCCCTTGCCCTCGCCCGTATATAGATGTAGTTTATTTTGCATATTGCCCCTCCCACTGACCAAGGATTGCTCCTTTGCCGTCCAGTATCATTGTATCAACGCATACCGCTTGATAAACCCGTGCCATGCAATAATCGCTTGCGGCGTGGCATAAACGGTCAAATACCTCCTGATAGCCCGCTGCGATAATCGGCTGAATCGCACCATCCAGCGTTACGCCGTTTTCAATCTCCATTAGCAATGAAATCGGTGCACCCTTGAGCGCCAGATGCGCAATCAATGTCTCGCGTCTGCCATCTCCATAGCGGCTATGCGTTTGCATGCTGCCACCTGCTACCTTCACCAGTTTACCTGCTTGTCCCGCCAGAAGCAAGCTCGTAAAGCCAAGCTCTGCCGCCCCGTCCAGTGCAAAACCGACAAAATTGCTGACCTGTACACAGCTCATTTGTGGGTAGATCTCTTTGAGTGCTTGCTCGCCCTGACTGCCAAAAACCAGTGCAATTCGGTCGTGTCCTTGCGCATGATGCATCGACATTTCCAGATAGATGGATTCCGTCAATGCTTCCTCGCTCATGGGGCGAACGATGCCCGTTGTGCCAAGCACCGAAAGGCCGCCCACCACGCCAAGCCTCGGGTTGAAGGTCTTTGCCGCAAGCTCCGCGCCGCCAATGATGCTGACCGTCACAGCTGCCGCTTGCGTGGGGTAAACAGCGCGAACAGCCTCCTCGATCATTTGGCGCGGCACTGGGTTGATGGCGGGTTCGCCCACAAGAAGCTTTAGCCCGGGCAGAGTGATTGTGCCAATGCCCTCTCCCGCCAGAAAACGAATCGCTCCGTCTTCCTTGTGCAAGGCTACCTGCACCTGCACCTCACAGCCCTTGGTGATGTCGGGATCATCCCCCGAATCCTTGATCACGCCGCAGGTATAGTTGCTTCGCTCTAGGATCGCGGGTGCATAGGTTCTACCCTCGGGTACAACGATTTGGACACGAGTAGGGCATTCACCGTCCCTTTGCCAAAGGCAGCTTGCAAGCGCACATGCCGCCGCGCAGCTGCCTGTTGTGAAGCCTTCCTTGAGCTTTTTCACAGACGATACCCGCGCGGCGTGAGCATGCGTCCCATATGAACGATGGTTTCGCTTGAGCCTATGAATACCGTGGTAAACATATCAAGCTGCGATTCACGCAATTCAGCTAGGGTCAATATGCGCTTTTCCTGCCCTTCTCGAGCGATATTCCGCACCCAGCCGCAAACCGTATCGCTGGAACGATGCTCTAGTAGAATATCGCATGCACGGGATAAATGTACTGTGCGCGTCTTGCTATAGGGATTGTACAAAATCACGACAAAATCCCCAAGAGCCGCCGCTTGCAGTCGTTTTTGAATCCGATCCCATGGGGTCATGAGATCGGACAAGCTGATCACAACAAAGTCGCCGCTTAATGGCGCGCCAAGCACTGCTGCTCCGCTCAGTGCTGCGGTCACGCCCGCGACGATATGAATCTCGTCCGTTTCCTCCGCCATTTCAAGTAGCAATGCCGCCATGCCGTACACCTGCGCATCACCCGAGCAGCAAAGCGCCACTTTTTTGCCCGAACGTGAAAGCTGCAACGCCTCCGCGCAGCGTTCTTTTTCGCCCCGCATACCTGTTTCAAAGGTGGATTTATCAGGATAATCGCCGCGCAGAAGATCAATGTAGGTGGTGTATCCAACGAAGATATCGGCGTTGTGCAAAGCATGCACCGCCTCTAGCGTACGTCCTTCCGTGCTGCCTGCACCAATGCCAATGACGTGAATCATATCGAATCCTCCCCTGCTAGCGCAAGCGTAACGCCGTCCATGGCGGTTTTTCCCATGAGCAAAATGCCTCTTGACGCGAGCACCGCCGCGCGTTCGCATACGCATCCAACG
>LFRM01112269.1_pt1 | contig 12468 bp, 10 predicted proteins | sample 618341 | NCBI WGS metagenome assembly LFRM01 (sample SAMN03654438, study PRJNA283298) | anaerobic digester metagenome | isolation source: pool of bioreactors CSTR01a, CSTR02a, and CSTR03a thermophilic anaerobic... | place: Denmark: Kgs. Lyngby | collected 2014-05-21
GCGAGGCCTTTTTCGTATCCAAAATCCAGCATTTTGGCGTCATGGCAGTCGGAGGATAGGATCACGCGCCCGCCTATGCTTCGCCAGTAAGTCAGCAGCACCGGTTTGGGATAGGGGAGAAGTGCGCCGGCGCGAGCCATCGCGCCGGTATTGACTTCCAATAGATCGCAGCCCGTGATAGCCTTGTCCATGGCGGCATAGGCTAAGCGCAGGTAATCTTCACTGTCTTCGTCGAACATGTTCAACTTCGCGTTATTCCTGGCGACCAGGTCAAAGTGGCCAATGATATCCGGCCGGTAATCCGCAATATAGCGCCCTAACACATCATAGTACTGCTGAACAAAAAAGAGACCTTGCCCGTGCCATTCCCTGACGAGCGCTTCGCTTAGGACATCCGGGTTTCCGTCCACCGAGATAAGCCGGGCAGAAGAGGTTAGGTAATGCACGGAGCCTATGACATAATCAAACCGCTCGCGGTTGGCAATAGAATAGTAATCCCGCTCCATGCCAAGACGCAGGGCGATGACATCTTTGTAAATATCCTGCAGGCGCTTGATCTCCGAAATGTACTCCTGTTCACTTTCCTCACTCAGGCCAAAAAGCGGCACATCAAAATCCTGCTTTGCGTGCTCGGAGAAACCCAGGCTTACAAAGCCTTTTTGTATGGCGGCGCCAACCATTTCTTCGGCGGTGTTTTTGCCGTCTGTGAACAGCGTATGCGCGTGCGGCGTGGATAGTGGCAGCATGCTATTCCCTCCCGGCCGCCGCGCGTATAATTTGAAGCGACTGTTCGAGGCACTTGTTATTGCACGCCAGCACGCAGGCGGGGCGGCCGAAGTCCTCGTTGTTTTCAAGGGGCATGGCGAAATGTGCTCCGGATTCCTTGACGATCAGCGATGCGGCGGCATAATCCCACGGCGACAGGCTCATTTCAAAGAAGACATCAGCGCGGCCTGCTGCTATTTCGCACATTTCCAGCGCCGCAGAACCGCTGCGCCTCAAATCGCCCGCGTGGGTCAAAAACTCGAGCGCTGCGTTCATACCTTGGCGCGACAATTCCGGCTGATAGGGTGACGTCCCAAAGTTGACCAGCGCAATGTCAAACGTCGTATCGGACGGTTTGATGGGGTGGCTGTTGAGCGTGGCGCCGTGGCCATTTTCGGCGCGGAAAAACTCATTGCTGTAGGGATTGAAAATAACGCCCAGGATGGGCCGTCGGTCGCTCAGCAGGGCCACAGATATGGCGGAACATTTGCGGCCCTTGATAAAATTGAACGTACCGTCGATGGGGTCCACTACCCACGTGGGCGCGTCTGTCAGGGCTGAATTATCCTGCTCTTCCGAAAAAAAGACGCTGCCGGGCAAAAATGCCTGCAGTTTCCCGTGCAGGTATTCCTGCACCATCACGTCCGCGTCGGTTACGAAATTGTTGTGGCCGGGCTTTCGATGCGCCGGTGCTTTTTCATTATCCAGCATAATGCGCGCTGCGCCGCGCACGATTGTCTCCAGTTTTCCGTTCATACATACCTCCTCAAGGCGGTTTTGATTATAGCACAGGCACAGGGAATGTGCTATGATGCCACAAACGGGAGGATACTGCGTGGAATCAATGTCGATACGATCAAAACTGGCGGAAGACCTTATCACGAAAAGGTACCGCAAGACCATCTGGAAGAACTTCATATCAGCGCTCAAACAGTACCGTTTGATTGAGGAAAACGACCGCATTGGGGTGTGTGTTTCGGGCGGCAAGGATAGTTTCCTTATGGCCAAATGCATGCAGCTGTTGCAAAGGCACAGTGATTTTCCGTTCGAACTGCGCTTTTTGGCGATGGATCCAGGCTACTCGGCTGAAAACAGGCGCATGATCACAGATACGGCGGAGGAACTGGATATTCCCCTTGAAATGTTCGACGCCCGGATACTGTCCATCGCGCAGGGCGCGTCTTCACCTTGCCATATCTGCGCTGCCATGCGCAGGGGTCATCTTTATAAGGAGGCGCAAAAACACGGCTGCAACAAGATCGCGCTGGGTCATCATTTTGACGATGTGTGTGAAACCGTATTGCTGAGCATGCTCTACGGCGGGGAATTCAAAACCATGATGCCCCGCTTAAGCAGTGCCAATTATGCCGGAATGCAGCTGATCCGCCCGTTGTACCACGTGCGGGAAAAACATATCATTGCGTGGAGGAACGCTTGCGCAATCACCACCGCAACCTGTTCCTGTAACGTCACACAGCGCATAGACGGGGGCAAGCGTAAGGAAGTGAAGCGCCTTCTGGCGCAATTGGCAAAACAGAACCCCCAGGTGTTGAGCAACATTTTTGCGTCGACGCAGGCGGTCAATCTGCAGACGGTGCTCAGTTACCGGGACGGTCAGGGCGAACCCGCATTTTCTGCGCTGGACAGGCCTCATTCGCTTGACAAAAACACTTGAAACACTTACACTCACTTTACAAGCCGTGCAAGGAGGCATATGTATGCAGGAGCAATTCTTGCTCTGATCAGTAGGAATGTTCTAATGAGTGACGATTAGGGCGGGTTGTTATCCGCCGCGCGTATGAAGCAAAGCAGCATCAGCGCTGTCGAAATAGAAAGACCGGACATTAATTCAACGACAAATGCACATAAAGGAACGACTACACATTACACGGGCCATGCGGGCGTGCGTGCGCTTCCTCTGTGGGACGTGCGCAAATCCATAATTCAACAAAAAACACAGGAGGCAATCCATGCAAACCCTCGAAGAACTTAAGGTGATGACCGTCGCCCAGCTGCGCAAATATGCCAAGGAGCAGGGCATAGAGCTTGTGACCAATATGGCCAAGCAAGCGATCATTGACAAGATATATGCCGCCCAGCCGAAGCCTGAGGAAAAATCGGAGAGCGAACAGCAGAAGAAGGCACCGGCGCGCCGTGCGCTCATCATTTCTGATGAAAGCGATGACATCCCGGTGATGACTGTCAACACCCGCTCGCGCTCTGCGCAGGCGCCGATCAAGCCCCCTGCTCCGGCGGTGTCCGCGCCGCGGCCCACGCCGCAGCCGCCCAAAGGCAACAAGCCTGCTTTTACGTTGCAGGGCGCGCGCGCCTGGCATAATCCGCAGCCGTTTGCGACCCAGCAAACGGGCAGCAAGTACGCGCCTTCTTTGGGCACGCCATTGATTGCCGGGGACACCAAGCCTGCCTATAAGCCGGCCTTTACCCGCTTCGGCCCCGACGTCTCCGCGCAGCCGGAGATTGCCCCACAGTCGCCTCAACCGCAGCATGTGTTTCGTCCTGCTTATGCGCAGCAGGAGCCTCGCCGGACACTGGTGCCAAAGCCAAGTCAGCCCTCAGGAATGCCCGGAGATACATACTTTCCGTCCAGCCCGCTCAATGCGCGGGAAAGCCGCGCCGAGGATAATGGCGCGCCGGAGTTTTTGTCTGCGGGTGATGTAGGCGAAGGCGCGGGTGTCCTGGATATTCATCCCGATGGCTACGGGTTCCTAAGGGCAGGCAATTACCTTCCCAGCCTCAAGGACATCTACGTTTCCAATGCCCAAATACGCCGCTTTGCACTGCGAAACGGTGATTACATCGAAGGCAAAACTCGTCCGCAGCGCGAAATGGATCGCTACAGCGCTTTGCTGTTCATCAATAAAATCAACGGCGAAGAGGTCACCGGCCGTCCGCCGCGCAGGGACTTTGACAAGCTGACAGCCATTTATCCCCATAGGCGCATCAAATTATCCAGCCGCACGCATAAGAACCTCGCCTTGCGCATGATAGATCTCTTTTCGCCCATTGGCTTTGGGCAGCGCGCTTTGATGGTGGTGCCCCGGCAAATGGATACTGCGGCATTCTTTGGTGCCGTGGCCGCGTCCACAAAGGAAAACTATCCGGAACTCACTGCCATGTTGCTCTTGGTGGATGAGAAGCCCGAAGAAATAACTGCCATCAAAAATAAGGTGGATGCCGAAATACTCTACACCACGTTTGATGAGCCTCCGGAAAACACTGCGAGAGTCAGTGATATGGTCGTGGAACGTGCAAAACGCCTTGCCGAAAGCGGCAGAGATGTGCTGCTGATGCTCAATGACTTTACCGCCCTTTGCCGTGCTTACAATAACATGATGCCTCAAAGCGCGCGCGAACTGCGCGGAGGCCTTGTGGCCGGCGCGCTCACCAAGCCCAAGCAGTTGTTGGGGGCGGCCCGCAACCTGAAAGAAGGCGGCAGTATCACGGTGGTCGCCGCCATCATAGGCGAAGAAGAAGGCACGCTGGGCAGCGCCGTCATGGACGAAGTGCAAAGCGTTGTCAACGCAAAAGTGATATTTGATGACGCGCTGCATATCAGCGGCGTCGAGCCGCCCTACAGCCTGCAAAAAAGCCAAACCACACAGGGGAATGCCTTGCTGACGCGAGACGAAAGCGAAGTGGTCGGCCATGTTCGGGAGCTTACCAAGGGCCGCAGCGATGAGGAAGCGGGGCGCCTCATACTTTCCATGATGGAAAAAACGGATACCAACCGCGAATTCACCACGCGCTTTGACAGCTGGATGGAAATAGAAAAGCAAGGCTGATTTATTGGGAGGACACATGAGTATAGCGATTACCCCTTTTGGAAAGAACAACGAAGGCCGACAGGTGGACAAGATCACCCTGACCAACGCCAAAGGAAGCAGCGCATCCTTCATCAATTACGGTGCGCATATCGTCAGTATAATCGTTCCTGATAAGGAAGGCATTTTCGCGGACGTATGCCTGGGGTACGACAGCGTGGAGGATTATGGGCGTCCGCGTAACGGACATATCGGCTCGACAGTTGGGCGCTACGCCAACAGGATCGGCGGCGCCAAATTCGAACTGAATGGCATTGAATACCATTTGCCCGCTAACGACGGCAAAAATTGCCTGCACGGCGGCATGGACGGCTTTCGCAGAAAGTTGTGGTCATACGATGTAAAGGAAGCGTCTGAGTGTGATTCCGTCACCATGACCTACGTGTCGCCGGACGGCGAGGAAGGGTTCCCCGGGACGCTTACCACTACCGTCACGTTCACTTTTGACGACAACAATCGCCTGGGCATCCGCTATGAGGCGGTGTCCGATGCCGATACTGTCATCAATTTCACCAATCACGCTTATTTCAACTTGGCGGGCGAGGGCGATACGCTCGCCCATCTGCTCAAGATCGAGGCAGACGAAATTACCGAGGTGGATGAAGAACTTATCCCCACCGGCTGGTTTGCGCAAATCAAGGAGACGCCCTATGATCTGCGCAGCTTTAAATCCCATCGAGACTGCCTTAAAGAGCGCAGGAACCATCCGGCATTTGACCGCGCCGATGGGTTCGACGTCAATTACGTGATCAACGGCGAGGGTTTCCGGCTTGCTGCCACGGTGCGCGAACCCAATAGCCGCCGGGAAATGACGGTAGAAACCGACCAGCCGGGTATTCAGTTGTACAGCGGGCAAGGCCTGAAAGCCACGGGGAAAGGCGGCGCAGCCTATGGGCCGTACGCAGGGATCGCGCTGGAAACACAGCATCATCCCGACAGCGTTAATCAGCCCGCTTTTGAAAGTACAGTGCTTAGAAAAGGGGAGACGTTCTGTTCTGAAACCGTCTACGCCTTTGGCGTCTACTGAATAACATAAAGAAAAGAGGCCGCGGCAACAACATGTCGCGGCCTCTTTTTTGTGATCATATGCTGCTTAGGATGTCCGTATAGCCGGGCAGGGGCCAAAGATCACGGCTGGTAAGCTTCTCCAGGCTGTCCGCGGCATCACGCAGCGCCTGCATAGCGGGCAAGACCAATGCCGCGTAGGTTTTTGCCTTGCCCAATGTGTCCGTGAGCTTTTCGGCCTGGCTTAGGGTGTCTTCCAGCTGCGCCATGCCCGCGTAGAGTTGGCACAAGTGCGCTTCAGACTGTTCCAGCGTCATCGCTTCCGGCGGCGAATTCTTGAGTACGGTTTGCTTCTGGCGGATATTGTCGCAAAGCATTGCCTGCTGCCTGATAACGGCGGGGACAATGTCACGCAGCACCATCTCCAGCATCACGTGCCCCTCAATGGCAATCACTTTGCAGTAGTTGTCAGCATGGATCTCATAGCGGCTGCGCAGTTCCGATTCACTCATCACTTTGTGGCGCTCAAACAGCGAAATGTTCTCTTCCTCAATCAGGGCATGCAGGCAATCAGGGGTCGCTTTGTCGTTCTTGAGACCCCTTCGCGACGCCTCCTGTATCCACTCTTCCGAATAGCTGTTGCCGTTAAAAATGATGCGCTTGTGCTGCACGATGCATTCCACGATCAATTGCTGGCAGGCCAGCTGGAAGTCGTCGGCGGCCTCGAGTTTATCGGCAAAGTCGCTGAGTGTATCGGCCACGATCGTATTGATGACCGTGTTGGGCGCGGCAGTGGACATGGAGGAGCCAAGGGAGCGGAACTCAAACTTGTTGCCGGAAAAGGCAAAGGGTGAAGTGCGGTTGCGGTCGCTGGAATCCCTGGGGATGCGTGGCAGCGTGTGCACGCCCACGCTCATTGTCGCGTTCGTTTCCTTAACGTAGGTGTTGTGGTGTTCCAAAGCATCCAGCACAGCTGCCAGTTCATCCCCCAGATAAATGGACACGATGGCAGGCGGTGCTTCGTGTGCGCCAAGACGGTGGTCGTTGCCGGCACCGGCGACAGAAACACGCAAAAGGTCCTGGTGCAGATCCACTGCGCGCAATATGGCGCAAAGGAACAGCAGGAATTGCGCGTCGCCCGCAGGCGTATCGCCCGGTTCCAGGAGGTTGACGCCTGTGTCAGTGGAAAGACCCCAGTTGTTGTGCTTGCCGGAGCCGTTTATGCCGTAGAACGGCTTCTCATGCAGTAGGCACACCATATCATGTTTGAGGGCCGTGTTTTGCAGCATCGCCATGATCAGCTGGTTGTGGTCCGTAGCGATGTTGGAATTTTCAAACACCGGAGCCAGCTCATGCTGTGCGGGCGCGGTTTCGTTGTGTTCGGTTTTGCATGGGATGCCCAATTTCCACAGTTCCTCGTTAAGGTCGCGTGTAAAGCAAGACACGCGTGGTTTGATGGAGCCAAAGTAATGGTCGTCCAGCTGTTGTCCTTTGGAAGGGGGCGCGCCAAATAAAGTGCGGCCGGTGCTTTGCAGATCGCGCCGCCTGTCAAACACTTTTTTGTCAATGAGGAAAAATTCCTGCTCGGCGCCCGTGGTTGGAAACACGCGCTGTGCATCGCGGTTGGAAAACAGGCGCAAAATGCGCAGCGCCTGTCGGTTCAGTGCGTCCATGCTGCGCAGCAGCGGCGTCTTTTTGTCCAGTGCGTCGCCCGCATAGCTGCAAAAGACGGATGGGATGCACAGAGTATCATCCTTGATAAAAGCGTAGCTGGTGGGATCCCACCCGGTGTAGCCGCGCGCTTCAAAGGTGGCGCGCAGGCCGCCTGAGGGAAAAGAGGAGGCGTCCGGTTCACCACGCACCAATTCCTTGGCGCCAAACTCCATGATGGCACTGCCGCCCTTTACAGGGTTGAGGAATGCTTCATGCTTTTCCGCAGTAACGCCGGTTAGCGGCTGGAACCAGTGAGTGAAATGTGTGCAGCCCTTCTGGATGGCCCAATCCTTCATGGCGTTGGCAATGACGCCTGCCACTTCTTCAGGCAAAGGGCGTCCGGTATTGACCATGCGGTGCATGGCTTCGTAGGTTTCCCGGGGGAGGCGCTTGCGCATTACCCCATCGTTAAAAACGAGGCTCCCAAAGATTTCGTCAGGTGTTCCCAAAGCATCTCCTTTACAAAAGCGTGATAGAGTTCTCCTGGCAATACGCGCGGGTCTCTTCATTCCAAAAGGACGATTGCACTTCTCCGATATGCGCCTTTTGCAGCAGCAGCATACACATACGGCTTTGGCCGATGCCCCCGCCAATGGTGTATGGGAGACTGCCGCTCAGTACTGACCGGTGGAAGGGAAGCCGTCGCCTGTCTTCACACCCGGATAATTGAAGCTGCTGTGACAAGCTTTCAGGCGACACACGGATTCCCATGGAGGAGAGTTCCATAGCGATATTAAGTGTACTGTCCCAAAAAAGAATATCGCCGTTGAGCTGCCAGTCGTCATAATCAGGGGCGCGGCCGTCGTGAGGGATCCCGCTTTTGAGTTTTCCGCCGATTTGAAGGATACAGGCGGTGCCGGTTTCCTCCAAAAAAGCCGTCTCCCTTTCCTTAGGCGTCTTGTGCGGCCAGCGATCCTCCAATTCCTGAGAGGTGGCAAAGACGGCTTCTCGCTTAAGACAGACGTCCAGAGCCGGGTATTTCCATTTGAGCATGTCATTGGTAATACAAATGGCTGTAACGATTCGCTGCATCGCGTCTTTCAGGGTGGCTAAGGTACGCATGTCTTTTGTGATGATCTTTTCCCAGTCCCATTGGTCCACATAAATGGAGTGCAGGTTGTCCAGTTCTTCGTCGCGCCTGATGGCGTTCATATCGGTGTACAGGCCTTCACCCACAGAAAAACCATAGTGGTGCAGCGCCATTCGCTTCCATTTTGCCAGGGAATGGACCACTTCCACTTCAGCGTTTGTCTGCGCGATGTCAAAGCGCACAGGCCTTTCCGTACCGTTCAAATTGTCATTGAGGCCGGACGCCGTTTCCACAAAGAGGGGGGCAGAAACGCGTTTCAGATTCAGCGCTTTGCATAGCGCGTTTGAAAACGTTCTTTTGATGATGCCAATGGCTTCCTGCGTCTCATAAAGCGATAAGCGCGAGTGGTAGTTTTTCGGGATCAGCGTCTGCGACATCTTGTCCTCCCTGCGAAAGAATAGGGGAATTATAGGAATTGCGGGCGAGCATGTCAATCAAAGCTCTGTTTTATTTTGGTTTATGGCCTTTTTTTGAGTGTCCTGCCATTCGCCGTTGATGGCGGCGTAGAGCAGCAGGTCCGTAAACGTGCCGTCCGCGTTTTTGCGGGCGTCTTTCTGACAGCCTTCCAAGAGATACCCCGTTTTTGCCATTACGCGGCCCGATCGCACATTGTCCGCATGGCGCCTGAGCGCGATGCGGTGAAAGCCGACCGTATCAAATAGATACCGCGTTACCGCGCAAAGCGCTTCGGGCATCAACCCCCGTCCCCACCATTTCTGTGACAGGGCATAGCCCAGTTCGCAGCTTTCATGGCGCTCGTTCCACTTTGTCACGCTGATGTCCCCAATGACATTACCATCCAGCGTAATGCCCCATCTGAGGACTGTAGGACTCTGGTAAGCTGCCGTTACGTCGGCAATAAAGGCGCGGGCGCTGTCCATGTCCTTGTGCGGCGCCCATCCGGCCATATGGGCGACGACCGGGTCGGACAGCCAATTGGCGTAGGCTTGCTCTGCGTCGTCAAGTGAAAATGGGCGCAGAACAAGTCTTTTGGTGTGGATCATCTCAGTTCCTTCGTGGTGCACCGTTCCGCCCCTCTTTCGTTTGCAGTGTTCCAATCATAGGGCAAGCCGACGAAAGCGTCAAGGCGTCATCCTCAGTTGCATTCGCGCGTTTGTTAGGTATAATGAAGAAAAAGAAGCGCTGCACGGCGGCGGAAAGGGGCCTATATGTCGTCTTTTCCCATCGGGATCATGCTGGAATCCTTCAAACTTCCCTATAAGGAAGCGCTTGCCGCTGCCGCGTCGCTTGATGTGCAGGGGGTTCAGGTGTACGCCACCAAAGGTGATATGGCGCCTGAGAATATGACAGCGCGGAAGCGCAAAGAATTTCTTCACGTGCTCAAGGGCCACGGGCTTACCATTTCCGCATTATGCGGGGATCTGGGTCATGGTTTTGGGGACGCCTCGCTCAATCCCGGACTGATAGAAAGATCAAAGCGCATCATGGATTTGGCAAAGGACCTTGAAACGGACATTATCACGACGCACATCGGCGTGGTACCCGGGGATAAAGACCATCCGCGCTACAAAATCATGCAGGACGCTTGTGCGCTATTGGCCGGCTATGCTGATACTATGCAGGCGCACTTTGCTGTAGAAACCGGTCCGGAAACAGCGGTGACGCTCAGAGGATTCCTGGATTCACTTCATTCAACTGGCGTGGCGATCAACCTGGATCCTGCCAATCTGGTCATGGTGACGGGGGATGATCCCGTTAAGGCCGTCCACACGCTCAGGAAATACATCGTGCACACCCATGCCAAGGATGGCAGGAAACTGAAGGACAAAGACCCCGAAAAAATATACGGCGTCGTATTTGACGACGCCGTAGCCGATGATGCCTTTATTGAATTGCCGCTGGGGGAAGGGGATGTGCCGTTTGAGCCATATCTGCATGCGCTTCACGCTATTGGCTTTGCAGGCTTTCTTACTATCGAGCGGGAAGTGGGGGATGATCCCGCGGGCGATATCCGCACGGCGGTGAATTTCCTGCGCAGCTTGTTCTGATCTAAGCCGCGTCTGCCCGCCAAATGGTGATGGTCAGCGCGCCGTCCTGCACAGTGCCCTCCGGACGGATAGGAAAAGGGTAATTGTTGGTAAACTTGAAATTGAGTGATTCTGTTCCCACAGCCGCGTCCGCGCCATGGGGCAGATAGGAGATACCGCCCGGCCCGTGCGGCCGTCGGTGGTCGACCTTAAGCCCCGGCAGCTGCAGCACCACGTTATACAGCGTACTGGATACCTGGCAGGTCCCCCCGCCATAGCCCAGCGCCGTACCTCCGTCTACCAATACGATGGCGGGAAAGTAGCCGTTCGAACGCCGATACGGACCCAAGTCCCTGTTGAAATTGAAGTTACCGCCGGGCATAATGCGTATTAGCTCAAACTTGTCACAGGAGACCTGCAGATTTTTGATGCGGCCGATATTGTCTTCATCGGTCGAAATCTTGTAGAAGGAAGTGTACGCCGCAATGGGCGCCTGATCATCGTGCGCGTCCGCGGAGGCGTTTATCATCTGGAGCTCACTTAGCAAGCGCGTATCAACATAGCCGTATTGACGCTTGAAGATGAGCTTGGCCCAGCCGTCCTCCACATTGAGGAATGCAAGCCGCGCGCCTGCCGTAAGCGTGATGAGGGTCTCGCCATCCTCGCCCGGCCTGTCACGTACCGGGGCTTCCGCAGCGACCCAGCCAAGGTAGGTGTTCTGTACCCCGGGGTAAGTGGGAGCCAGGGCAGGCACTAAAGACTCCACCGTGTAATCGTCCAGTTTTTCGCGCTGGATATAGCCCAGGACCGTTCCTTCGCGGCCGATTTTCAGCCATGCGGGCAGCACTTCATAGATGTCTACGCGGACGCCTTTGGAAAGGGTACGCAAAGAAAGCGTACCACCAGGTGTGTCATACACTTTGCCTGAATAGCGAAGCTGCGCAGTGTAGAGGGGTTGCGCTCCGGCGAAACCAAGCACGGGAATCATCATGAACAGCGAAAGAAATATCAGGAGAAGTCGTTTCAAATGGGCGCTCCCTTGTAGATGGCAATGAACAGCGACCCGTCCTGCACATGGGCGCGGATAGAAACGGGGAACGCATAGTCGTTACGGAACACGAAATTGAGCGCGCCGCTGGAGGCGTCCACGCCATGGGGCAGGTAGGAAATCCCGTTGGCGCTGTGCGGCGCACGGCGCAGCACGGTCAGCCCCATCAGCTGAAGCACCACATTGTACAGCGTGCTGGATACTTGGCACGAGCCGCCGCCGTATGCCATGGTCCACTCGCCGTCCGCCAGCGCGCCTGCGGGCAGATAGCCGTTGGAGCGCCAGAAGGGCCCCACATCGTTATTGAAATCCAGCGCCTCGCCGGGGTTCAACGTCACCGACATGCGCTCAGAACATACTTTCAGGTTGATGATGCGATTATTGTTCGCCTCTGTGTCCACAATGGTGTAGAAGGAATTGTAGACGGCGATGGGAATGTCTTGCGTGCCGGTTTCGGCTGCCGGCGCAACGGGTTCCAGCGCGGGCAGCAGCCGCGTATCAACGAAGCCGTACTGCCGCTTGAAGATGGTGGACGCCCAGCCGTCCTCAATATCCAGAAAGCCGATTTGAGCACCTTCATGGAGGGTGATGAGTGTTTCGCCCTCGCCGCCCGGTGCGCTCATAACCGGTGTATCCTGCGATACAGTGGCGTAGTAGCGGTTGACGGCAGTGCCAAAGCGCGGTGTTTTGACGGGGTCCACCGCAACGGGGTTCTCGATGCGATGCCTGAGCACGTAGCCGACTTTGCCATTGCTGAGCAGTATTCCCACATAATTGGGCAGCACCTCCACAATGCGAATGCTTTGGCCCGGCTTCATGCTGTCCAGCGTTTTGCTGCCTTTGTCCGGCTTAGCATAAACATTGGTAATGCTGCTCGAAAAAAGCGTGGTGATATTGGCGTCATACAGCACTTTCGGCGCTTGGGCAAATGCCGCGGCGCCGGGCAGCAATGTGAGGCACAAAATGATTATCGCGATTTTTTTAAGCATCTGCGGGACCTCCCTCCGTGGCAGCTCC
>LFRM01353083.1_pt2 | contig 12468 bp, 9 predicted proteins | sample 618341 | NCBI WGS metagenome assembly LFRM01 (sample SAMN03654438, study PRJNA283298) | anaerobic digester metagenome | isolation source: pool of bioreactors CSTR01a, CSTR02a, and CSTR03a thermophilic anaerobic... | place: Denmark: Kgs. Lyngby | collected 2014-05-21
CCGAAGATTTCGAAGCCCGTCGTTTCCTTATGTTCCAAGTTTTTATATACCTTAAAGAAATGCTCGATCTCGTCGGCCATATGAGGCGGAAGTTCCTCCAACTCGCGATAATGGCTCCAGATCGGGTCGCGAAATGGGACGGCGATAATCTTGTCGTCAACCGCGTCCTCGTCGATCATCCGCACGAGACCGATCGGGTAACACTCCACAAGCGAAAGCGGCTCCAAATCCTCGCCGCATAAAACCAAAACGTCGAGAGGATCGTTGTCTCTGCTCAGGGTCCGGGGGATAAAACCGTAATTCGCAGGATAATGGGTGGAGGTATGTAAGATTCGGTCGAGAATAATCATCCCCGTTTCTTTGTCCAGTTCGTATTTTTTCTTGCTTCCCTTGGCGATCTCGATAACGGCGATAAAACGGTTCGCCGTCACCCGCTTCGGATTCAAGTTATGCCAGATATTCATTCTTTCCTCCTTATTTATGTATATTTTACTATATTTGCTTGGGTTATGCCATAATTTTTTGAAAGCATTATAGTTGTCGGGAAAACGAAGATATGCTAGAATTAATTTGTAAACAAGAGAAAGCAGATAAAAAACATAAGGAGCGCGATAATGTTATTTACGCCGCTTAAAATCAAAAACTTAAATCTCAGGAACCGAGCCGTCATGTCGCCGATGTGCACATACAGCGCCGCGGGCGACGGCGTCGCCACGTCCTGGCACCTTGTTCATTACGCTACCAGGGCAGCCGGCGGCGTCGGAGCGATAATCGTCGAGGCGACCGCGGTCGAGCCGCGCGGCCGGATATCCAAATATGATTTGGGGCTTTGGGACGACGGTCAAATCGAAAAACTGAAAGAAATAACCGAAACGGTCAAATCTCTCGGAGCGGCGATCGGCGTCCAGCTCAATCACGCCGGTCGAAAGAGTTTCGTTCCCGAACCCGTCGCGCCCAGCCCTATTCCCTACCATAGCGGTTCAAAACCGCGGGAACTTTCGGAAGCGGAAATCCAGGATATTATCAACGCTTTCCGCGTCGCCGCATTGCGCGCCAAAGCGGCCGGGTTTGACTTCGTCGAGATTCACGCCGCCCACGGCTACCTGATAAACCAGTTTTTATCGCCGCTCACCAACGCGCGAACGGACCGCTACGGCGGAAACGAAATAAACCGCGTCCGCCTGCTTTCGGAAACGATATCATCGGTCCGGGAAGTATGGCCGGAAGAGAAGGCCCTTTCCGTTCGCGTCTCGGCGGAGGAACACGTCAAGGGCGGGTTAAAACCGGAAGACATTGGCCGGATTATGAGCAATTTTAAAGATCAGGTCGATATTATCAACGTCTCCTCGGGGGCGGTCGTAAGAACGGAAATTAACGCTTATCCGGGATACCAGCTCGGTTACGCGGCCGCCGTCAGGAAACTCTCGGGCATCCCAGTAATCGCGGGCGGCCTGATCGCCGAGGCCAACATGGCCCGGATGGCGCTTGAGAGCGGCGCGTGCGATTTGGTCTACTTCGGCCGGGAACTACTGCGCAACCCGTATTTCGTGGCGAACGAAGCCCACAAAGCAAACATAGCGATTTATCAGAAACAGTATCGAAGAGCATATGAATAATATGGCATTTTTTCTCCTAAACAAAAGACGGCCGCGGCCGTCTTTTTTCTTTTATTTAAAGCCCTTCGCCAAAACGCGAGCTGCGAGCGCGAGTAAAATTATCCCGCCAAGCGCCCTCGCCTTGTCTTCCAGGACGCTCCCGCAGAAGCAGCCTAAGTAAACGGAGACAAAAGACAAAATAAAAGTCACGATAACAATCACAAGCGCCGTTCGAAATATCCCGGCGCCGACAAACGCCAGCGCCAACCCGACAAACAGCGCGTCGATGCTCGTCGCCAGGCCCTGCAGCAGAATCGTTTCCTTTCCAACCCGTCGGGAACACGCGGCGCCCTCGGTAGTCAAAGCCTGGTAAAGCATCCGGCCGCCGAGGAGAAAAAGCAACAAAAAGGATAAATATTGAGCGATATCTTGAATAAGGGCGCTAAACGCGCGGCCGAAATAATAACCGAATACCGGCATTATCCCCTGAAAAAGGCCGAACACAAGGGCTATATATAATGCTTTGCGCGGGCGGGCGCGCCGCTCGGCCATGCCGTTTGCCATCGCCACGGCCGAGGCGTCCATCGCGACGCCAAACCCGATCATTATCGAAAGCGTTAAATTCACGATTCCTCCAATTAAATTATCTTCCCGCCTAATATATATTAGCGCCGGCGCGAATGTATAACCGGAGGATAAATTAAACGACCCGTCTTAACTCTTCGTTCAGAAGCGAATACAAATAAGCGCTGACCCGTTTTGGCGAGACCGATCGCAAATACCCCGAATAAAGGTTAAGCTGGCGGTCATATTCCTCTTTGTTTATGTCGCTAAGTTTATAGTCGATAACGATCAGTTCTTCTTCCGTCTCCAATATCAAGTCGATTACGCCGCTTATGCTCTCATCCCCCCGCCGCCACAAAAACCTGTGCTCGTGGTAGGAGTCGATAATCTTTTTCTCGCGGAAGAGAGGCAAGCGGAAAAAGCGCGTGATCTTCTCCTTCGCGAATTCCGCTTCCCCGAGTTTTTCAATCTGCGGGGCGGGATCGGCGGTAAAGTCGATTAATTCCAAACAGCGGTGGATTCTCGTTCCCAATTCCATCGCCAAAAGCCGTTCCCGAGAAACTAGTTCCGCGGCGGGCGCGGAAGCGACGATTTTTTCCGCGCGAACGCGCTCCGTTTTAATTTGCTTCTTCTCGATTGGTTTCCCGGGAGTCGCCTCAAGCGACTCCGGTTTTTGCCGGAAGCGATATTCTAGCGTTATCGCTTTCGGCTGTCGCGGCGCGGTAAAGCTCGAGAGCGTGTATTCCAGCGACGACAAAATCGAGTAAAACGACTTGTAATTAAGCCTGTCCGCCAAAGGAACGACGCCGCCGTCCAACCGGTAGGTCTCCATAAGCCGGGGCGATACGATAATTATTTTTTCCCGCGCCCTGGTGAGCGCGACGTAAAACAAACGGATTCTTTCCCCGATATCATCGGCGATGAATTTTTGCCGGACAAGGGGTCTTAAAAAGGTATCCTTCACGCCCTCGTCGAAAACCGGCAGGACAATCCCGTAATCGCAGGAAAAAAGCGCCCGAGCCTTGACGTCGGTTTGCTTAAAGGCGGTTTCCGTGTCGGCGTAATAACAAACGGGAAATTCCAATCCTTTTGATTTGTGAATCGTCATCATGTTGACGGCTTCCTCGCTGATAACCGCCGGCCGCTCCAGCTCGGCGGCGGGACCGGCTTCCTCCAACGTCTCAAGATACGCGACCGCGTCGGCGAGGCGATAGCCGATTTTATCGAGCTCGCGAAACTTATTGATGAGAAAGTTCAGTTTGCTTTCCGCCTGCTCGACATTGCCGAGGCTCACTATTTTTTCATAAAAGCCAAAAACCCGGTATATTTCGCCCAAAATTTCGCTTAAGGTCGATTTTCGCGCCGTTTCCTTAATAAATATCAACTTCTCGTAAAACTCGCCATAAAGCGATTTTAGTCCTTCGAGCGGGCCGACGGCGTAAATTTGCGCGATGAGGTCGTCCGGCGCCGCGACGACAAAACTTCGGAGCGCGCCGATCAACGCGTCGGCGAAAAGCCCTTCATCGGGTTCGGCGCCCGACAAGGCCAGCGCGCAGCGGAGAATGTTTTTAATCACGTAAACTTCGCCGCTCTCGGCAAAACCCTCCTCCTTGTGAATCATCAGCGGAATTTTCAGGAACTCGAAGACGCGCTTGTATAAATCGAAGCGCCGCTTCTCGGGCGCGAGGATAGCGAAGTCGGAATAAGAAGCCGGTCGCATCCCTTTTCGCGCCCTATCGTAAACTTGATAGCCGCGCGTCATTTTTTCGCGAATATCCTCGGCGATAATGAACGCCTCGATTTCCTCGGGACGGAAACCGGGAAGCGGGTCGTAGATCAAAAGCGCGAGGCGGTAATCATCGCCGCCGCGATGACTTAAGTATGTCTCGTTCCCGAAAAGGAGCGCGTGACCGTCATTATAATCGACCCCGCCCATCTCCGGAGACATCACCCGCGAAAAAACTTCGTTTATGCCGGCGAGGACCTCCGGGCGCGAGCGGAAGTTTTTCGCAAGATCAATCACGATTCCGCCGCCGTTGTTTTTAAAATCGTGGTAACGGCCCCGAAATATGTCGGGGTTGGCGTTCCGGAAGCGGTAGATCGACTGCTTGACGTCCCCGACCATATAGACGTTTCCCGAGGAAATTCGCGCGATAAGCATCTCCTGCAAGTCGTTTGTGTCTTGGTATTCGTCGATCAAAATCTCGTGGGTCTCGTTTTTGATTTTCTCGGCGATTTCCGGGTTTTCTTCCAGCAGCCGGATCGCCATCTTCGCGATATCGTTATAGGAATAGCAGTCAAGGCGGCGCTTGAAAACCGTCATTTTCGCGTCAAGCCTGCGGATTATCTCAATGATAATTTCCGCGACATCCTTGGTCGATAAAACGTCTTCAATCATTTCTTTCTCGTCCCGAAAGCTCAGGTAATCCCTGATTTTATCCAGGCTTTTATTGATCAATCCCCGCTGGTAGACTACTTTCGCTTTTTCGGTTTCGTCAACGTTCTTCCGCGGCAGCGCCGGCATCCTCGTATCAGCCGCCGCGAGGAAATCCCCGTAAGTCCGCGCGCGGAAAAGCCCCGAAAGCGCTTCTTCCGCCTTCCGTAAATATTCCTTAAGCGTCACGTCGGAAACGACCCCGCGTAGGTAGTCGCGCCGCTGACGGATGCTTTCGACTTCGATTTTCAAAATCTCGATATATTCAGAGACCGCTTTTTCAAGAAACTCGCGGTCGTAATACCGGTCGACGTATCCCGAAAGATAGCTTTCCTTATCGGCGAGCATCTCCATCTTCTCGTCGATCGCGAGGATGTATTCCTCGACGACGCGGTCGTTTTTGATTGCGAAAAGGTCGATCAAACGGTGAAACCGCGCGTCCTCCTCGCGATATAACTCCTCGAATATCTCGCTTATCAGTTCCTTTTTCCGGCGGCGGAAAATAACCCGATCGCCGATGCTTACGGCGCGGGAAACGCCGAGCAGGTAATGATAACGCCGGACAAGCCGAAGAGCGAAACTGTCGAAAGTCTGAATCGCGGCTTGGTCAAGACCGTCGAGCGCTTCCCGTAATTCTACCGCGCCCTGCTCGATCTCTTCCCGCAAGCGGGACCGGATTCTTTCTTTCATCTCCGCGGCCGCGGCCTTGGTAAAGGTCAGGACGATCAGGCGGTTGATGTCGACCCCCGACTTCAGTATTTGCGCGATCCTTTCCGTCAGCACCGCGGTTTTACCGCTGCCGGCTCCGGCGTTCACGAGCACGTCGGCTCCGCGCGCGAAAATTGCGCGCCACTGCTCGTCGCTCCAAATAACGTTTTGCGGTTTTATGGGTATCATTGCGCCTCCCGGATGAAATCTAAGTTTTTATCAATTTCCAGTTCCTTGTAATCGTCCTCCTCGCGAAAACAAATGTCGCGGTAAGGGCAATATTGACAACTGTCGAATTTGCTATGCCTTTTCGGTTCGATCGGGAACCGGCCGGCGAGAATCCCCGCTTTTGCTTCCGCGATTTTTTCCGCGACGAGCCCCAAGAGACGGGAAAACTCCGCCTCCGTCATAACGCGGGCGGCGTCGGTTTTATGGATCGATCCGTCCCGGTTGACGCGCAAGCCGGCGATCGCGTTAAAGCCTGAGCTGGCGTAATACCGGTCGATTAACCTGAGCACGGATTCGCCGCCGTTGGTATAGCCTTTAAGGCGAAAATACTCGCGCAACTGCTCCTCGAAAGTCTTTCCTTCCTTTCGGGCGAAGACGGAACTCGGCAACACCCTTTGCAAGTACATCCCGGCGAAATGAAATTCCTCCCCGCCGGAGTTATTTAACAGATAAAAATATATCGGCAACTGCAAATCAAGGCCGTGGACGACGTTGTTTAAGTCAACCTCGGTATTCCCGCTTTTATAATCGATAACGATCGCGTAGGTCTTTTCGCCCAACGTCGCCGTCATTATCTTATCGATTTTTCCTTTTAATATGATGCCGTCGCCTAAGGGAACCTCGAATTCTTTTTCCAGACCGTATACGGAAAACGCGCATGTTTCCCGCTGTTTTTGCATAAAGCGGTATAGTTTATCCAGAATATCCCGGTATTTCTTGACGAAATATTTCTCTCGGGCTGTTAGCTGCTTCCCGGTCTCGTTAACGTACTCCGCCGCGCTTTCTTCCAGGAACGCGTCGATGTCGTCAATCTCCGTCTCCGAAAGCAATTTCTCAAGGCAATGATGGAGAAGGTTGCCGATATATAAAGTTTCCTCGTTCCCCGGGCGGTAGAGTTTCAGGATTTTATCCAAGTAAAACGCGAACCCGCAACGGAAATATTTGTCGAGCGAAGTATAGGAAATAACGAAGGGAACGGAAAAGAGTTTCTTGTAAGTTTTCGGCTCGAGGCCGTCAAACGCGTTTTGATAAGAGCGGTAAGGATGATCCGGATAAGCCGCCAAAAGCCGAAACATCCTCTCCTCCCGAACGTCATACTTATAATACGCGTCAAGGCGTTTGCCGAGTTCGATTATGTCGAGCTCGCGGGAATAGCTGACCTCATCCCGGCGCGCGTATTCGGTTTCTCTCCCGCCGCGCTTCTCGACGATAGTCATCACAAGCGGCGACCTCACCGCGATTCCGTCGGGGGCCATCAGGGAATAAGAAAGATAAAGATTTTTTGCCCGGTCGATTAAAGCGAGCGCCTTGATTTTCTCCAGGCGGTTTAGCTCCCGCGAAGTAAGCAAACCCAAGGCCTTCTTTTCCTTATCATCCAGATAATCGTCGTCAAGACGCGTTTTTGGGAAAACGTCCTGATTAAAAACGGGAACGAACAAATAATCGTCCTCGTCTCCCGGTTCCTCGACCAAATCGGCAAGGAGCGGCGCTCCGCGATAATCAACGTCGGGAAGCCTGCTTCGGGACAAGGCGTAGGCCAAATCGTCATAGATATCGCCAACGCGGAGATCAAACGCCATATAACTGTTAAAAATATTGATTAGCGAGCTCACTACCGGGTTTTCCCCGGGGCGGTAAGACGATAGCGCGGCCGAAAAAGCCTCGGTAATCGGCTCGTCGCGACGCTTATCCAGTTCGGTCATGATTTCCTTCGTCGCTTCGTATTCAAAAAGACTTTGCTCGCCAGAGCCGGATAACTCAATACCGAGCAGATGAAAAACCTCGTCAAAGTACGGCCGGTAGGACGCCGGCGGTTTTTGAATTTTGATCTTGTCCGGCTTTATCCCTTTATCAATAAGCGAAGCGACCTCAAGCCCGAGGGCGAGGATTTCTTCCTTATAATCCTTAAAGCGGTAAATCGGGACTTTCTTCTTTACATAGGCGCCAGGCGCGTAATCCACGACCCAGCCCAGTCCGCTTAAGATTCCGCGCGCCCGGTTAAACAAATCGTCGGTCCCGTAATCGCCGACGATGATTATGTCGCGGCCGCGGTAATAATTTAAAACAAGCTCGCTATAATCCAAATAAGCTTTGTATTTCTCGCGAATCTCGCAAAGTTCGTCGATTTTACGGTTGACGCCGGGGCGGGCGAACAAACTATTTCGCAACAAAATCTCCGCGTGTTCCGGGGTGACTTTCAAGTCAAAGGCCAGCCGAAGCCGCGCCTCCAGCCGCCAGACCCCGCAAATATCGCCCGCAGCCGCGGCGGGCGTCTTATACGTCACGTTGCGAAGCGTCCCCGTCGCCGCGAGCGCCGCCGCGAGTTTTTTAATAACCGCCGGCGAAGCGATAACTACCGGCCGACGGGAGGCGTTAATCAAATCGATTATTTTGTTCATATTCATCTCCTCGGTTAAATTCCCTTTTCCTTAAAACACGCGGGAACGCGGCGATTCCTTGCTAGGTTTCGTTATCGCGTCCGATGTTTTCTCCGTCAAGCGTCGGGAGAATATCTTCCAAAGCTTTATAATATTCTTCCGCCTTTTCCCGATAAGAGCGGTTCTCGTCGGCGAGTTTCGCGAGTTCCTTGGCGATATACTCCTCGTCAGCAAGCAAATCGCCGACATTATAAGGAAAACTCTCGACGATTTCTTTGTTTTTCTCCTTGTATTCCGCGATTTTTCCTCGGTAAGCGTCAATTAGCGTCTTGAGGTCGGCGTCCGTTAACGCGTCGGGGAGGTCCCGGAAAAAAATATTCGCCACGATTTCGCACTCGCGCAACGTCTTAAGGTCGTCGCTTTCGTAGGCCTCGATCGTTTTCTCCCATAAATCCCGGCGCGCTTCGCCCGTTTCCCCGCCCGCGACGGGGTGAACGAGATCGGCGATTTTATAAAAAATCCGGCTCATTTTTTTCTTCTCTTCCGGCGAGGGCCGGCGGCCGCGAAAATAAAACACCGCCTCGACGTAATCGGCGAGAATTTCCCGAAGTTCGTCAAAATTCTCCGTCAACTCCTCGTTGATCGTCTTCTCGACTTCCAAATGGTCGATGTTCGCGCGCCGGTCGATGAAAGATCGGCAGAGCTCCAGTTTTCGTTTTAAGCGCATGCAGTTTAGATAGGACTGGTAACGTTCGTAGAGGGCGGCGCCGAACAACAGGCAATATTTATGATAATTGTGCCGGCTCGCTTTCGTCAAATCCTCGTGTTCCTTGTATAATTCAATGAAATACTCTTTAACGTTCGCCAGTTCTTTCATCAATTCTTCGCGTCCAGTATTCTTTCCCTTTTTATTCATAACAATCACCCGTCATTTTAATTATAATACAAAAAGCGGCCGGATGCAATAAATTGAGACTATAATCGGCTTCGCTTAATGTCCGCGACATAACGGCAAAGGCGCCTAAGCCCTTCTTCCAGCCGCGGGAGCGGGCAAGCGACGTTGATGCGGATAAAGTCGCCGTAAGCGTCCCCGTAGATCGATCCCGGGTTTACCGCGAGCCCGTAATCGATTAATTCCTCGGTCATTCTCTCCGCCGGGCGGTTCAAAAACGCCATCTTTACCCAAGCGAGATACGTTCCCTCGGCGCGGTATACTATCGCCTCCGGGATGTTTTCCCGAAAATATGCCTCGAGAAAACGGACGTTTTCCTCGATATGGGCCCTCTGGCGCGCAAGCCATGAATCCCCGCGCTCGTATGCCGCCCGCGCGGCCTCGATGCTCAAGGGATTGGCGGCGCCCGCGTAATTGCGATCGAGTTTCTCCTCAATTCTTCGGCGGATATCGGCGTCGGGAGCGATAATCAGGGAAAAACGCAAACCGGCGAGATTAAATGTCTTGCTCGGGGCGATGAAAACGACGATTTTTTGATATTCGGAAAAGAAAGAACCCAAGGAGGTAAAGCGATTTTCGAAGAGAATAAAATCGCAGTGAATCTCGTCGCTTGCCAAGATTACGTCATATTTTCTCGCCAGCCCGACAAGTCTCTCCAGCTCCGCCCGGCTCCAGACCCGACCCGCGGGATTATGCGGGCTACAAAAAATCAACATTTTCGCGCCGGAGCGAAATTTTTTCTCCAAGTCGGAGAAATCAATTTCATAACTCTTTCCCGTGTCACGCAAGACGTTTAACGCCAGGGTCGCGCCGGCGTCGGGGACGACGCGGTAAAACGGGTGATAAATCGGCGGCTGGATAACGACCGCCTCTCCCGGGGCGACGCAAGCGCGGATCGTCCAGTAGATAGCGTTAACGACGCCGGGCGTCGAAAACATCCACCCCGGCTCCGGGCGGTACCCGTAGCGGCGCTCCGACCAGTCTGCTGTCGCGCGATAAAAGTCCTCGTCGATATAGGTATAACCGAACGCCCCGTGCCGAACCCGTTTTTCAAGCGCCCGCCTGACGACAGGAGCCGTCGGGTAGTCGGAATCGGCGACCGAGAGCGCGATAATATCATCGGGACGCGGTCCGGTTAGACGCGGCAAATCCCATTTGTAGGATCGCGTGTTTTTACGGCTGAATTTGCGGTTAAATGACATAACTCTATTCTCCTTCGTTAATATTATATCATTATCCGCGCAAAGCGCAAACATCAAATAATTTTCGCATAACTTGCCCGGGTCCGGGCGGCTTGGGTGATTTAGTCACGGAAAAAAAAGCGCGCGCGGAATATAATAAAAGAAAAAAGGAGGCATATCATGAAAAATGTTAACTTAAAGGAATTCCAGGAAGAATTAAAACAAAACGAATTGGTGCTCGTTGACTTTTACGCCGATTGGTGCGGCCCGTGTCGGATGCTCGCCCCGGTAATCCAGCAAGTCGCGGCGGAAACCCAGGGCAAAGTGAAAGTCCTAAAGGTCGACGTCGAACGGGAAAGAGAACTAGCCTATATTTATAATATCGCTTCGATACCGACTTTGATACTGTTTAAAAACGGGAAAGTCGTATCCGAAATTCTCGGGTTCCGCCCCAAAAACGTCATCATAAACCTTATCGATCAACACGCCTAAAACAACGCCGGCGGCGTTGTTTTCTTTTTTTTCCTGTGGTATAATGTTGTCGGGGTGATATGATGACCGACGCGATGAAGGATTATTTGCGGGAACATCTGCCTTTTTATCGCGATCTTACGCCGGAAGAGAAAGAAACGCTCGAAAATTCCGCCCATTATCGCGCCTACCGGAAAAAGGAATTGATCTATAACGGTCTTGAGGACTGCGCCGGTCTTTATCTCGTTAAGAAGGGAGAGATGCGGGCTTTTATCGTGTCCGATAGCGGCCGCGAACTCACGGTCTTCCGCCTTTTCGAATTCGATATCTGCCTATTCAGCGCCTCTTGCCTATTAAGCGAGATTGATTTCGAGTTATCGGTCGAGGCCGCGGTTGACACGGAGGCGATCCTAATCCCTAACGCCGCGTATAACGAACTTTTAAAAAACATCAAAGTACTCGCCTATACCAACCGGCTTTTATCATCGCGCTTTAACGACGTCATGTTTTTAATCCGCCAGACGATTTTCGCCGGTCTTGACAAACGTCTCGCGAGTTTTTTAATCGAGCAGGCGGCCGTGGCCGGCGGCGACGTGATCGAAATCACTCACGAAGAGATCGCCAATCACATCGCTTCGGCGCGCGAGGCGGTGACGAGAATGCTTAAATTTTTTCAAAACGAAAGATTGATTAGCGTCGGACGCGGTAAGATTGAAATTATCGACTTCTCCCGTCTAAACAAAATCGCTTCCGCGTAAAAAAACTTCCCGGAAAACCCGGGAAGCGGTCTATCTTTTCGGAACAAACGGAAAAGCAAATAAAGGTGACTACGCTTATCGCCGTAATCACCTTTTTTTATTAGCGATAGCTTTTTGCTATTTTATTTTGCTTTGGATGCTTCTTTTCTTTTTTCTTCTTTCTCCTTCGGCAAAATCGCGTTTAGGAGAATGCCGACGATCGCCGCCAGGGCCATGCCGTAAATCGAGAACTTTCCGAAGTCGATAACGGCGCCGCCCAATCCCAAGACGAGGATCGTGGAGGCGATAAGCATGTTGCGGGTTTGGGAAAAATCGACGCGGTTATCGATCAATACCTTAACGCCGTTTAAGCCGATGAAACCGTAAAGGACAATCGACATGCCGCCCATGACCGCTGCGGGAATCGATTGGATTATAACCGTTAATACATTGAAGAATGAAAGGATGATCGCGATGACGGCGGCCAGACCGGTCACCCACACCGAGCCGATCTTCGTCATCCCGACGACCGCGGTGTTCTCGCCGTAAGTCGTGTTCGCCGGACCGCCGACCATCGCCGCGAACGAAGTCGCGATACCGTCGCCGATCAAGGTGCGGTCAAGCCCCGGGTCTTTTAGGAAGTCCTTATCGCAAATTTTCGACAACACGGCGTGGTCGCCGATATGCTCGCAGGCGGTAACGAAGGCGAGAGGCGCGATCGTGATTAGCGCCGCGAAATTAAGCTTATAGAAAGTTATATCCGTCCCCAAAAACGTGACTTCTTTATCTTTAAACCACAGGAACATAAATTCGGGAATCTTCACCCACTCGCTCGGATTTGATAACACCGCTTTAATCGGTTCAATGTCTACTTTTCCCAGGATCAAGGCAAAAATATATCCCCCGACGATCCCGACGAGGAAAGGAATGATTTTCAGGAAACCTTTTGCGAAAGTGGCGATTAAAATGACGCTTAAAAACGCGACTAAAGAAATCAATATCGATTTCCAACCGCCGCCCGCAACCAAGCCGGCGCTAGTGATCGCGACCGATGATAAACTGAACCCAATAATCGCGATCATCGGGCCGATAATAACCGGCGGCAGAACCTTGTTGATCCAACCCTTTCCGGCAATCTTGACAAGCAGCGCGATGACGACATAAATAATACCGACAACGAAAAGACCGGTAAGCGCCGAACCGTAATAGGGCTTGGCGAC
>LFRM01367323.1_pt1 | contig 12468 bp, 14 predicted proteins | sample 618341 | NCBI WGS metagenome assembly LFRM01 (sample SAMN03654438, study PRJNA283298) | anaerobic digester metagenome | isolation source: pool of bioreactors CSTR01a, CSTR02a, and CSTR03a thermophilic anaerobic... | place: Denmark: Kgs. Lyngby | collected 2014-05-21
AGCTCAAAGAGTCACTGCCATGACCAGAGGAATTTTACACATAATATTGGACTTGATCCAGGTTATCTTTGATTCTTGCCGGAAATATATTTTATGATTATTTTTGTGCATCTGAACCATTAACCGCTACCTCCGTATTTTTTGCTTGCGTTTTGTTTTATGGCAAATACTAGCATTTTGCATTAGACTAAAACAAAAGAAAATAGGAGGTTTAACAATGCACAAAAGGCTCTCAGTAGTTCTGTTTCTATCCGTATTAATTATCGGGTTACTGGGCATTGGCATGTATTCCGCCGCAATAGCGCCCGGAGGCCCTTCCATCACCCCCAAGCTGCCTGCCGACTCCAATATTTTGAAACCAAATATCAACGCACCGACTGAACTTACCGCCGCCAATTCCGATCAGGGGGTCAGCCTGACATGGCTGGACAATTCCAACAATGAGGCTGCTTTTGAGCTGGAGAGAAAACTGGACGATACCAAATCCAGTTTTACCATCCTGGCCACGGTTGGTGCCGGTGTAACCAGCTATGTAGACACAGATGTGACCTATGGCACACGTTATGTATATCGGGTGCGGGCAGTAAGTGACACAGCCGTCTCACCATATTCAAACGAGGCCGCTATTACGGCTGCATCGCTTTCGATTGTCAACCCCGGTTTACAGCTGATACCGAATACTCCCCAACTCTCGCTGCTGCCTGCAGCACCGGCCAATCTCGCCGCAATACCGCTTTCAACCTCTGAAATCAAGCTCAACTGGCTCGATCAGTCATCCAATGAAGACGGGTTTATTTTGGAAAGGAAGCTGCGTGAGGAATCGGATGCGGATTTTGTTCAAATCGCCGTCATTCCCAAGGATACTACTGAATACATTGACAGCGGTTTACAGGAGAAAACAGCTTATACCTATCGTATTTGCGCTTATAACAGCTACGGTTCTTCTGTATACTCCAACCAGGCCTCAACTCAAACCATCGGTACTATTTATTCGCAGCCGGCACCAACTGTCATTAAATATCGTATCGGACAGTATTCCTATTCTCTCAATGGAGTATCCTATCCCATGGATGTAGCCCCGGTGATTCTCCATTCACGCGCCTACCTGCCCATCAGGTATGTGGCAGAGCCTCTGGGGGCTGCGATTCAATGGGATGCAACCCAGCAAAAGGCGACCGTCATTTTCAACGGTATCACAGTAGAGATGGTGATATACAGTAATATGGCCTGGGTTAACGGAGTGGAAACCCCGATCAGCAATGATTTCCTGGTAACCGCCATAGTTGAGAATGGCCGCATACTGGTTCCAGTGGCATTTGTGGCTACCAGCCTGGGATGTGATGTGGCCTGGGATGCTGCCAGCCAGGATGTAATCCTCACCTATCCCAAACCATAATCGCTTGCAGTGAAAGGACGCTTTCCAGCTTATTTAAAGAAGCTGGAGAGCGTCTTCTATTTTCCCCTTATTCTTCCTCCCTACCGCTCAATGCCGGGTTTACTGCCGAATCACTTCTCAAACAAATCTGATTTGCAAAAGCCCTTGACAGCTAACCTATCATACTGTTTATAATCAATATATACAGTATGATAGGTATATACGGTTTAAAACGGAGGGCTGTACCGTGCGCATTATTATCTCCAACTCATCACCAGACCCGATATATGAACAAATACGCCAGCAAATCCAGGGCCATATACTAAAAGGTGAGCTGAAACCCGGTGATGCCCTGCCTTCTATACGCAACCTGGCCCAACAGCTGCAGATCAGCGTCATCACCACCAAGCGGGCCTACGATGAGCTGGAGCGGGATGGTTTTATCGAAACGGTAAGCGGCAAGGGCTCTTTTGTGGCCCCACAGAACCCGGAAATGCTGCGGGAAAAGCGGATGAACCTGATAGAAGCCCGCCTGGCTGAGGTGGTTAAAGATGGCATGCTCCTGGGGCTTACCCTGGAGGAACTGCAGCAGATGTTGGAACTGTTATACAGGGAGGTTTAGTAATGGATAATATTCTTGAGGTTAAGGATTTAACAAAGAGCTTCCCCGATTTCCAGCTGGGAAAGATCTCTTTGGCTCTCCCCAGAGGTTATGTGATGGGGTTTGTCGGTCCCAACGGATCCGGCAAGACTACTACCATCAAGCTGATCATGAATCTGCTCCGGCGAGACAGCGGCCAGATCTCAATCTTCAGCCTGGACAACCGCATTCATGAAAAGGAGGTCAAACAGCGCATCGGTTTTGTCTACGATGAAAACTACTTTTACGATACCCTCACCCTGCAGGAGATGAAGAGCATCATAGCCCCTTTTTACCGGGATTGGGATGAGGCTTTATTCCGCAAGTATATGAGTGAATTCAACCTGCCGGCAAAGAAAAAGATCAAAGATCTATCCCGGGGCATGAAGATGAAGTTTTCCCTGGCCATAGCCTTATCACACCATGCAGAATTCATTATCATGGATGAACCGACTTCAGGGTTGGATCCGCTGTTCCGCTCTGAGCTGCTGGATATACTGCAGGGCGAGCTGCAGGATGAAAAGCGCGGCATACTGTTTTCTTCCCATATCACTTCTGATCTGGAACGCATCGCGGACTACATCTGCTTTATCAACCATGGCAAAATAGTGTTTGCCGACACCCGGGACAATATCCTGGAAAAGTATCTTCTGGTTAAAGGTGCTAATGAATTGCTGGATGCTGCTTCACGGCCGCTATTCGTAAACGTCAGGGAAAGCGCCTTCGGTTTTGAAGGCTTGAGCGATCAACCCGGCAAGATTAGAAGCCTCCTGGGCAACCGGGCTTTGTATGAAAAACCGCGCCTGGATGACATCATACTCCATACCGTAAGGAGGGACCGGTATGCTGCAGTTAATTAAAAAGGAACTTATTTTACAAAAGAAAATGTTCATCTTTGGACTGTGCTACAGCATATTTTTGTTCATTGTTTTCGCCGACCCGGTTTTTAGGAATTTCACTTACAGCATGGCCGCTTTTGGCATATCCTATATAACCATCGTCGGCATTGCCCAGGCGGAATACAAAAACAACAGCGATATTATCATCAACAGTCTGCCCATCACCCGCCGGGAGATCGTGGCAGCCAAATACCTGTCTATAGTAACCTGCACGATAATCGCCTTGTTATTTGTCGCAGTTGTAGGCCTACCCTTCAGCTTAATGCCCAGGCCTTTCGACTACCGGCTTATAAATGGAAGCGATGTGATAATCACGGTGATAAGCGTATTCGTATTGGCCTCACTATCTCTCCCTATATGTTTTAAAACCGGCGCTCAGTGGATACGGGTAGTCAATGTAGTGATCTTCTTGCTGATCTTTTTCGCACCGGTTCAAATCGCAGAATATATGGTTAATAACCCGCAAACACCCTGGATACGGATACTGATAGATATGGCCGGCAGTCAAACCTGGCAGCTGATGCTGATGGGGTCTGTGATTTTATTGATAATACTCTTTATTTCCTACTACATCTCATTGCGCATCTATATTAACAAAGACTTTTAAGGGCTGTCATATCGCGGGGGTGCTCCCCGCGATATCCTGCCACATCGTTCTTCGTTCCAAGCAACCGGATGGGTATCCAACTCTCAATCCCCCGGTACCATGCTGACACCGAAGTTGACCGCTTTGCCGAAGCAGACTGCGTGGTGACGATACCGTCTATACCGGTTGCGGCATAATCAGCGCCATTTTCCTCATTTATTCCCCCGGCCACCAGGATGACCAGTTCTTTATTGATGCGGCGTAAGATTTCTACAGCCTGCGCAGTCTGGCATATTAGCATACATCAAATTGCAGTTAAAAGGCCATAATCCGGCCTTGGCCGGCAGAGCAGCCAACACAATCGAGGGGCGGTCAGACTGTTGGCTCACCAACGATACATAATTGATGTATACTATAACCATGAGATAGAGGAGAAATATTCTATGTTTGGTTCCAAATGGATTCGTATCCCGGTCAAGATTATATTGATCTGGTTGATCATCACCATATATTTCTAATTTCAGCACCCGGTGGTTTACCGTTACCAGAACCTTAACGCCAGTATACCCATTGGCAATGCGCAGCTCTTGATTCATGAAATCAGGGCCAGCAATCTGGATGAAGATAAACAGACCAAGAGGTGGCTCAACGACGAAATACCCTGGAAGTATCAATTGTTGGCGAAAGCTTTGGAAATGGGTGTTCCCCCGAGCTGGCAAATCCCTATCTTAAAAGCAATATCATTTTACAGCCGGCCTCCGCTGGCGGAGGATTACTGGTCATTGCAGATATGCGGCACTTTTATTTATCCGCAAGATATAGATGCTGATGAATATACCCTCAGCCGTTTTACTATTCACACTTATCCAGGAATAACGGGTGGCAAAAGCAGTCGGAGAGATGCCCTGCATAATGCTGCTATGATAAGTGTTCAGGGAAAAATTGAACCCCAACACCTGGATAAACCCCTGAAACTCAAGGTGTTCGACAATGAAAATTACAAATCCGTCCTGCTTATATTTACCCAGGAGTGGCAGAAAGAACGGCACTTGCAAGTCCTGGCTGACTATAATAGTCCGGCAGCCCCGATGTGGAGCTTCCTGGACCTGCTTTATGCCAATAGACCCCAGCAGACCCTGGAATATGTTCTACCCCAACTGCGCAAGGATTTCCCCCTGCCCCAACCAGACCCAGGCCTTCAGGGCAAAAATATTCAATTTGAAGGTCGGTTAGCCTGGGTGGATCTATTTGATGGTTACCTGAACGTTTACCGTGTTGACGCACAAGTCGGTGAATTCAGCGACAATGGCTTTGCCCCACAAGAGAAGCTGAGCTTTTATACAGTTCGGGATCGGGATGGTGACTATAAGATCATTAAGAGCATTTGCTGGGAAAGCCCAAACTAATGTGAACTGATGCTATTGAGATGGCATAGCAGGCTGCGTGCTTTAACCTCAGCTCCAGCTCAATTATGCTCTCGCAACGACCTTGTCCCATAATAGTACTTACCGAATTTGCTCCTTTTATAGAGCATCCATACCAATATACCTACAGCAGTCTGGCATATTTGGGCTAAGGTGTGATAAGTGGTGAACCTTGCTTTAATTAATGTATCAATGAGCCACTACTTTCCATGACCGTCCGCTGCCGCACAGCTACCCCAACGACCGCTATCTCTTGAAAACGTGCCAACCACCACGCTGCAGGCGGTACAGGAATTCCACCCCAATACAAATCAATCCGGTTACTATAACCATATCGATGCTAAACCCCAGCAAGCTCTCCGCCCGGGAAAACACAAGAATATATGCGATATAGAGGGCCCCTAATACCAATCCGGCCTTACGCGCCCTGCTGCTCAAAAACATTGAGCCTCCTGCTGACAGGGAAACCCTTTCAAAAATCATTACGGAGAGGGTCAGTAAAACACACACCCCCAAAATAAGCAGACCGCATTCCAATTGGTAATTAGGCATAATACTGGCGTTTTGAGCAGTGCCAGTAATCAAATAGTTTGGATAATGAACCACATGTGTGATATTTCGGCCGCTGCGAGTAATGTAATCGTGAAGACTTAAATAGGAACCGATGGTATAAATCTGAATTGAAACAGATTGGCCAGCCGCAAAAAAACGTACCGCAATGTTCTCAATCATTGCCGTCAGTATCCCGGGCAACATATTCAGCAAGAAAACCATAATGCCTGCCGCCAGGACTCCCCCAGTAAAAGTCGAAACCATCAAACCCAGGGTGTAATAGCCCAAACATACGGCTCCGGCCAATAAGACCCAGTTGAAAACCTCCAGGCTGTTGAACGGCATAGCATAGAGCCGATCCAAACCTGTCAAAAATAGGACATTTAACAGCATTGCCAACACAATTGTTGCGGCTCCTGTGAAAAACTTGGACAAAATGATCTGCCTGCGGCTAACCGGAGTACTAACCAGATATTTGAGGCTGCTCTGTTGTTCCCCGCCCAGTATTATTATGCCTAACAGTACAGAACCTACAAAGGGCAGCCATTCCAAAAGCCCGCTGTAATGGTCCGGGCGTCTCAGGCCGATACCGAAGTGCAGTGCATAATCAAGTTCCTGCCCCCACTGCAACAGCGTATTATCGCCCTGCAACATGACCAATAAGGTTTTAATTAACGGTGCATAAATAATCAAAATAAAGGTTACCAGCATATAACCTCGATTATGACGCCATTCGGTATCCAAAAGCCCCTTCATCACTGTCGATAATTGCATCATGTTCCTCCCTTTAGGTTCAACCAATACCAGGATAGAGGCAGCCTTAACCCTTGGCTCCAAGCCTCCAGGCCAGCCAGCCTGATAACCAGACAGCAGCATATATTAACAGGTATATCACTACCCACATAGCCGGGAAATAAATCAGGTATAAAACGGCATTCGGAGCAGCTTCCCCTGCCCATAACACGGCATATAACAAGGATACAAACAATATTGCGATATGCTTGAAATTACCAAAAAGCAGTATTTCTCCTCGCCGATCGAGGGGGTTTTTTTCAAAGCACTTTATTGCTCCCCATAGGCAAAGTGCAGACACTAAGAGTAAGAGAGTGATTTCCAGAGGATAATCAGGTTTGAGGCGATCAATAACCATGCTGCCATTGCTGATTAAACGCCCATCCCGGCTTATATAATTGGGGATAAAAATATAGGTCTCTAAAAGCTGGAGGTTGGTTTCAAATTGCATAGAAAAGGTGTAGAACTGGCTGTATACTTGCCTGAATATTGTGATCAGCATCCAGGGCAAGCCCGTAATAACCGCTGTGATCAAAGCTGATATCAAAGTCCCTCGGGTAAAGGAGGACACCAGGAGTGCCAGACTGAACAAAGCCAGCAGGGCAACGGTGGTGATGAAAGCCCAATCCATTACTTCCGCAATACTGTACTGCGCGGGTCGCAGTTCCTGCCCAACTATAAAAAACAGGCTGATAATAAACATAATTGTTATAATTGCCAGCCATCCACTTATAAACTTGGATATTATAATATCCCTGCGGCTCACCGGAGTTGTTACCAGATAATAAAGGCTGCCCTCCCTCTCCCCGGCCAGCATCAACGCAGCCAGAAGTACCGTCGCAACCATGGCAGTGGTCTCAGTGTTTGAAGATCCGGTCGCCAGTATGTTCTTGATTCCCACCGACCAGGCCTCTGCGCTGTCACCCGGTCTATAAGCCCAATTAGTTAGGAGCACCAATATGGACTCCAGACCTATTGCCGATAAAGCCAGCAGAAAATACCAGCGATATTGCCTCCACTCTTTCCAGAGCAAGCCTTTTATCTTCATCCAACTCACCTCTTTCCCACCTCCAACCTCTCACATCTCATTTCCAGATTCCCACTTCCAACCTCCCACCTCTCATTTCCTGATTCCCACTTCCAACCTCTCGCATCTCACTTCCCAAATCCCACCTCTCACTTCCTAAATTCCCACTTCTAACCTCCCACTTCTCACCTCTCAAACCCGTATCCTTCAGCTTTCATAAGCTCCACAAACATGCTTTCCAAATCAAAGTCCACCTCTATAATCATTTCTGCTCCCAGAACCGCCAGCCGGGAATAAACGCTGTCACGCTCCCCGGTTATTGTGAGCGTTGTCACCCTCCCGCTGCTTTGCCAGCTGAGCAGTCCGGGCAGTGATGAAATTTCATTGCCGGGAGGTTCACCGCCAAAAACGAGCTGCAGGCGGTGCATGGATTGCTTCAACTCATCCAGGGAACGGCTGAATAAAAGCCTTCCCTGGTGAATAGCAGCGATATGGTCAGCGCTTTGTTCCAGGTCATTAAGGTTATGGGTGGAATAAAACACGGTAGTCCCTCGACTGGCGGCTTCATCAATAACGGTACGGAGAAAAGCTCGACGCACTACGGGGTCAAGTCCTGCGGTGGGCTCATCTAGCAGCAATAAACGCGGTCTTAAGGCCAGGGCCATGACCAGGGAAACTTGCACCTTTTGGCCCCGGGACAGACTGCGGATACGCTGATGGTCAGGCAACCCAAAAGCCCGGTGTAATTCAAGGCAATGTCTTTGATCCCAACCGGGATATAATTTGCTTCCCAGACGGTACATTTCAGCAACTGTAAAACCAGGATACATGACCGGGACATCAGGTACATAACCTATCCGGTTTCGAATGCTGCCGTCCTTTTCGCGTATGCTGCGCCCCAAAATAAAAGCCTCACCCTTGTCGGGATGTATTATGCCGGTCAAAATCTGAATCAAGGTGGTTTTACCCGCCCCGTTGGGGCCAATCAACCCAAAAATAGAACCGGCAGGGACCGCGATATCAAGCCCGTCAATAGCTTTAAAGCCCTCAAACCATTTGTATAGGCCCCTGGTTTCTATGGCATAATCCATGATTATTTCCCTCCCCTTTTCTCCCATTTTTCCAGGCTTTCAGCAAATAATTGCTCTATTTCCTCTCTATTCAGGCCCAGATGGTAAGCCTCAATCAATACCTTTTCTATCTGTTCATTTAGCTTTTTTTTGGCGAGGCTCGAATCAGCACTGCTGCGTTCGGCAACAAAGGTTCCCCGGGAGCGCATGGTAATGATTATCCCTTCCTGCTCCAGTTTTTGATAGGCCTTGGCAACAGTGTTGGGATTCAAAGCAAGTTCAGTGGCCATATCCCTCACAGTTGGCATTCGTTCCCCGGGAGCCATTATACCCAGTGCTATCGCCTCTTTTATTTCATCCACCAGCTGCTGGTATACCGGTGTACTTAAACGCGGATCTATATTAAGCCACAAAAGACCACCCACTTTGTACTACTTGTCATAGTACAAATATATTAAATAAAAGCAAATATGTCAATGAAAATGCAGCGAGGTCTTTTTTTCAAGAAAAACACTCGCTGCAATCACGGTTTATTTAGTTTTAATAAATATTTAATACCCCGTAATCTAAAGACCTTTCCCTATGATTCCCTACCCAGCAAAATGCTGTTTAACAAAATCGGGAGCTGACGCTGGTGTTAATATGCCAGTTAAGATAGAACCGCTTTTTAGCCGAAAATAGACCATGTAAACGGCTCCTTTGGTTTTCTGGTATTCCTGGTAATTTTGAAGGCACAGTTCAAGCTTATCCGTTTCGGTTACCTTAAGCTGACCGGGCTTTTCCTCGAAATCCTGGTCAGCTTTCATTATGCGAAATTCAGCATCATCCATTCCTTGAGGAAAATATTCAATGAAGGCATGGACAATATCTTGACCAGGCAGCAGTCTGACCTGATTGTATAAACCTTTACCCTGCAGCCAGCCTTCCAATCCAAAATAGGATTTTCGCCATGGCACAGTAACGTTGTAGTACCCTTTTTTCGGTGTTGTCTCCATGGTGCTTTCTACGGATTCGGCCCGTACCGCTCCTGTGTCAGTGTGCTTATCAGGCAAGGTGATTTCAATATATCCCCAGGGGGGTCTGGTGTCAGTCATTTCCTCGTAACTCTGCATCTTAATATCGTTTTGAAGAGCGGCAATAGCTTCCTGAATCAGTTGGGGATCTGTAATACTGACTCGTTTGTTTCCCTCCTGACTCCTGATATCTACCAGTTTGGCGTCCGCGGGGTTGATTCTGAGCACCTCATATTTATGGGTTTTATATTCCAACGACTCGTAAATAGGTTTCAATTGCTCTGCAAACTTGGATGAATCAATCAGATAATACCGGAACAGCATATTGCCGTCATTTGTTTGATAGGCTAAACAAATCCTTTCCTGCCTGATGTTCTGTTCTATTAAGGGGATTGATCTGGCCTCTTCCCGCTTAGCGATGATTTCCCGGTGCAGGTCCAATATATGGGCTATGTTATCACGGTCAGCATATATAGCTTGCGGTGCTTGGTTTGCCGTACGACTCTCATCTTTAGCCTGGAGCAGAGGGTAAAAAGAATAATCCAAATACACGTACTTTACTTCATCGATTTGCGGCAGCCTGGTCTCGTATCCGATAAAATCTGCACGAATCAGCCCGAGCAGGGCCAGCGCTATAACCGCGTAAACCCCCAGACCTTTAAAGCGCTGCCAGGTAAATATATGTACTGACTTGTGAAACAGTATCTCTATCAGGATATAGCCTAAAAGGGCACCCAGGAAATAGCCCGCATAGGTCCAGGCCATGCTCTGCTGTGTACTATAAAAATAGCTGCCCACCAGCAACATGGTACAAAAGGTTACAGAATACTTTAACAGCAGGCGCAATGGCCCCAGGGTTATCGCATCACCAGCAGCTTCAATAGGGCGGACCCGGTAAAGGTATCGTCCTACAAAATAAAGGCCTAAGCTGACAAGGAGGTATATTATGATATCACTGTTTTTTACATTTAAATCTGCATAGGTTAGATTCAACAGGGGTGACAAGCGTTCCAAATCAACACTGAAGTAATCATAAGCGAACCCATACAGGTACATTTTCAAGTTATGCAATACCAGAAGCGTCAATCCGCTGGGGACCAGGAGCAAGATATAGGTTAACAGACCCTGCAGGGCAGACATGCCGGTGATCATGCCTACTGCCACTGTACTGCTAAACAGGAGCAGATTGGCTGTTAATGCAACTTCCAGCCAATTGAGTATATCCTGGCCTTGCACGAAATCGATCCTTAACCAGGTAACCATAGCCCACGTTAGCAGAGCAGTAATAACTACCGGAACCAACAGCAGTACCAGTCCTGATACGAGGTGAGTATTATACAGGGTCTCCCGCCTGATGGGAAGGGAATGTTCCATATCGGCCGCTTTGCCGGTCTGCAAATAGCGGAATACCAAGAGTCCGGCGAGAACAGGAGCTATCAACAGCAGGAACAATGAAACCGGCGAGTTACTAAATTCAAAAACCCTCAAATAAGTGGAAGCAGTATAATGCACTTTGATTATTTCAGGGCGGCTGTAAATCATCATCAGCTGCAGCGGCACTGCTGACAGCCAGGCTAGAAGGTATACCATTCCCATCCAGCCATAGCGTTTAAAATCATTATGTAAAATGCCTTTGTTAATAAAGGATGTTGCTGATCTCATAACCGTTATCCCCCATTTCATAAATGAATATTTCTTCCAGGGTTAAGGGCAGGACATCCAGTATGGCGGGCTGATAAGCCTGCATCCGGTTTATGATCTGATCATATACGCCGCGGACGATCAGAATCGCAACACTGCCCCTTTGCTCATGATGAAGGGCCCCGCTCTCCTCCAGCAGAGCCCGAGGTATTTCGCCGCTGAAGGCTATTTGAATCTTATGAATATCAGCCTTCAAATCATCCAGATCCTTCTGTGTCACCATTTGTCCCTGGTGCAATATACCGATATGATCGCAGATGTCCTCCAACTCGCGCAGGTTATGTGAAGATATGATTACTGTCATTTCGCGTTCAGCCACATCTTGTATGATGAGACGTTTTACATTTTGCCTCATCACCGGATCAAGTCCATCCAGGAGCTCATCCAATATCATCACTTCAGGCATCAGACTTAGCCCCAGCCAGAATGCAACCTGCCGCTGCATACCCCGGGACAGGGTTTTGACGCGCCGGTTTAACTCAATATTGAAAACCTGGGAAAGTTGCTGAAAGCGCTCCTGGCTCCACTTGGCATATATACTGGCATAAAAGTTGGCCATGTCCTGAATGGAATAATTGTGGAAAAAGTATAAGCTATCGGGAATAAAGACAGTCTGCTCTTTGATAGCTTCATTTTCAAACACCGGTTGAGCATCTATCATCACAAGCCCTCTATCAGGTTTATAAATACCCGCCAGCAGTTTTAGGAGGGTGGTTTTACCTGCCCCGTTGCAGCCCACCAGGCCGTAAATCGATCCTTTATGTACCGCCAGGCTGACATCATGCAAAGCTTCCAAATTTCCAAATTGTTTACTTACCCTCTCAATTTCAATCATCTATTTTCCCTCCTCCAACTGTAGACAATGTATTTCGGATTAAGTCGATAATCTCATCCTGCGATAGGCCCAGGTAGAGCATCTCTGATAAAACCCTGGAGAGCTGTGCTTTTAAACTGCTGATACGCGCGGAATTATCTTTAAGACCGGCTGGCTTTACAAAGCTGCCTTTGCCGGGCAGTGAATATATATAGCCGCGGTGTTCCAGTTCCCGGTAGGCCTTCTGAATGGTATTGGGATTTATGGCCAGATCAGCCGACAAAACCCGAACCGATGGCAGCTGCTGATCGGGTTTTAAGACATTATTGATGATCAGTTCGATGATTTTTTCCACCAGCTGCTCATAAATCGGCTTGCGGCTGCGAAGATCCAATTCAAACATGGACTCCCTCCTCTCGCTAGCTGTACTATTATACATATTACAGTTAATACATATTTTTGTAAAGGGGAAACAGGGCAGTGTTGATAACTTTTTGGCAACAATCCGGTTCCCGAAGTTGAGTCCATATAATTGTGTAAAATGAAGAGCCAAGACAAGGCCTCTGGTTTAGAAT
>LFRM01231125.1_pt1 | contig 12467 bp, 11 predicted proteins | sample 618341 | NCBI WGS metagenome assembly LFRM01 (sample SAMN03654438, study PRJNA283298) | anaerobic digester metagenome | isolation source: pool of bioreactors CSTR01a, CSTR02a, and CSTR03a thermophilic anaerobic... | place: Denmark: Kgs. Lyngby | collected 2014-05-21
GCTCCTCCGCGATCTCCGCGCCCCCGCGAGGTTCCCTCCTCCCGGTTCCGCTCCTTCGCGATCTCGCGCCTCCGCGTGGTCTTCCGATCGCCATGCCGGGCACGCGGTTTGCGCTGGGATCGCGAGGCTCCGCACTCGCTTTATTTATTCATGGCGGGTGCGGAGCCCCGCGATCCCGGGGTTGGCTACTTGACGATGAACACGACCGGTTCTGGCGGCGGCGTATAATCATCGCCGCCCGCGTAGACGTAGTAGCCGCCCAAGCCGGAGTACCCCGTCGCGGCGAAAGCCGCCTCCTCGGTGGCGTACTTGGTTCGTGTGTAGTTTACATTTGCCACGCCCGCCTCCCACGTTCTGTTGTCGCCATTCCAAACTTGGATTCGGCTGGTTGACACGTAGTCGGGACGGGATTTCGAAGCCACGAACCCACCCGCAAGACGGAGGTAGTTGCCAGGAGCGGCTCCCGCGCCCAGGCAATATGAGCTGTTGTCGTTGTTCGGGCCGGGCTCGATTCGAACCTGGATCGTGCCGTCCGCCGCTGGCGAGATGCCCGAGACGGTCGCAACCTGCGTGCTGTTGTTGAGGCAGTCCAACGCGGCGGAGGACGTCGTCGCTCCGGCTACGGTGTAAAGGGTCTCCCGGTTGTCCGTCGCGGTACCGTCCATGCGTGAGCCGTAGAAGGATTTTTAGGGGCCAGGCCCGAATTGTGAGGCCCCAGAATCGAGATGCTTGAAAGCGCGGCGCGGCGGCGGTATAGTGGAGGGCGTCGCAGGAGGTACCATGACCGAAGCCCATCCCAATCCATCGGCGCCGGAGCGTCCGGCGATGTTCTTCTCGCGTCTCGCGGACGGCGTGGCGGCGTGTGGACTCTGCCCCCGTGCGTGCCGCATCCCGCCGGGGGACATCGGCGCCTGCCGGGTGCGCCGCAACGAGGGCGGCGATCTCGTGGCGGATTCCTACGGTCGCCCCGCCGCGCTCCAGATCGACCCCATCGAGAAAAAGCCCCTCGCCCTGTACCTGCCGGGTACCTCCACGTTCTCCATCGGCACGTTCGGCTGCAATCTCTCGTGCGCGTTCTGCCAAAACCATCACCTTTCGCGTCACGGCGGCGCGCTCCAGCGGGCGCAGCCCATCGTCGAGCCGGATCGGATCGTCGCGATGGCGAAGCGCGCGGACTGCCGCTCCGTGGCGTTCACGTACAACGAACCGACGGTCTTCATCGAGTACGCCATCGACATCGCGCGGCTGGCGCGCGCCGCGGGCCTCGGCACGGTTCTCGTCAGCAACGGCTTCATCAGCTCCGCCGCGCGAGCCGCGCTGTATCCGCTGATCGACGCCGCGAACATCGACGTCAAGGGCTTCTCCGAGGACTTCTATTCGTCGCTGTGCGGCGGGTCGCTCGCGCCCGTGCTCGAGAGCTGCCGCTACTTCAAGCGCGAGGTCGGAGGCCATCTCGAGATCACGAATCTGCTGATTCCGAACCGCAACGATTCGCCGGAGATGATCCAGGCGCTGCTCGACTGGATGGCCGACGCCGTGGGGCGGGAGACGCCGATCCACTTCTCGGCCTATCGTCCGATGGGCGGATTCACCGAGCCGCCGACTCCCCCGGCGACCGTGCATCGCGCCGTGGCGATGGCCCGGGCGAAGGGCTTCACGCGAGTCCTCGCCGGCAACGTCTGATTGCCGATTGGGTCGCCGATTGCCCTGTTTCCGCCTTTTTTCCGCGCCGGGGTTGGTGTATAATGCGACCCATGCGCAGGAGCCAAGCCATCTTCGCCGCCGTCGCGGCCAGCATTGCCTTCGCCGGGTTCGTCGGCTGCCGGGCCGAGGTCGAAGCCCGCGCCGCGGGCTGGGACCGCCTCCCCCCCGAAGCCGGGATCCGGATGCTCGCCTACACGAGCGAATTCGTCAAGATCGTTCCGCGCGACTCCGGCACGCTGGGCGCCGCCAAGGCCTCGAAGTGGCTCGCCCAGGAGATCCGCCGCATGGGTCTCGAACCCCGCGCCGACACCTGGACGGAGAACACCCCTTTCGGCCCGAAGACCTTCTGCAACATCTACGTCGACATCCCCGGCGATACGCCGTCCGTCGTCCTCTTCGGCTCGCACTACGACACGAAGGCCGGCATCGGCGAGGGGTTCCAGGGCGCCAACGACGGCGGCTCGAGCACCGGCGTCCTGCTCGCCCTCGCGGAGCATCTCGCCGAACGCAAGCCCCGGCTCCGCCACACCGTGCGCTTCGCCTTCTTCGACGGCGAGGAATGCTTCGGCGACACGTACCGCGACAACGACGGCCTTCACGGCAGCCGACGCATGGCCGCTCAGTTCGTCCGCGACCGTGTCGAGATGCCTCTCGTCGCCGCCATCGTCCTCGACATGGTGGGCGACCGGGATCTCAAACTCGAAATCCCCCGCAACGTCACCCCGTGGCTCGCCCGCATCGCGCTGGAGGAAGGCGCCGCGCGCCCCGAGGCCGCCGACGCCTCCCTCGCCTCCGCCATCATCATCGACGACCACCTCCCCTTCATCCTCGGACGTTTCAGCGCCATCGACCTGATCGACTTCGAATACGGCTCCGGGCCGGGGCGTCATGACTACTGGCACACGATGGAGGACTCCATCGACAAAATCAGCCCGGACTCCCTCTACAAGTCCGGGGCGCTCGCGCTCGCCATGCTCGCGCGCATCGAGGCGGGCGCCGGGCCGCCCCCGGAGCAGCAGCAACCCCGCCCGGCGGCGGCGAGAAACGGCGCGCGATGAGCTTCCGCTCCTCCCTGATGAAGGCCGCCGACGCCCTCGTCGGCCCGTTGCTCTGCAAGGCGCTCTCGCGTGCGCAGACGCGCACGGAGCATCGCCGCCTCCAGGATGTGCCCGGGCCCGTGCTCGTCATCCGTCCCGGCGGCATCGGCGACGCGGCGATGCTCCTGCCGATGCTCGCCGCCCTCGAGGCGGCGATCCCCGGCCGCCGGATCGACGTGCTCTGCGAAAGCCGAAACGCCGGCATTTTCCGCCTCGCCCGCCCCGGCGGCCGTGTCGTGGCCTACGACGCCGCGCCCGTCGCGGCGCTGCGAATGCTCTTCCGCGGCGGCTACGGCGCGGTGATCGACACGGAGCAGTTCCACAACGCCTCCGGCGTCATGGCCGCGCTCACCCGCGCGCCGTTGCGCATCGGCTTCAAGATCAACACGAACCGCCGCGGCCTCTACACGCACCTCGTGAGCTACGACCTCGACGGCCCGGAGGACGTGCAGTTCGGCCGTCTCCTCTCCGCCGCCTGCGGCATCGTCGCCACGCTGCCTCCGCGCGCCGGCATCCTGGCCGCGGCGGCGCTGCCGACGGTCCCGGCGGGTCTCCTGCCCGCGCGCCCGTTCCTGCTCGTGCACGCCGGGGGCAGCATCCCCTGCAAGCGCTGCCCCGCGCCTGCGCTCGGGGCGGCGTGCCGCGCCGTGGCCGAGGAACGCGGGCTCGCCCTCGTCGTGATCGGCGCGGCCGCCGACTGCGCGGCGGCGGCGGAGCTCGCGGCGCGCCTCGGACCCGGCGCCGTGAACCTCTGCGGCCGGCTGAACCTCTCGGAGACGGCCGCGGCGTGCCCCGCCGCGGCGGCGCTTGTCGGTCCCGACTCGGGCATCGCCCACCTCGCCGTGGCGGTCGGCACGCCGGCGGTCGTCGTGTTCGGCCCCAGCGATCCCGCGAAATGGGGGCCGCCGGCGGGCTGCGGCACGGCGGTCGCCCAGCCTCTGCCCTGCTCGCCCTGCTCCATCTTCGGCTACACCAAGCCGTGTCGGAGCTTCGCCTGCATCAACGAGATCGGGCCGGACCAGATCGCGAAGGCGATCCGGTCCGTGAAATTTGAAATTTGAAATTTGAAACTCGAAACTTGGGCTTTGGGCTACGAAACTCGGGCTTTGAAATTCGAAACGTGAGGGGGGCGAATGAAAGAGGTTTACGAGCTGGATGTGTATCGCTTGGCAGAGGAGTTGTCCGACTTGATTTGGGATGCGTACGATGCATGGGCGCCGAAGGCGCAACAGACGATTGGGTGCCAGATCATCCGGGCCGCCGACAGCATCGCGGCCAATATCGCCGAAGGATACGGACGCTACACTCCTGCCGACCGGCGCAAGTTCTACCTCTATGCCCGGGGCTCGTTCGAGGAGACGAAGGCGTGGCTCAGGAAGGCAGTCCGCCGCAAGGTGATCGCGTCCGACGAGGTTGGCCGATACAAGACGTTCGTTGACGAGCTGGGGCCCAAACTGAACGCCTTTATCAAGTCCACCCGCATTCTTGCCCAGGCCAACTAGCAGAACCTCGTTTCCAGTTTCAAATTTCTAGTTTCTAGTTTCCAGTTTCAAATTTCAAGGAGCACTCATGAAAGCAGAAGATAAAGACAAAAAACCGGACGAGATGTCCTTCGAGAAGGCCGTGGAGCGGCTGGAGGCGATCGTGGAGGCGATGGAGGGCGGCGGCGAGGGGCTCGACGCGATGGTCGCCTCGTTCGAGGAGGGGCAGAAGCTGGTGAAGTTCTGTTCCGCCAAGCTCGCCGAAATCGAACGCAAGGTCGAGATTCTCACGAAGGGCGCCAACGGCAAGGCGAAGGCCGAACCCTTCGACGAGAATCTCGCCTAGCCAATTTTCTTGTCATCCGGCATCGCGTTCCTGTATCATCCACCGATGTTTTCACCCCGAGACGACTTCATGAAGGACGAGGAAAAGCGGGCCATTTCGGTCATCCAGGAGATCAGCCGGACGGTGGTGTTCGAGCGGAACATCGGCGCCCTGCTCCAGAACGTCCTGGATCTTCTCCACCGCCGCATGGGCATGCTCCGCGGCACGTTCACCCTCAAGCACGGCGACGAGCTGCGCATCGAGGCCTCCCAGGGGCTCGACGAAGCCGAGAAGAAGCGCGGGCGCTATCGCGTCGGCGAAGGCATTACTGGCAGCGTCGCGAAGACGGGCCGGGCCGAGGTGGTCAACGACATCAGCGCCGATCCGCGCTTCCTCAACCGCACGGGTTCCCACCGGCGCCACGAGCGCCTCTCCTTCATCTGCGTGCCCATCATGCGCCACGAGCGCGTCATCGGCACGCTCAGCATCGAGCGCGCGGCCACGGAGGGGAACGACCTCGAGTCGGATCTCATGCTGCTGGAGATCATCGGCAGCCTCACCGCCGAGGCGGTGCAGGCGCGCCGGCAGGAGCACGAGGAGCGGGAGCAGCTCCTCGGCGAGAACCGGCGTCTGCGCCAGGCCCTCGCCGGGCCCGACGACCCGATCGGCGAGATCGTCGGCACCGGCGGCGAGATGCAGCAGGTCTTCGCGCTCATCCGCCAGGTCGCCCCGAGCAGCGCGACGGTGCTCATCCGCGGCAGCTCCGGCACCGGCAAGGAACTCGTCGCCTCCGCCATCCGCAAGCTCAGCGCGCGGGCGACGAAGCCGTTCGTCACGCTCAACTGCGCCGCGCTGCCCGAGAGCCTCGTCGAGAGCGAGATCTTCGGCCATGAGAAGGGCGCCTTCACCGGCGCCGTCGGGCGGCGCATCGGCCGCGCCGAGGCGGCGGACGGCGGCACGCTCTTCCTCGACGAGATCGGCGACCTGTCCCCGCCGATCCAGGTCAAGCTGCTGCGCTTCATCCAGGAGCGCACGTTCTCGCGCGTGGGCAGCAACGAGGAGCTGAAGGCCGACGTGCGGATCATCGCCGCCACGAGCCGCGATCTCGAACAGCTCATGGCCGAGGAGAAGTTCCGCGAGGACCTGTACTACCGCCTCAACATCTTCCCGATCGCGCTGCCCGACCTCTGCAAGCGCCGCTGCGACATCATCCCGCTCGCCGAGCACTTCATCGAGAAGCACAACCTGCGCTACGGCAAGTCCATCAAGCGCCTCTCGACCCCGGCGATCAACATGCTCATGTCCTACCATTGGCCCGGCAACGTGCGCGAGCTCGAGAACTGCATGGAGCGCGCCATCCTCACGGCCTCCGACGACTGCATCCACGGCTACAACCTGCCGCCCTCGCTGCAGACCGGATCGGAGTCGGGCACGAGCCTGCTGCCGGACGGCACGGCCTCGTTCAATACGCTCGTGGGCTCGTTCGAGCGCGAGCTGATCGTCGAGGCGCTCAAGCGCAAGAACGGCAACATGTCCGCCGCCGCGCGGGACCTCGGCCTCTCGCCGCGCGTGATGCACTACAAGATCAACGGCCTCGGCATCAAGGCCGACTGGTACCGGAAGTAGCCGGCTAGCCCCGGCCCCAGCGGGTGAGGATGGCGCGGGCGAGGCGCTGGCCGATCTCGCGGTAGTGCTTCTGGAGGAGCGCGGTGTCGCGGATGGCGCAGTAGGGCGTTTCGAGGGAGACGGCGGCGGTGCTGATCGCGTCGCGGACGAAGTCGCCGAGCCAGGGCTGGGGCCAGCGCGAGGGGTAGTCCGCCACGCGCGCGAACGTCTCGGCCGCGTAGTCCGGCGCGAGCGCCTGGGCGAAGAGGTTGAGCCATGCCTGGTTCGCCTTCTCGGACTCGGGCGTGCCGTTTTTCTGCGAGTAGGCGTACACGCCGTCGTTCTCGGAGGCGCCGGGGGCGTGCAGGTCGAGCACGAGCTCGGGCTTGCAGCGCTGCGCCCAGCGGCGGATGTCGTGGCGCATGACGAGCGTTTCGTGGCGCATCGGAGGATCGCCCCAGGCGCGGTTGAGATCGTGCGGGAAGGGGTCTTTTCCGTAGGCGCCGGAGAGCACGTCGTCGAGGTTCGCGAAGGGGACGATCCAGACGCACCAGTTCACGGGCTTGGCGCGCGAGAAGGCCTCGAGCATGCCGTCGAGCACCCACGAGCCGGGCGTCTCGCCCGCGTGCTGGCGCGCGAGGATGTAGAGTCCATGCGGATTCGGGCAGGCCTTGCAGCCCTTCAGGATGTCGTTGGAGAGCCGTTGCAGGACCTTGCCGCCTTGCGTCAGGCCGATGTCGCTCGACGTCCAGTAGCCCTTGCAGTGCTCGAGCGCGGTGGCCAGCTCGTCGTAGGTGTAGGGCATGCACAGCGCGAATTCATGCGGCTCGACGGGGTAGGGAACGGACCAGGACAGCGTCTGGAGTCCATCGGGCTCGGTCTTGACCTCCGGGGGCTTGAGGCGGCTCCAGGCCTTGCCGCGTTCGCGCAGGACGGGGCGGATGGCGGCGGGATTCGAGCCTCCGAGCAGCGTTTCGAAGAACGCCAGGGAGAGCTTGAGCGATTCGGGCGCGCCGGCGGCGGGTGGCGAGGGGTCGTGGACGCGGAAATCGAACCAGAGCGCCTCGGTCCCGCCGCGGGGATCGGGGGTGAAGACGATTTCGGGCGCCTTCGCATCGTCGCGCACGGCGAGGATCCGCGCGTTTGCGCCGGGGAACCGGTCGATGACTTTGATCGCCATGCTGTCTCCATGGGGTTGCTGATCTGCTTGGCGTGGCCATTATCGCACGGGGGGCCGCCCGAAATCAACCGCCGTTTTGCGTGAAAAAAACGGTTGCAAGGCGGCGGGGCGATGCCCTATACTATCCAACTCCAATTCGCATCTGCCTCATGGTGTAACGGTAGCACAACTGACTCTGGATCAGTTTGTCTAGGTTCAAATCCTAGTGAGGCAACCAGTTTTCAACAAACAAGGAGCATTCGGTCATGGCCATCATGGATTTCGGCGGAGTCAAGGAGCAGGTCGTCACGCGCAAGGAGTTCTCGCTCGCGAAGGCGCGCAAGGTTCTCAAGAAGGAAGTCATCGCCGTCATCGGCTACGGCGTCCAGGGCCCCGCGCAGGCGCTCAACATGCGGGACAACGGCTTCAACGTGATCATCGGCCAGTCCAAGCAGTTCAAGAAGGACTGGGACCGCGCGGTGAAGGACGGCTGGGTTCCCGGCAAGACGCTCTTCGAGATCGAGGAGGCCTGCGAGAAGGGCACGATCCTGCAGATGCTCGTGACGGACGCCGCGCAGCGCATCATCTGGCCGAGCGTGAAGAAGCACCTCACGAAGGGCAAGGCCCTCTACTTCTCCCACGGCTTCTCGATCGAGTACTGCAAGCAGACCGGCATCGTCCCTCCTAAGGACGTCGACGTGATCCTCGTCGCGCCCAAGGGCTCGGGCCTGAACGTCCGCCGCAACTTCCTCAGCGGCGCGGGCATCAACTCCAGCTTCGGCGTGTTCCAGGACGCCACCGGCCGCGCCGAGGAGCGCTGCAAGGCCGTCGGCATTGCCGTCGGCTCCGGCTTCCTCTTCCCGACCACCTTCAAGAAGGAGGTCTCCTCCGACCTCGTCGGCGAGCGCGGCGTCCTCATGGGCGCGCTGGCCGGCATGATGGAGGCGCAGTACGAGACGCTCCGCGCCAACGGCCACGAGCCGAGCGAGGCGTTCAACGAGACGGTCGAGGAGCTCACCCAGAGCCTCATCCGCCTGGTCGACGAGAACGGCATGGACTGGATGTACAAGAACTGCTCGGCCACGGCCCAGCACGGTGCCCTCAAATGGCGGCCGATCTTCAAGGCGGCGAACCTGCCCGTCTTCAAGAAGCTCTACAAGTCCGTCGTCACCGGCCAGGAGTGCAAGGAAGTGCTCCGCGACTGCGGCACGCCCGACTACAAGCAGAAGCTCGACGCCCAGCTCGACGCGATGGCCAACAGCGAGATGTGGAAGGCCGGCGCGGTCTGCCGCAGCCTCCGCCCGCACGAGAAGGCCCGCGAGAGCAAGGTCGGCACCGCCGGCCGCAAGACGAACTAATCCGACACATCAAGGTCGGTAGCACAAGGGCGGATCCGAAAGGGTCCGCCTTTTTTTCGTATTTCAGGCTTTGCGCCTTGATTTTTCGAATGTGGAAGTTGCCTTCAAGCGTTGTCGCGATCTTTGTCAACTTGTGCGGACGGTCAGGGGAAATTCCGGGGTTGGGGTCAGTGCCCGTTGTTTTCCTGGGTGTTCAGCGCCAAGCTTGCGTCTTCTTGATGAATTCGATTTCATTTGTCCCTCGGTAGATCCAAGCAAGGTCTGAATGGGCGCACAGGTCAACCAAGACAGCGTGTAAATCAATGAGCGGGATAGTCCCTCTTTCAACCCGCGTCGGAATTTGATAGATTAGGGTGTGCAATGAAGAAGATCTCGATCAGGTTTTTCAACGAGCGGGAGATCCGCGCGGTGTGGGATGACGCCGCCGCGAAATGGTGGTTCTCCGTGCTGGACGTGGTCGGTGCGATCAATTCCGAAGATGAATATTCGAAGACACGCAACTATTGGAAGTACCTCAAGACCAAGCTGAAACGAGAGGGGCATGAACTGGTTAGCCTCACTAACCAGTTGAGGCTTGCCGCTCCCGATGGCAAGAACCGGCTCTCCGACGTTCTCGATTCCGATGGCATCGTCGCCTTGGCGAAGGCGTTTCCGAACTCTCGCGCGAATGCATTCCTCGACTGGTTCGTGTATTCCGGCAACACGCTCGACGCCAAAAGCAAGCAAAAGGCGTATGCGCTTTTCGAGAGCGAGATGATCGACGTGATCGAGGTCGGGACGGTGAGGGGGCTTCAGCAGATCCACGCCTATCTCTTCGGCGGGCTCTACGACTTCGCCGGGCAGATCCGCGATGTCAACATCTCGAAGGGCGGTTTCGCCTTCGCCCAGACGAGGTTTCTCGCCCAGACGCTTGCGAACATCGAGAGGATGCCGGAGAAGACGCTCGGCCAGATCGTCGACAAATACGTCGAGATGAACATCGCCCATCCGTTTCGGGAGGGCAACGGACGCTCGACTCGCATCTGGCTGGACCTCATCCTCAAGAAAAACCTCAGGAAGTGTGTCGACTGGAGCAAGATCGGGAAGCGCGACTACCTCGACGCGATGGTGAAAAGCGTCACGAGCTCCGCGGCGATCCAGCGCCTCGTCTCCGCGGCGTTGACCGTCAAAATCGCCGACCGCGAGATTTTCATGAAGGGCATCGACTACTCCTACTATTACGAAGAGGAGGAATGACCGCCCTGTCGGGATCCCAGTCCCGAATGGCGTTCCACTTTGCTCCGCCCTGTGTCCATCTCTCGTGATGAACAATCAGGCCGCGCGGTACACGGCTGCAAAATCAGGCAAAAATCAGTGCAACCCTTTCTTGACCTTCTTGGACAAAGGCGCTAGAATTCCGGTGTTTAAATGCAGTATGAGGCTGCGCGCGAGGTTCATAATGAGCGACGAACAGGACGAGGCCGGCTTCCTTGACGGCTTTACATTGGCTCCCGACTGGGCGAAGAAGTCTTCCGACAGCTATTCCGCCGGGAACATGAAGAAGTACGCGTTCGACGACGAACGCGGTTCGCGCGACGCCGGACCGCGGCGCGGCGGCGGACGCGATTTCGGCGCAAGGCGCGACGAAGGCCGCCGCGATTTCGGCGATCGTCGCGAAGGCGGCCTCGGAGATCGCTTCAGACGTCCCTCCGCCGGCGGCGCCCCGCGCGGCGACGATCCGCGCCGCCGCTTCGGCGACGCCCCCGCGCCCCGCATGCCCCGTCCGCCCATGGCCGCCGGAGGCCCGGGCGTCGCCGCCACGCGGTCCGAGCCGGCCTCCGACCGGCCGCCGCGCCGCGATTTCCGCGACCGCGACTTCCGCGGGCGCGAGGCCGCGCCGCGCGAACCGCTGCCCTTCGAGATCCGCTTCCTGCCCGACCAGAAGGCGCTCTCCGTCATCGCCCACAAGGTGCAGGCCGGCCACCGCGCGATTCCGCTGCGCAGCCTCGTGAAGCTGTTCTTCGACAATCCGGACTCGACCGAGGTGCGTCTGGAGTTCACGGCCGAGCACCGCGAGCGCCGCTTCCACCAATGCACGGCCTGCGGCTGGTTCGCGATGTCCGAGGAGGCGCTCAAGGGCCATTTGATGTCGGTCCACTTCCCCGAATGGTTCACGCCGGAGGACATCGCCGTCGAGCCGCCGTCGGGCAACTTCACGAGCGTCGCGCGTTGCGGCTTCACCGGCAAGCTCCTCGCCCCGCCCAACCACCACAGCTACAACAAGCGCATCCAGGCGATGCTCAGAGGCGAGTGCGCCGGACGCTCCGAAGAGGAGTACCGTGCGCGCATCGAGCTCGTCAACACGCCCGAGGCCATCGAGCAGTGGCGCCAGGAGGCCGCAAAGCAGACCGTCTACGTGCGCAAGCCCGAGCCGGCACCGGCCAAGCCGCGCCATGCGAAGAAGCGCCCGGAGGCGACGCCCGCCGCCGAAGGCGCATCCGCGCCGGAGGCTCCCGCCGAAGCGGTTCCCGCGCCGGAGGCTCCGGTTGAAGCCCCGCCCGCCGAGGCCGCGCCCGAACCCGTCCGGCTCTCGCTCGAAGCGGCCGAAGAGCAGTTCCTCCGCGAGATCGCCCCGGCCCTCATGCGCGCCGACAAGCAGGTGACCGCGACGCACGTCGCCACCAAGGCCATGAACGACCGGTTCCTCCTCGACGCCATCGCCTCCGCCTGGAGCCGCGAACAGCTCGTGCAGACCGCCTCCCTGTTCTTCGCCGTGCGCGGCGGCCTTCGCAGCCGCAAGCTCGCGCTCTTCCGCGCCAGCGACTCGCACCGCGAGGAGTTCGTGATGCACAAGGAGCCCGTCGCCCTCGACGCGCAGCACGCCGTGCCCGAACTGCGGATGATCCTCGACTACATCACCCTCCATCCGGGCTGCACGCGCACGCAGATGCTCGCCGAGATCGTGCACGACGGCGTGACGAAGGACATGGCGGAAGCCATCCACAAGCAGCTCGCCTTCGTGACGGAGCGCGGCTACGTGATCGAATACTTCAACGGCATGCTCGCGCTGCCCGAGGAACATCCTTTCTTCGCCAACCTCCCCAAGCAGAACCCGTCCGCCGCCAAGGCGGCGGACGGTTCAGGGGACAGGGTTCAGGGTTCAGATCCAGGGGACAGGGTTCAGGGTTCAGGGGAGGAGGCGAAGGCCGAGGTGCCTGTTGCCGCCGAGGCGGAAGCGCCGGCCGCGGCTGAACCTGCCGCTGCGGAGCCTGAGCCGGCCGTCGAGGCGGAGGCGCCTGCGGCGCCCGAGGTAAAGGACGAGGCGCCTGTTGCCGCACCGACTGCCGAGACGGAAGCGCCTGTTGAGCCGACGCCTGCCGCTGCGGATCCTGAGCCGGCCGTCGAGGCGGAAGTGCCTGCGGAGCCTGTGTCCGAAGTGAAGGAAGCCGAGCCCGAAGCCGTTGAACCGGTGGCGCCGCAGGGCTGAGCCGTTTCGGATGGGGCCTTCAGGGCTTTGCATTGTTACGGATTTTTTCGAAGATGGCGTTTTCATCAAGCTTTTTCGTGAGCTTTGTCGCGATCCCGTGCGGTGAAAACAGGGTCGACAACGCTTACGACAAAGTTCGCGACAAAGGAAATCCCACGCAAATCCCGGAAACACTTTCGAAAGGAGCATCGTCATGGCCGCTGTGAAACGAAGGGACATCGAAGTCGCCATCGGCAGCCTTCGCCTGCTCGTGGCAGGGTCCGTCACAAAAC
>LFRM01228681.1_pt1 | contig 12452 bp, 11 predicted proteins | sample 618341 | NCBI WGS metagenome assembly LFRM01 (sample SAMN03654438, study PRJNA283298) | anaerobic digester metagenome | isolation source: pool of bioreactors CSTR01a, CSTR02a, and CSTR03a thermophilic anaerobic... | place: Denmark: Kgs. Lyngby | collected 2014-05-21
ATACTCCTTTAGTAATGTAAATTATATTAAGATTTGTATCATTTTACATTATACATCACTTTAAGTTTGTAATCTATTAAAAATGATCATATATCTTTTTTAAGAAGTCCAAGACAGTGCAACAATGAACTTCTTTTATTATATATTTCAGATGCTCTTTTAGGTCTGAATACTGCTAATTTTTCCAACATACTTAAATCTTTTCGAATTATCGTGTGGATAAGACGATGTATCCATGCAACAGGAAGAAGAAAGCGGTACTTCCTTGCATATCCAAACCTAATATTCATTTTTTCTGGTTTTGGGAAAAGCAAAGATAAATGAGCCTGTATTTTTTTGGGCAGTGTATTTGCTTCAACACCCTCGTTGTAGTGAATCATCCTGTTAGCTGTTACCCGATCAACACTTTCATTTCCAAATACTCCACTGTCAAATATATCAAGTATAAGTTTGTCTGTAATCTCTTGTATGCTTTTGTCCTCAATATCCCATCCCCGCGGAATTTTGAGAATGAATAAGTCATTGCATACTTTGAAAAGAGCCTGAGTGAAAATTTCTAACCCGAATGATTTGATATATTTATCAAATATATCCCAATCTATTTTACTACTGTATGTTTCTAACAATAAAACCCAGTCACAAAGCTGCCTTAACCCAAACCCGCCTATCCGCATATGGGTTGCCATATGTAAAACGAGATGTATTGCGTTGTCTGTAGGACTTAGTGTCAGTACATCTGATCCTCCTACTTTGAAAGGTACTGAGTAACTCCAAATCTTTCTCTCAAAATCAGATAAGTTTTTGCAAACATCTGAAGAAGCTAATGTCTTATGTAACTCTACTCCAATAAGGTGGGGATGTAAGTACTCAAAATGCTTATCATCACCGTGAACCTTATTGTATCCTGCTTTCTCTAAAATATCGCCTGCTTTATCAAAGTCTTCAGCTTTAACCAGAATATCATAATCGTTCATGGAACGAAGCCATGGTTCACAATAGAGATTGCGCAAAAACAAACCTTTCAGAATGATTACAGGTATATTAGAATCAACCATTTTCCTGACAATTTCACCAAATGCCAAATAACTTCTTTCCTGTTCTGTGACCTCAATAAGAGTCCTTTGTCTTAACCGTTCTTTAATGTCATCAGGTACACAGATTACAGGATTCTGCATTAAGAAGTAATAAACAAGAGCTGTTACTTTATGTTTGTCAGCTTCATAAGCGACAGACTGCCAATCAATATCGCGATCATGCAACAAACTCGTTTTTTTATTTCTTATGCTAGCAGACAAAATTTCAATCAATGTTTTCATGTTATTGTCAAAATTATTGAGTAGAACCATAATCACACTCCAGTTAATAGCAATCAAACGAATAAAACTCACCAAATTGCACTAATACCTAATCTCTGAAATAAAGGTCCCTGGTATATACCTTATGCATGACGTCTCCTATTTCTTCGCTGTATCTGTTTGCAATTATAATATCAGAAACAGATTTAAACTCATCCAAATTACGAATCACGCGACTGTTGAAGAATTTTTCTTCTTTTAATGCAGGCTCGTACACTACAACTTCTATGCCTTTAGCTTTTATGCGCTTCATCACACCCTGGACAGAACTGAAGCGGAAGTTGTCCGAGTTCGCTTTCATGGTCAGACGGTAAACGCCGACAATATTCGGTTTCTTAGCTATTATCTGGTCTGCTATGAAGTCTTTCCTGGTCCTGTTCGCAGCGACAATAGCACTGATTAGGTTCTGCGGCACATCCATATAGTTGGCCAAGAGCTGCTTAGTATCCTTAGGAAGGCAATAACCGCCATAGCCAAACGACGGATTGTTGTAATAGTTCCCTATCCTCGGATCCAAGCATACACCTTCGATGATCGATTTTGTGTCGAGTCCGCGCATTTCTGCATATGTATCCAGCTCATTAAAAAACGCAATCCTCAGTGCAAGGTATGTGTTAGCAAACAGCTTTACTGCTTCTGCCTCAGTCGGATTCATGAACAGCGTCGGAATATCCTTTTTTATAGCACCCTGTTTGAGCAGGTCTGCGAATTTCTCTGCTGCCTTCATCAAACGGGCATTTCTTACAGGAACGCCGACAATGATCCGACTGGGAAAAAGATTATCATAGAGTGCATGGCCTTCACGCAGGAATTCCGGGCTGAATAATATACTGTCACAGCAATATTTCGTCCTTGCCTGTTCAGTAAATCCGACCGGAAGCGTCGATTTTATAATGATGACCGCATCGGGATTAACTTTGATAACCTGCTGGATCACGCTTTCAACCGATGATGTGTCGAAATAGTTTTTATCAGGGTCATAGTTCGTAGGTGTGCAAATAATTACGAACTTCGCATCTTTATATGCTGAATCGCCATCTGTTGTTGCAGTCAGATCAAGCTTTTTTTCGGAAAGGTATTGCTCTATCTCCTTGTCTATTATGGGAGATTTCCGGTTGTTGATCATTTCAACTTTTTCAGGAAGAATATCGACCGCAGTTACTGTATTATGCTGTGAAAGCAGCACTGCAATCGACAGCCCTACATAACCCGTTCCTGCAACCGCTATTTTCATCCCGCTACCCCCTTCTCACCGATCTTATAGTAATCCTTATACCATTTAACAAAACGTGACAGGCCTTCCTCGAGGACTGTATCTGGCTTGAAACCGAAATCCCTGACTAGGTCGTCCACATCGGCATATGTCTGGTAAACGTCACCGGGCTGCATTGGCAAAAACTCCTTTTCGACAGGTTTATTTATGATGCCTTCTCTCATCAGGCATTTTTCAAGTATTTCTACAAAATGCAGCAGATCTTCTGGCTTATTGTTCCCAATATTATAAATCTTGTATGGCGCCCCGTCTTCTGATTCTTCCGGGATCTTGCCCATAACGTTGACAACACCGGTGATGATATCATCAATATACGTGAAGTCACGCTTCATATTACCAAAATTGAATATTTGAATTTTCTCGCCCTTAACGATTTTATTGGTGAAGCTGAAATATGCCATGTCCGGTCTTCCCATCGGTCCGTAAACAGTGAAGAACCTGAGCCCGGTAGTCGGTATTTTGTAAAGTTTTGAATATACGTGAGCCATAAGCTCATTTGATTTCTTGGTGGCCGCATAAAGCGAAACCGGATTGTCTACTTTATCCTCAATCGAATACGGCACTTTCTTGTTCGTACCGTAAACAGAAGAACTCGATGCATAAACGAGATGCTCGACCGGGTTGTGCCTACAGGCCTCGAGAATATTGTAAAAACCTATGATATTACTGTTTATATATGCATCAGGATTGGTTATCGAGTATCTCACTCCCGCCTGAGCTGCAAGATTAACTACAATGTCAAATCTCTCTTCTGAAAAAAGTTTATCAATTTCTGATTTATCTGAAATGTCAACTTTATGAAACATGAAACCGTCATAAAGCTTAAGAAGATCAAGCCTTGCATGTTTCAGGTTTACATCATAGTAGTCATTAAGGTTGTCTATGCCGATAACACTACATCCTATATCAAGCAGACGTTGAGACAGGAAATAGCCAATAAAACCTGCAGCACCGGTAACAAGTATTTTCTTGCCATTTAGATTACTCATACTATAACACCCCGGTATTTTTTGCTTAGTTGCTCATAACTCTCAATATCGCCGATATCATTCTCGACTTCAAGGCATAAACCGGCGACCGTTGGTAAAGCCGTGCAATAAAACTGCCTGGTGCATCTTCCCTTCCAAATCAGGGAATTCCTTAATATACTCTCTTTCAACCCTCCTGAGTTAATTTTGAAAGCCAATCTTTTGTAAGACTGTATATATATTTCAATTCTTTATTTTTTGTTATAATACCTATCAGAATATATACTGTAATACCAACTACAATCTGAATAACAAGCATTGGGAATTCCTCCATTGGTAACATACCAATAAACATTACAATTACTGCCATTATTAAAGAACTAATAACAGAAGGGAATAGGTCCCTCAACTGTTCCTCAAGTGAATAGTTTATTAACCTAATATTGGGATAAGCATTCACAAATATAAAAAATGTTGATAAAATAGCTGCACCTGCTACTATTGCTTTCACACTGATTCGCATAGTAATTAACAATACAACTAACTCGACAATTTTCTTTATTAGTTCTAGCCTGAAATACGTATCACTTTTACCCATTGCTTTTATAGCCTGCATATTTGCTGAGTGTATAGGTAAGGTAAGATTAATAACACAGAATAATTGCATCAGAGGGACACAATCTAACCATTTTTCAGTCAGCAACAAAATGACGACCTGTCTAGATACAGCCGCTAAGCCAAGCATCATTGGACAAAGTAAAAAGCTGCTAAACCTTATTGCATTGCGAGTGGTGTTTTTAACTCTTAATATTTGATCCTGCTCATTTGATAATTTAGGAAATAGCACAGTACTTATAGTCGTATGGATGTTCGTTATAATCAAATTAGGGAATTGCCTTCCTTTGTCATAAAACGCCAAATCTTCAGACGAATATATTCTACCTATTATCAATGCACGTAATTCCTGAAATCCTGTTATAAGCAACCCAGATCCAAGTATCCTAACGCTATATCTCAATAAGTTTCTTACACGTTTATATGAAAATTTCAGAGCTGGTAATTTTCTTATTACAATACTAAGCGCAAATGTGCTAACTAATGTGCTTGCTATGTATTGTGCAACGAGCGACCATACACCAAATCCCTTGTACGCCATTGAAATTCCGACAATTGCTGAAACGATAGTTCCTGCAAAAGTTGACTTAAAAAGCTTATTAAAAATCATCTTTTTAGATATATATGCATTTTGCACTGAACTGATAGAGGTAAGGATTACTTGTAAACTAAGTACCCTTAGTATAGGTACAATTAACTCGTAACCCTCCCCATAAAAATCGGCAATCAAAGGTGCTGTAAAAAAGAGTATAATATACAACACTACTGATATGGCAATATTAAAATATAAAAAAGAAGAGAAATCTAAAATATCTGCATCTTTTTTCTGAATTAGCCCACTTGCAAGACCGTCGCTTACAAAAACATTAGCTAAAGTGATAAACACTATAACCATAGATATTAGACCGTAATCAGACGGCTCTAAAAGTCTAGCAAGTATTATTGATACAATTGTTGTAACAAGTTGAGCAGATATACTTTCAGCAAATTTCCAAAATAAGTTGCTGATTATACTGTTTTCTTTACCCATTCTTCAACCCTAATAGGATTTTTTTCCACTCTTCAGCCCATCTTTCATAAGAAAAACTGCATTTTACTGTTTCATAACCATTCTTTGCAATAGTTTCTCTGAATTCTCGATCATCAACAAGCTTTTTGAGGGCTTCATATAGCTCGTCTGTATCACCAGAATTAACCATTAAGCCATTGTAACCATTGATTACAATATTCGTTAATCCTCCAACATTTGAGCAAATGACTGCACACTGCGCAGACATCGCTTCAAGCAATGAAAGACTTGTCCCCTCAGAACCAACAGTAGGCACGACAGCAATATGCTTATCCTTATGAATTTCAAGGCTCTCAGAACTCTCGTATCTAATAAATGAAACATTGGAATACGATTTTAGCTGTTCTTTCATCCAATTTTCATCAGGACCACTTCCGGCAATAGTAACAGTTACATTATCTCTCTCATCCAATAATCTTTTAACTGCAGTAGTAAAAACACGTGTCCCTCTGTAATCAAAAAGTCTTCGTGCAAAAATAACATTAACACCATTACATGGTTTTTCATATATTGGTGCAACTCGCGAGTAATTAGGTATAACCAGAACATTTCCTAATACTTTTTTTACCTGCGTTCTATACCAATTTAAAAAATTGTAATCGACACAAACTAACAAACTTACATTCCTGAATTTTTTAACCATTTTATATGCAGAAAACGCTTTTGCAGCAACCTGACGAACCAACGAATGATTTGTATCTTTAGGTGCATCCCAACTAACGCCATGTTGAATTGCTATACAAGTACCATAGACTTTGCTAGGGATCATTATATCTGAAGCAAAAATCGTAATCACATTCTTCTCTTTGCGCGTACGTACTGCTGCATCATAAAGTTTTTGAACCCGTTTTGAGTCCGATCTGCTTTTTATATTAAAACCCACTACATTTATTTTGTCAGTTATATTATATTGAAAGTCTTCATCAGAAAATTGAACAACACGAACTTTGCCACCAATCTTAACAATAACATCACATAAATCTGTTATATAAGTTTGTACACCACCTTTAGTTACTTCCTTCTTATTATTTGCTAAATATCTAATGTAAATAATGTCAAAACTTTTCATCCAAATACCCCATTCGCCTTTTTATTGCACTTATAATATCATTTACAAACAAACTCCAATAACTACTGCAGTTATGTATTGTCATTATTAACATGGCTTTTAAAGCAAGAAGTATATTTCGGTTCCTTATATGTGTTTTCGTCAATTCTACATAATGAGATGCAATAATTTTTTTCTTTATTCCTGGTTCTTTTTTATCAAGTTGATTTATTTTTCCGTCAAATTCGGATAGAAATTTTACTCTTATTTCATCTAGTTTTTTACCTTTAGGCCGATTACTAACTCTATCAGTATCTCTTATAACTAAAGGTTCTTTTACTACATCTATTTCAAAAAAATCAAAAAAACGTAGTAAAAACTCAAAGTCCTGATGTCTGTAAAAGCTTTCATCAAACCCGTTTAATTTTATAATGCATTCTCTTCTTATCATAAGGGAAGAAGTAAATGGAGTAAATTCTAACGTAAGAATTTGCCTAGATAAATCGCCTTTGTAATCTGACTTTATTACAGTTGGTTTGCCTAAAATATTCTCAATACGCCAAGTATAATTTGCCCCATATTGTTTATTGTTTTCCATATGTTCAACTTGCTTTTCTATTTTATCAGGAAGAAAATAATCATCATCATCTAAAAAGCAAATATATTCGCCAGAAGAATTTTTAAAGCCAGTATTTCGAGCAGCAGATCCATTTTTATTCTTTTCATGCTTAATATACTTAATACGCTCATCACCAATGTATTTTTGCATTAGTTTCTCGGTGTTTTTCCTATACTCTGTTTCAGGATCATTGTCATCAACTACAATAATTTCAAAGTTTTTATAAGTCTGATTGAGAACTGAATCAATCGCTCTTGAAAGTGTTGAATCGCTTTTGTAGGTTGGGATTATAACACTAACTAACGGCATTTTCATATCTCACACCTCTACACATGCTTCATAAATAACTAATTTGAATATCTAAGGTTCATATATTTATCATCTGGTTTCTTTTGATTACCTTCTCTGAAACTAGTCGAATATGCCAAAAGAATAAAAAATGATATCTCACTTAAATATGATCTTGATACCAATAATTGCACAAATGATATTGCGAAAAGTATTGCAATAAAGCACTTGTCTTCATAATCAATTTTTTTATTGAAGAAGAAACCACTAAAAATTTGTTTTAGAATATAAATAATAATTATTGATCCTAAAATCAAGCCATAATCTAGAACAATTTCTATAAATAAATTGTGAGCATATTCAATATTATTACTTCTAAAGACAAAAGGCATATAATACCTATCACCACATAACCCTATCCCCAAAAGAGCATTTTCCTTTATTAGTTCAAATAAATACTGATATATTGCTTTTCTAGATAAACTACTAAAAAAACTATCAGAAAACATTGAAGCAATTGTTCGACTATTAATATCAAACTTATCAAGAACTCCACGCATATAGTATAAAATATCATTCCAAAACAAAATCAACACTAGGATGATAAGAAATAATACATATAATAATATTTGCTTTCTTATACTATTTTTTTTAAATAATAGAAATAGTAAAATTAGTAAACATAAAGATAAAAATGATCCTCGTGAACCATAAAGCAATATTAATAAAAAAGAAGCAAACCCAGTAATGTAATCATGTTTATTGCCTTTAACTATAGCACTATATAAAAGAATCGCACTTACAATAGAATTTGCATCAGAATAATTCATATATTCTTCATTCACGTTAAATTTTAAGACAGAAGCTAATACTATAAATAAAGCAAAAAAGAGTATTCTCGCAACTTTTATAATTTTATTTTCTAATTCCTTTAAATCGATGAGATCATTCCTTACAACACAGTAAGCAAGGATTATATAAATGAAACTAAATATTAACTGTTCTAAAAATATACTATTTTGCGGAAAGAATAAAACGGTACATGATATACTAAGAATTAGAAATATTACAAAAAATACACTATCTATTTTAAGTGATTTGCTGTCTATAATTGCATATATTACAAATGGTATTGAAATATAATTTATTATAAAAAGTAAATAAGCAATATAGTAAAATGCTTTATTATAAGTTTCAAAGGAAACTACTAAATAATTCACAGGTCGAAATAATAGCATGAAAATAATGAAATATTTGCAACACAAAGAAGTGAAACTATTATTCTTTAACAATTGTTGCTGCATTATAACCTACCTCTCAGATCATTTTTTAGTCTCCGGTATTGCTTTTATAGTAACGGTATTAAACCAAATTGTTTAAAAAGTTTAAGCAAAACTTTTATTCTAATACCACATCTTTCACTTGGATCATATCTCTCACTTAGTAGTTTTTTGTAATCTTCTCTTATTAATCCATTCTTTAATATACGTAATTTAAACATAATAGAAATAACCGGAAATAATATTCGTGGGTAAGTAAGCTTTTTGATAATATATTGATTTATTATTATGTTGATATCTCTATCTTTACCAAAGCAACGATTAATGTTACTTGGAAAATGTAATACTGTTAAATCGGATAATTCACATATTTTGTACCCTTGTCCATATAAAATATACGAAGCAAATAATTCTTCTGAACCAAAAAATAACTTCGAAGGATATAAGTACTCCTTAGGAAATACAGTTCTACGAATGATATGAGCTGCGCCAACAAATGAAAGGACAAGGACTAAATCGTTATCCTTTCGTTTGTGTTTACAATTAAGTGAAACTCCTGTTTCTGGTTCCCATATATTTACAGTTGCTACGGCAATGTCTTCATGGTTATCCATAAATGAGCAAATCTTAGAGAAAAAATTCTCCGTTGCTATTACTGCATCATCATCGAGGAAAAACACATATTCACCTTTAGAGAGCTTCCAAACAGCATTTCTTCCTCCAGCAACTCCTAAATTACTTTCTGAGTAATAATACTTTAAGTCTAGACTAATTTCTGAGATATATTTTTGTATGGCTTCTTTATTTTCTTTATTGGAATGATTATCCCAAATGATAATTTCAGTTTTGTCTACCATGTATTTGATACATGATTCAATTGCACGTATCAATTCTTTAGCACGATTGTGAGTTATAAAAGCAATTGTTAGTTTTATATCGTTCGTTTTCTCCATCATGTTATTCATGTTTTCCCCTAACCTTTTATTTGCTTAGATTGGCCTGACACATTAGAAGCTTTTGCACATGATGTGGCTAGTTAGCACAACACTATGTTGCTTTTTTTCTACGTATCGTCCATAAACGACTTATACAATAAAGTAATTCAACACAGCCATGTAACAGAAATGGTGAAAGCATCATTGCCTTAGACATCATGTTTCTGTAATCTATTCTGTAATTGCAATCTAAATCTTTCTTCATACGATCAATCCTAGATATTGCTTTATGGTAATAAACATTTCTCGGATATTTAAATGCCATTCGATCTATCGAAACAGCTGCAGCAGTTACTATAAAAGCATTTATTGTAGATGCAAATTCTTCATATATTTTAAGCTCTGTCAGCTTTTTCTTTAATGCAATAGCAACATCGCCCCATGGATCATCAAGTAAAATGCGTGATAAACTATCGTTACGCTGTACATAGTTATAAACAGGCGTATCTATAAAAGAATAATCATTAGCGAACCACAGTGCCAGGAAACTATAAATAGCTTCCTCTCCAACAGTATGACTGGTAAAGAAAATATTATTCTTTTCAATCAATTCTTTCTTAACAGCTTTACGCCATCCTCCCCAAGGTATTTTCCCAGTCATTTGAGAGCGCAATATCACATCTTTAGTTCTATTCCTATAATTAGAGATTTTTTCACTTTTAATTAGCCTATGCGATCCATCTACTTGGTTTGCATCAATAAAAACTAAATCTGTCTCTGAATGAGATAACAGCATAAAATAGTTGCTCTCGATTGTATCGTCCGAATCAACAAAAACTATATATTCCCCGGTAGCATTCTTAATGCCGAGGTTTCTGGCCATGCCGGCTCCCGCATGATTTTGGCAAAACACTCTTATCCTATTGTCTTTTGACTCATATTCTCTTATAATGCGCAAACTATTATCAGTTGAACCGTCATCTACCAGTATCAACTCCCAATCGGCATAAGTTTGTGCAAGGATACTTTCAATACATTTTGCAATGTATTTTTCTGAATTGAATACAGGTACAATTACGGAAACTTTCATTCATGTTCTCCTTAAAAATTTCCTGTATATAAATTTTTGAATAAACTCAGGTAATAGAAAAATTCCCAATTGGACACATGCTACAAACAAAAAATCGCCAAAAGAGCAAAACCCTGTCTTCCATGCATTCTTCCTGATTTCAATCAATGATTTTGTATTGAGCCAACTCTTTCTTTTCTTGTATGCATTCTCATCAAACCTGAATAAAAGAAGAGCCTCAGGCAAGTTAGCACACTTACATCCATTTGACAGAAGCTTGACCCAAAGATCCGAATCCTGGTTCCTTCTGTAATTACCGTATGGTCCATATTTCAATACTTTGCTTTTCTTGTACATAACAGTCGGATGATTGAACGGGTCTCTTCTGCGACAATATTTGCGAATGGATTCATTGTCTAAAGGAACTTCCCGTTTTCCGACGATATTGTCTGTTGTTCCTGAGAACTCGATAATTTGGCATCCGACAATATCCAATTCAGGATCAGCCTCGAACATAGCCAGTTGTTTTTCGCATCTATCCGGCAATGAAATATCATCAGCATCCATTCGGGCAACCAGTTCGTTTTTACACGCTTTGAGCCCTTCATTAAGGGCAAGTCCAAGGCCAACATTTTTTTCAAGCTGTATCTGTTGAATAATAGGATTCTTGTTTGAAAGTTCATCAAGGACAGCCTGAATTTCATCTGTCACAGGGCCATCCTTTACCACAACTATGTCATTCGAAGGAATGGTCTGATTCAACATACTTTCGATGCTTAAGCGCAAATATTCCGGGTTGTCATTTTTATAAACTGTAAGCAATACACTGTAAGCCATTTGGTGAAAATTCCCCTCTAGTCTCACCTTTATGTAGTAATTATTTTAACATCAGTAATTTTCTGCTCTCATCGATTTTTTCTGAATATTTCTCAGCAGAAATCATACCATTTCTTAGTAAGTAATCACCCAGGTCTTCTGCCGTATCCATACCTTCAGCATTGATGCCTTCTCTTTTAAGCACGTTTTTCACTGTCAAAAGGATGATTTTTAAATCATTTATAAAAGTAATATTATTAATGTATTCGAGATCAAAGTTCAGCTTCTCTTCCCATGTAACGGCATTCCGGCCATTGACCTGCGCCCACCCCGTCAAGCCAGGCATTACACTGTGCCGCCTGCGCTGTTCCTCTGTCATGAAAACCATATCACGGACCAATTGCGGCCTCGGCCCGACTATGCTCATATCGCCCTTCAATATATTCCATAACTCGGGCAGTTCATCCAGTGACGTCGATCTTAAAAACTTTCCAAACTTAGTCAGCCTTACGCTGTCAGGCAGCAGTTCCCCGTTCTCATCCCGCTCGTCGGTCATCGTTCTGAACTTGTAAAGTGTAAATATCTTCTCGTTCAGGCCGGGTCTCTGCTGCTTGAAAATCACCGGGCTGCCCAGCTTGATCCTGACAAGCAGCGCGATGATCAGCATGAAAGGGCTCAATATGATGAGTGCCAGAAGTGAAAGGATGAAATCCAGCGGACGCTTTACGCATTTCCTATAGAAACCGCCTTTTCGCGGTGCATGGACACTCGTTTCCGTAGTATGACAACGACCATCCGGCAAATTTTCTCTGGCTTCTTCCTGCAACTCAAAGTTGATTTCCGCCTTCTGTTCTTCCAGTAATCCCGCCTGGGCTTCTACCTGTAGTTCTGCCGGTTCCACCTGAACTTCTTCCTGCAGTTCTGCCTGCATTTCTACCTCATTTCCCCCTGATCAAAAACAACTGAATCTATTGAAACTACCAGAACTTTACTTCCACAATCCCCTGATTATTCCGCACACTCTTTCCAGGTCGTCATCCGTCATCTTGGTATCTGACGGCAGGCAGACACCGTTTTCGAAAATGGCATCCGACACGCCGCTTCCGATGAAATCGCG
>LFRM01010138.1_pt1 | contig 12450 bp, 8 predicted proteins | sample 618341 | NCBI WGS metagenome assembly LFRM01 (sample SAMN03654438, study PRJNA283298) | anaerobic digester metagenome | isolation source: pool of bioreactors CSTR01a, CSTR02a, and CSTR03a thermophilic anaerobic... | place: Denmark: Kgs. Lyngby | collected 2014-05-21
GTGAAAACTTTGGGAAAGCGGCTCAAATTTAGTAGTAAGAGTTATTCAATAGCCCCTAATTACTGGGATTGCTTTCAAATAAATCAAAAAAGCTTCTTAAGAGATTTGTAGGTAAAGAAGCTATATAGATACTTTTGCTATGTATAAATAGAAGATTTTGGTTCAATATATTATATAATGATAAAAGATTTCTTTCTAGGTAATCTAATCGTAATTTTTGTCCCACGGTTCCTTTTGGATTGTATTTCAAAATGTAAGTTTTCTCCATACATTAACTTAAACCTATTATAGGTGTTGTTTAGGCCAATCATTTCATCGTACCGGATTCTTTCTTTCATCCTTTCAATAGTAGCATCTAACTCATCTGCTTCCATGCCAACTCCATTATCTTCTACCACTAAAATATAATCGGTTCCTTCTTCAAAACACTTTATGCTTAAAACTCCTCCTGAGTTTAGAGGATAGAGCCCGTGCTCTACTGCATTTTCGACTAGAAATTGTAATGAAAAAGAGGGCACTTCTACTTGTTTACAATTATCCTCGTAATTGATGAAGAAATCAAACTTGTCTGAGAAACGCATTTTTTGAATTTTTAAATAAGCATTAACGTAGTCAAGTTCTTTTTCAAGTGGTATGTTGGTATTAATGTCTCTGATGCTGTATCTTAGCATCTTAGAAAAAGAGCCTAACATTTTTTCAGCTAAGGCGAACTCTTCTAAGCTAATAAGCCTGGAGATAGAGCCTAAAACATTAAAGATGAAATGAGGCGTTACTTGTTTATTCAAGACATTTGATTCAGCGAGTCGTAGCTGGGCTTCCATCTCTCTTTTATTTTTTTCATACTCAATCATCTTATTCTGGTTACTAATTAGGCTTTCTTGAAGCTTGGAGTACATAATGCTTTGGACGATGTAGTTGGTTACATTTTCTAGGGCTGTAGCAGTTGATTCTATTTGTTGTCTCGTAAGTATTTTTATTTGGCTGAAGTATTCCTCGGCCTCTTTAGTTTCTAGCCACGGAATCTCGGCATTTTCATCATCTTTTGAATAGGGATTTATATCAGAGCAAAGAACTTGACCAGCAGTAAAGGCTCCAATGCATTCACCATTAAAACGTACAGGAACTTCTATATTGACTAAACCAGCATGGCAAATATATATACTCGGCTTATTGTTTTCAATAGCCTCTTTAATTGCTCTTCTGTTGGTTTTAGCACAATATTCGGCACCTTCTTTTGTACTATTAATTGCGGCGCAAAAAGGAGTGAAATTGCTTCCTTCACCTATATGGTTGCCTTCTAAATCAACAAATACTACTCCAAATCCGGTGGCATAGGCAAATGAATCCTGGAATTGCTCAATGAATTCCTCGGTTATTATTTCTCTGAGTTCCATTAATTTCCCCTCTTTTCGCGTATGGTTGTGGGTGTTACATCAAAGTATTCTTTAAAAGAACGGTTGAAGTGGGATATATTTTTATATCCTGAAAGCGTAGATACCGTTTTTATTGGATAGTTAGAATTTTGAAGTAATTCTTTAGCATGTTCCATTCTTAATGTAATTATGTAGTCACTTATAGTCATCCCTGTTTCTAAGTGGAATTTTCTCGAGATATAAGGAGGGCTATAATTAAATACTTGGCCTAGTAATTCTAATGTAATATCATGGCTAAAATTCTTTTCAAGATAGCCTTTAACCCTATCGCTAAAGCAATCGGCGGTGTCTATCTCAGCCTCCATAATCAATTTAACTTTAGTTATGAAGTCTTCTAATAACATAATTATTTTTTCAGGAGAATCTTCTAATGCAATTTCATAGAGTATATACTCGGAGTTCAAAAGTGTTAAAAACCTCTGATTAAAGCTTTCTTTTATTGCCATCATTATTGAAAATGTGCTATTGAGTAAATGTATTTTATAATCGCTTATATTTAAATAACTCTTTTTGTAAAATTTTAAAAGGTTATCAGAATTGTGTTTGAAATAACAGTAGTTCTTTTTGATTATTGAGTCTACAATATTTGTGATTAAATAAAATGGAAAATTTTGAGCTTTAACAGAAAATAAGTTCTCAAGAAGGGTGGTTTTATGGTTTTTTATTCCCACACAAGTGGCTATAGTTGAAATTATTTCTTGCTCTGAAGCAGGTTTAAGGAGATAGGCATCAAGTTTTAAGTTGATAGCTTCTTGGGCATAGCTGAACTCAGAGTAAGCTGAGTTCAGTATTAAGACAGGATCATATTGTTTTTTTATTTCTTTGGCTGCTGTAAGTCCATCATAGAGGGGCATTTTAATATCCATAATAATTACATCTGGTCTGCTACTGGATATACTTTGAATTGCTTGTAGTCCGTTTGCTGCTTCTCCAGCTAATCTAAAGTTTGTTGGGTGCTTTTTAAATATATTTTTTAGGTATTTTCTTTCTATTGCTTCGTCGTCAACGACAAAAACACTTAGCATAAAAACTCCTTTCATATTTAGAATAATTTTCCAAATCATCATTCAAATAGGAATATTTACTTTAATTAACATTCTTTTTGCGTTATTTGTGCAAATTAAAAAGAAATGCAAATCAATTTAAACAAAAGAATATCAATTAAATGATAACATAAATTTGCAAATTAATACAAGATTTATAAAGGAGGATTTCATGAGTAATCCAAAACTGAAAAGAGATTTATCGTTCTTGGCAATGATTTCTATCGCTTCTGGAGCCGTGGTTGGTGGATGGTTGGCAGAAGCTCCTTACTGGTTTCAAGTAACTGGAGCTGGGGCTGCTTTTGTCTTTCCAATTCTGGCTATACTACTAATTCCTGTTGGATTATCCTTTGCAGAACTAACAGCGATGCTCCCTTTTTCTTCCGCAGTAGACATATGGACAACTAATGCCTTTGGCCATAAGGCAGGCTGGGCAGCGCAGTGGATGATGTTCCTAATCCAAGTTGTTGAGCCACCGATGATGGCTTACATTTTCGTTACGGCATTAAATTATTTCATACCCATACCCAGCAATATGGTTATGTGGGTAGCAATAGCAATAGTTTTCCTTTGGTACATAATATCTAACTTTAACATAGGACTAACAGGTAGGTTGGCAACTATCTTTTTCTTTACAATGGTAGTTATCTCACTAATTGTAGCTTTTGTATTCTTTACAAACGACAACTGGACAGTAGCAAATATAACAAACCATGGTGGATATTTCCCCAAGGGCTTTAATGGAGTATTTATTGCTTTCGCAGTATTTTCACTAAAGTTTATTGGTTTTGAAATGACCCCAACTATGATTGAAGAAACGAATTTTCCACCTGAAAAAATGAATAGGATCATTCTCTCAGCTTTATTCGTACCCGCTGTTTTATATTTCATTGTTGTCTTAGCCATTGGTGGAATGGGCCCTTGGACGCAGATAGCATCAATGAGTATGCCGGAGCCTGAGTTTGTTGATATGTTTGGAATACCTCGCATTATTGGTATTGCAGCTATTATATCAGGTATTCTCCATGCGCTTACAACCCTGATGGGTTTCTGGGTATCCTCAGCTAGAGTTCTATACGGTGCTGCTCAGTTAAATCAGCTACCAAAGGCATTTTTAAAGCTAAATAAACACGGGCAACCCTATATAGCAAACCTTGTTGTTCTTGGTTTTGCAGTTTTCTTCTGCTTTTTCACAGGGGAGAATTGGGTACAATATATTTATGCTGTATCTTGTATAGCAGCAGGAATTGTCTACTTGGTCTGTTGTTTGGACTGTATGGTTTTAAGGAAAAAATACCCAGATTGGGAGAGACCATATCGTGCACCAGGCGGAGACTTCCTCTTTTATATAGGAATTGCAGTAGGCATCTGGATTATTATAGGATCATCTTTAGAATTACCACTAGCAGGCTACTTATCTCTAGTAATATATTTCCTTGTTGGATGGGGCTTGCATCTTCTTATGGAGTTTTATAGGAAGAAAGATCCTGAGGCGCATAAATTAATTACATTAACTCCTGCTGATAAAGAAAGGTTTTAATTAGAGAAGCTTTACATTAAATGATGCTAACTGATAATTAATAGAAAGGTGGCTAGTATGCAAAGGATTTCAGGTGATAAGGTCATATACAAATTTTCCTATGATATGGAGTCTATCGCGCAAATAAACCCTGGAGATACAATCCTTATTGAATCCAACGATTGCTTCTTCCAGCAAATTTTCAGTGAGGAGCAAGTTCTAAATGAGATTGATTATGATAGATTAAACCCAGCAACAGGTCCTATTTATGTAAATGGTGCTGAACCAGGGGATATTTTATCAGTAAAAATCCAAAAAATAGATATCCATGATAAAGGAGTGGCCGCAGTTGTTCCCGGAGAAGGTGTTCTAGGTGATAAAGTAACCAAACCTATAATCAAAGTAATTGAAATTGAAGATGAGCAAGTTGTTTTTAATGATATCCGGTTTCCAGTTAACCCAATGATTGGTGTGATTGGAGTCGCTCCTGGCAAAGAAGATGGAATATGGGCTACTGATAGCCCATGGATGCATGGCGGCAATATGGATACTAAAGACATTACTAATGGTTCCACCTTGTATCTTCCAGTGAGAAAAGAAGGAGCCTTGCTGGCTATGGGAGACTGCCATGCTGCTATGGGAGATGGAGAAATTTGTTTCACAGGTCTTGAGGTACCAGCAGAGATTGTGGTTGAGGTTAATCTTATTAAGAACAAGTCCGTCAAGTGGCCTATAGTTGAAACCGAAGATCATTTCATGGTTATAGCTTCAGGTGATGACTTAGATGCGGCTGTTGTTGAAGCAACTGACTGGGCAGTAACTTTTATGCAAAAAGGATTAGGTTTGAGCTGGGAAGAGGCCTATATTTTGACCAGTCTATCAGTTGATATAAAGATATCGCAATTGGTGGATCCTAAGATTACTGCAAGGGCAGCTATACCAAAAAACGTTTTGAGCTTGGAAAAACTCTTAGAAAATCTTTAGAGGGAATGCGATACTAAAACAGCTTTATGGTTAAGTTCCACAAACTATATTGGAAAGCAAACTTAAGAGCGAGGGGGCGGGTTGATATCCGCTCCTTTTTATTGTTTTAAACTCCCTATATGTATCCCAAATTCCCCAAGTAATTATACACTACCCCGAATGATATCCTGCGTTAGCTCTTCTGGAGTCATCCCAAAGAGTGCAAGGATCTCTCTGTGTCTCTTTGTAACTGGGGCCATGAGTTTACTCTCCTTCTTGTAGTCGACTCTTTGTATCTGCTCAAGATCCAGAATTAGGCTCTTGATGGTTGGCACCGGTTTCTTCTTTTTTTTATTCATCACCCTAAGTAGATCGGCCTGAAGAATCTGTGCAATGAAACCAATGAAGAACTTCCCTTCTGTTGTCTGATCTTTATGGGTTCTTAGCCTGTCGAAGTCTAAACTGTTTTTCATACTATCATAATGGGCTTCGATATCATTTCTTCTTCTGTAGGTTCTAAGGGACTCAGAAGGAGTATGCTTTCCATTTTTTATATTTGTCATAAGTCCAAACATCCCGCACAGGCTAAGTGCCTCTTCAATTGCCTTCTCTTTTTTTGTGAAGGATAGGATTTTTTCTCTGTCCATCTCTACATTAAAAAAGTCATCCTTATTCTTTCTCTTCTTCCTACCTATCTGTTTTTCCAGTGTTTCCTCTCTGCTGTGAATCTTCTCAAAGAGAGTAGCCTCCTGAACCTTTGCCTTCTCACTGTCAAAGTAACAATAGAGCGTATACTCATTTCCTTCTATTGTGATAGAGCGCTCCTCTCCAAAGACTCCTGCAAAGTCGATGTAATTTTCCATTTTTCGAATCCCCTTGCTAGCCTCCAGGAGTGCTTTTTTATAAATATTATGATGGGCTGGTACGCTCAGAAGAAAGGGAATCTTTTCTTCATGTAGGTAGCTGACATTATCTGTATTTACAAAGCCCTTATCCATCACAAAGATAAATGGATTTATCTCAAACTCTTCTGCTAAATCCATCATGGTGGTAAGAAAGGTCTGGTCCGTGATGGATCCGTTATAGATTTCATAGCACAGGGGGAGCTCCTGATTCTGTGAAAAGAACATCCCTACATTCACTTGGGGCAGCATCTCATGATCTCTGTTATAGCCCTTTTGTGAGAAGGCGATATCCCTAGCACCTGTAGAGATGCTTGTCACATCGTAGCAGATGAGCTCTCCTTCATTAGTCATAAGTTCCTTCCACTGGTGGAAGAAGTCCCATCTCTTTTCCTTGGTGATTTCTTCGTAGAGTTCACTGAGATGTTTTTGGGAGAGCCTCTGATGATAGGCGCATAGATGCTTACTATAAAAATCATCCATGTAGAGCATGACATTACCACTGTGCATCATATAGATGGCCATACTGAGGATTTTCTTGTAAGACTTAGGAAAGATAGACTGCAGGATATTTGTTACACCAAGTTGTTCACATCTCTTTGCAAGAAAAAAGGTGCTGCCAGCATAGGCAAATTTAGTAGGGAGCAGACTAGTGGGTGGTTGTACATCAAAGAGTTCATAGTAATTATTATTTGGAAAGAACATCCCCTCATTATCAGGATCGAGTTTCCCGATAATCATAGATTTATTTGTATTATTGCCGCCTTTGCTCTTGTAATACTCGGTGACATAGTAAACGTAGCGAGTATCTGAATTTGCCGACTTCTTTATGGAGATGCGTTTACCAGGGACTTGAATGGATGTTTTTTGAATCATAATGGGCTACCTCGCTGGGTTCATGTAGTGCATACAATATACACTACATGAACAACAAGGTCAACGCCTTCTCACAATAAAAAAACACCCATAAACCATGTAATATCAAAGTTTAATAGGTGCTAATGGATTAATAGTGTATATTTTTTAGGGGAATTTGGGATGCATATTTCCATTTACTGAAATCTTGAAAAAATCTCTTTTGATAAACTGAGCCAAATCTATGTAGACATATCTATTGCTTTAGGAGCATTAAGGCTAATTCAATACTTAGTTTTTCACTATTATCAAGTTTTGCAACTGCGCTTGTGGAGGTACCGATTTTACTTACAAATATTTCTTTGGTGGTAGCAAGATCTTCAATAATATCCTAGACATAGGTGTCGCAATGGTAGATTTTAAGATCAAAAGAAGGGGATGCGTTATCATGGTTATGTTTAACCATAGAATATTTGGATATAGTTATGAATAACCATATTAGAGCTTAGGAGGAAGACAATGGAATCAAGAGAGAGAAAAAAAGAATTAAAACTTGGTAGTCTTGTTAGAGCAATACGTGAAGATTATGAAAGTCCCTACAATTTGGTTAGAAATGGCATAGATGAGTTTATTGTAGCTGTATCATTCCTTTCCACACTTAAGTACAAGAATAGGAAGGTAGATTTAAAAGAAGAGATTAGAAGTAATGATAAACTGGCAGACCTACTACATGTCTTTGAGCCTTACATAGATAGGAAGATGGGTCTTATTGATAAGCTTCTAGAAGAATATGAGATTGATCTTATGGAAGCTGCCATTACCTTTGATGATGTTTACAACAATAGAACTGATCTTAGTCCCACTCCTAGGGGGATTACGGAGCTGGCTTTAAATCTTCTTAAACTTGAAGAGGAAGATGTGCTACTTGATCTTGGTTCAGGTAAGGGGAATTTTATATTTGATAGTCTTGAGTCCCAGGAGGTTTCTAAGGTATATGGTGTAGATATAAATCCAGAGGCTATCTTTACTTCTAGGGTAAGGGCTTATTTTCTTGGAAGGGAAGTAGATTTTAGAGAAGGCAATATTATAACTAATGACTATAGTGGACTCGGCGCCAACAAAATATTTTCAAACTTTCCTATGGGGCTTAGGTATAGGGATAGCCTTAAGTTTGTGGAAGAAAATCCCAAGCTCTATAAGTACTTAAGAAATGCCCCCATGACCATAACCCATGACTGGCTTTTTGTTTTAGCAGGGGCCCTAGCTATGACTCCAGGTGGAAGGTTTGTCTGTATTATGGGAAAAAGAGGGACCTGGAATGCTGCTGATAAAGAGATTAGAGAAAGGTTAGTTGAGAAGGGACTTGTAGAGGGAGTAATTGAGCTGAATTCTGGAATGTTGCCTGGCAGAAGACTAGAAGCAAGCATGCTTGTTATAAGTGAAGGTAATAGAGAGGTCAGGATGGTTGATGCTAGGGAGGTATACACCAAAGTGGGCTATTTCTTTAGCCTTTTAAAAGAGGAGGATGTGGCAAGAATCACTGAGCTTTATGAAAAGGATTCAGCTATATCTAGGTCAGTTAGTTTTGCAGAAATAGCAGATAAGGGCTATGAGCTTTCTCCTGCTAGATACCTGGAATATAAAGACGATATAAAGGAAGGAATGCCTCTAGGAGAGCTAGTTAAGGATATTAGTAGAGGTGCACCCCTATCTAGTAGAGATCTATCTGAACTTATAAGTAAGGAGCCTACAGACTATAGGTATCTTCTACTGCAGAACATAGAGGATGGACTTATTGATGAAACTCTACCTTATTTAACTGATCTTGAAGAGAGGTACCATAAGTACCTTCTAAAGGATAACAGCATTATCCTCTCAAGGAATGCTCCCTTTAAAGTCTCTAGTGTAGGAAAACTAGATGGAGAGATTCTAGCCACTGGAAATCTCTTTTTCCTAGAATTAGATGAGTCAAAAATTGATCCTTTATATGTAGAGGCTTTCTTACAAAGTGATAGAGGCATAGCCCAGCTAGAAAGGCTATCTAAGGGAACAGGTATTACAACTATAAATATAGGGGACTTAAAAGAAGTGATGATTCCTAGACTCCCAGAGGAAGAGGAAAGAGAGATAGCAGACAAATTCAGAAAGGACAAGATGAAACTAAGGATGCTGATGAAGCAGCTTGCGAGTACTAGGGAAGAAAAGGCAGAGCTTTTTAGGGAGGTGAAGTGATGACATTGGCCCAAGATCTTTTGAGATTCTGGTAATGGAAGAGCCGAATTTTCTTTTCTTAATGCACTTCAACTATTATACCTACAGCGAGTGAGGGCTAATTGTATTTGATTCTGAAAGTTTTTATTAATATTGATGAGTTTACTAACTAATCTTTACCAGTAAGATATAATGAATATAAGAATGACACAGTATTCTATTGTAATCCTAATATCTACAAAGAATACAAACTAGGGTGTCTGCAAGAGGACCTTCAGGTTTTATGAAAAAGTATCATTAAAAAAACAAAGGTAACTATAAGATTTATTGAATTACTTTGAAAGGAAGTTGAAATGAAAAAAGGTTTGAGTGTTTTCTTGATTTTTGGTCTTCTGCTGTTTATAGTTTCTTGTGGTAACCAAGAGACTAATCAAGTTGGGGGAAAAGATTTTAGTAACAATGAGGTAAGTGAAGGGATAGAGGTAGACAAGGGTATTCTAAATGTAGAAATAAGTATTCCAGCCAGTTTAGCTGGGGGTCTAAATGAAGAGGACATTGAAAAAGAAGTAGCCGAAAAAGGTTACGAGTCAGGAAGAAAAAATGCTGATGGATCTGTTACTTATACAATGTCTAAATCAAAGCATAAGGAACTTTTAAAAGAATTTGATGAACTGATACTATCCTTGATTGATGAATTGGTACTTGATGAAGATAACTCATTTACTGAGATTAAGTCTAATAAGGATTATACTGATTTTACTATCCTAGTTGATTCTGAAAAATATTCTGACTGGGACTCTTTATATGTAATAGGTCTTTATATGTATAGTGGGTTTTATCAAACTTTTTCAGGCGTAGCAGAGGAGGATTTGGACCTAAGAATTAGAATGATTGATGAAAATGGAGAAGAAAAATATGATTATTCATTTAAAGATGATTTTCTTGGTTCAAATGGAGAAGATGGTGATTTAGAGGAGGAGGTCGTATTAAAAGAATTTGATTTAGAGTCTGCTAAGGAGCTTTTAGAAGGTGAAGCTGTTACTGAAGAAACTTATGAAATTACTCTTGATTTTTCAAAAATAACTGATGATGTCTTGCCCCCTAACCCCGGAAGTTTTTATTCACATTATGAAGCCAATGATGGGAGACTTTATGTGGATTTGGCCTTGGCATATAAGAATTTGGAAAGCTCTAACATAACAGCGGGAGATATAGGTTCAGCTAGTATAATTTATTCTGGTGATTATAATTATAGGGGATTCTCAATAATAGAAAGTAGAGATAGAGGTGATTTCACTTATTCAAATATTACTAGTGTATCTCCTTTAGCGACTGAATATATACACTTTTTATTTGAACTTCCAGAAGAAATTAAATTTACTGAGGGTAGCCTCGTTGCCCTTTTGAATATTAAAGGTGATGATTACAAGGTTATGGTAAGAGAAGGCAAAAGTGGTGCTGTTAAAGGCTTAAGTGAGGGAGCTAGTGCCAAAGATTCGGGATCCATAAAAAAAGGAGATATAATTGCTCTTAAGAATATCGCTGAGTTTTCTATAGACTTTGTTCAGATAACCGAAGATGTAATGCCTCCTACCCCTGCTGATTTTTATTCTCATTACGCTGCAGATGATGGTAAGGCATATGTGGATGCAGCATTTAAGTTTAAAAGCTGGGCCAAGAATCCTGTTAATGCAGATAGCATTTTTAAAGCCAAGCTAATCTATGATGGAAAATATGAATATAATGGATTTACTATCGTAGAGACTAATAATCGAGGTGATTTTACCTACTCAAATATTACAAACTTCTCTCCACTTATTACTGAGTATATTCACTACCTCTTTGAGGTACCTGTAGAGGTTAAAGAAGGTCAGGGCTCTTTAATAATGGAGTTTTCAATTAGCGGTGGAGATTATAGCTTAAAGATAAGATAGTAAAATTATTGATTTTAGGCTTATCTTCAATGTTTATGGAGAGAATCTCTTTTGGATATGCTCATTCTCAGACACGTAACTTAATTCTGTGTCTTATAAAGTATTGCATATCCATTTAGTATGTTATTTGAAGATATATAGTTGAATTAGCTATAAGGGCTTTCTAAATATAAATAGATATTCGTGGGCAAGTAGAAGAAAATTATATTTGATACTTCTATCTCTCCAATACTTTGTAGATTTACAGTTGTGCTGGGACTTTATTACTATTTCTTTTAGTAGGAAGCCAGAGTATAAGAAGTTCTCCATCAGCATATAGGACAGGGGGATCACATTTCCTCTTTTTCTTATATCCCCTATTAGTACAGCACAGTATTTATTTGGCTTTAAGACTCGGTATAATTCTTTTGCAACAAATGAAATGGATTCAAGGAAGTCATCTATGTCTAAAAGGGATATATCTCCTTTTATATCTTTGCTGTATTTTATGATGTTTGAATAAGGAGGATGAGCGCAAATGAGGTCAATGCTGGAATTTTTAATTTTAAATAATTTTTGGGCATCCCCTTCTATCAATATTGGCTCATATCCAGGTTCAGCTTTAAAGTCAAGATTTTTTTTGGCGATTTCCAAGGCTTTTGGATTTATGTCAATACCTATACCATGACGCTTTAATAACTTAGCTTCTACAAGTGTGGTTCCGCTTCCGAGGAAGGGATCTAGTACATAATCATTTTTTATGCTGTATCTTAGTATGAGATTTCTTGGTATATAGGGGGACCAGTTGCCTCTGTAATCGCCATTATGGGTAGCCCAACTACCTCTTTCTGGAAAAGACCATAGAGAAGTACTTTCCAATTCAAAATCCAATGGTTCTCTGTAAAACTCATTTTTAGCTATATTTTTTGTATCACTCATATAGACCTCCTACTTTTAATCATTATATTGAAAAATAAAGGAGATGGCTTCCTTCCGTTCGACATTTACCTTAATGGTTTGAGAACTGCTAAGTTGAGGATATTTAAAAACAAACAGTATCAGATGCTTTTACACTTAATTATTTTTATAATTTATCTATGAAAATGTAATATAATTAAATAAGTTAGATGAAAAGAATAAGGAGGATTGAATGCCAGAATCATTAGTAAGGTTGAAGCCTTTTACAAAATGGACTGGGGGTAAACGTCAATTATTACCGGAGTTATTGAGTTTAATGCCTGATAGCTTTAAAAGATATTATGAACCTTTTATTGGGGGAGGTGCTCTATTTTTTGAACTGGCACCAGCAAGAGCTACTATTAATGATTTTAACAGTGAGCTAATAAATACCTATATCCAAATAAGGGATAATCTTGACGAGCTAATTGAAGTTTTAGAGCTTCACAATAAAAACAATTCAAAGGAATACTATCTCGACTTACGTTCCACTGATAGGGATGGAAGGATAGAGAAAATGTCTGGCGCGCATAAAGCTGCAAGGCTTATATATATGCTCAGAGTAAATTTTAATGGACTGTATAGAGTCAATTCAAAAAACCAGTTTAATGTCCCCTATGGGAAATATAAGAATCCTAAAATACTTGATAGGGA
>LFRM01188379.1_pt1 | contig 12433 bp, 6 predicted proteins | sample 618341 | NCBI WGS metagenome assembly LFRM01 (sample SAMN03654438, study PRJNA283298) | anaerobic digester metagenome | isolation source: pool of bioreactors CSTR01a, CSTR02a, and CSTR03a thermophilic anaerobic... | place: Denmark: Kgs. Lyngby | collected 2014-05-21
AGACAGCAACGGCAGTACCGGCGGGGAACATCCCGAAAAAGAACATCAGCATGCCGAAGAAAGCAGGGCTGCTTAATCCTACGAACCACCATCCGATACCCCCAAGCAATGCCTGTATGGCTACTGTCAACAATATCCCTAAGATCACGGAATTTAAGAGTTTTTTTGTGCGGGAGAAGAACATGTTCCTTTCTTTCTCCGAGAGCGGAGTGACACTTTTTATATATTCGACGATCTTTACTCCGTCCCTTATAAAGAAGAAGGAGACCATCATCACCAGTATCATGTCTACCAAAATAGAAGAAACTCCCTGGATCAGCGTTTTTGAAATTTTGGTAAGATATCCTCCGGACCATTGTGCTGACCTCTCAACAAAATTCCCTATGGATCCTGAATCCAGAAGAAAATCATTGAGGTAGCCCTTAAGCCATTCCGGAAACCATGCAGGGATGAGTTCAATAATGTCCCTCGTCTGGTTTATCTCGTTTCTAGACATGAAATCTGTTATGACGCCGATAATTTTTGATATCTCGTTCCCAAGAGTGGCTATGATATATATGAGAGGTATTATGAACAGAACAGCAATAAGGCAGAGTGCAGCAGCTGCAGAGAGGTTCCTGAAACGTCCGTCTGCGAGATCTGTTAAATAACGGTAGACAGGCTGGACAATAAAAGAGAGCATCCCCGCCCATATCAGAGCAATCATTAGTGGATGCGTGACCTGCCAAGCAAGAAAGGCAAAAACTGCCATAAAAAAAACAAAGGCAGTACTGTCGTTCAAGATGTTATCCTTTCTTTTACATTTTCTTTCGTCTAAATCCAACCACGTCTCTCTCCTCTGTTGTATAATGGGGTCTGAAATGTTCTGATTATACATCAACAACAAACGGGAGTGGTGAACAATTGAGTATACCGGCAAGAGAACTTTGCTATCCGTATCCCGAGGAATCCGTGGGGACATCAAAGGCGAAAACTCCTTCCACAGAAAATAAAAATGAACCTACCCGCAGAGAATCTATAAAGATAATTGCTGTAGGGGGAGGCGGCGGGAACGCCCTTAACCACATTATAAGTAAAGGGATAGAGGGCGTGGACATCCTCGCAGTAAATACAGATATAAGAAGCCTTGATATGTCTCTAAGCCACAACAAGATCGTGCTTGGCGAGAAGATTACAAAAGGGCTGGGAGCAGGAGCTCTGCCGCAGATAGGAGAACAGGCTGCAAAAGAATCTCTTGCGGAAATTCGGGAATATCTCAGGGGATCTGACATGGTCTACCTTACTGCCGGCATGGGCGGCGGGACCGGCACAGGAGCTCTTCCAATAATAGCCCAGACCGCAAAGGAAATGGGAATACTTACAGTTGCGGTGGTCACGAAACCCTTTATGTTCGAGGGAGCCAGAAGGATGCGCTACGCCCAAGAGGGCATAGCCAAACTTCGCCAGTGTGTCGATGCTCTGATAGTCGTTCCCAACGACAGGCTTCTTCAAATATGCCGTAAAGAAACTCCTTTGAGCGAATCCTTCTCAATGGTTGACGAAGTTTTGAGACAGGCAGTCCAGGGCGTTACCGATCTTGTGATGAGGCCGGGAATGGTCAATGTTGATTTTGCTGACCTTAAGGCTGTTATGAAACATGCAGGTACAGCTGTTATGGGCGTAGGCTGTGCGAAAGGTGAAAACAGGATCGAGAACGCATTGAGGGAAGCACTGGAAAGCCCACTTATGGAATGTTCTATGCATGGAGCAAAAGGAGTCCTTATGAACATAACGTGCGGAGAGGACCTTGGGATCTTTGAAATACAGAGGGCCGCCACATATATCGAAGGGATCATCTCAGAGGATGCAACCTTTGTCTGGGGCTGTGCAGAGGACAGTGAAATGGAAGAAAACATAGAGATAGTAATCATTGCTACAGGCTTCGAAGAGGATCATTCAGAAGACCGGAAGAGCCAACAGGAATCTGTCGCCAGCCCACAAAGGGCTATTTTCAAACAGGAGATACAAAGACCGGTATGGCATGAACCTTTTTCAAATGCTGCAGAAGAAAAGAACGAAAAAGATATCCCTTCTACGTCTGAAGTTAAAAGCGGGCCATCTTGGCTTGAAGAAAAAGAGGAGCCCCAGCCTGAAGAAGTGACCGCAAGGGAGTTATCGGAAGAATTGGACGAACCAACTTTTCTCAGGAAAAACAAAACCGCAGGTAAACCACAGATAGCCTGAACCACAGATTTATATTAGTTATAACGTAAAGTAAGACGTCTGATCTGTTTTTATGGGAGACGTCTTACGTTACGTTATAAACCGGCATTTTCGGTTAAGAAATGTATAGGGTGCGTAAAGGGATCTCTGTATAGAAAAAGAAATCAGATAAAAAATAAAGGTCAGGTATAATCAATGCCTTAACGCACATTTTAGTAGTAAATTATCTCCAAAAAGAGTTGTTTTTCGGCAATGGTAATGTCCAGGTGATATAATTCAAGGAGTTTTATTGCGCGGCCACCAAGGCCGTCGAATAACAGGAGGAATAGAGATGGCAGTTAAAGCCAGTTCAGAGTTTGATTATGAGATATGCAACAACAGGATCAGACCTATAGCGGAAGCACTTATAGCGAAATATGAAGAATTACGTCATATAGATCCGGATAAGATCCTTTTCCTTGTAAACCACAAAAGCTCGGGAAGCAAAAAACAGATGGTGCTTGCCAGAACCGGTAAGATCTCCCCTAAGTGGACTGAGATCCTTTATCAGCTGGGAGCCTGTTCGTACTTTTATACGGTCGAATTCTATGCAAAGACGACCGCTGCTATGGACGAGAGCCAGATGGTAGCGCTGGTCTACCGCGAACTGAGAAGGATAGGCCCGGAAGGGGAGATCTTGATACCGGATGTACACGATTGGTGGCAGATACTGATGGGTCTCGGAAGGAAATGGTTTTACCCCGACAGCACGTGTCCTAATCTGCTCGATGACGACGTCAACTGGAAAAAGCTGATGGGACAGTACTACGAAGAGACACACTCCGCAGAGTAAAAACAGTCTGTTTTTAATGCACGACTATACTTGAAAAAACTAAAGCCCCGCGCCGCGGGGCTTTTTTGCTATCAAGCTCCAAGTTTGATGCGTTCGAAATTCGGTTCTCCGTCTTTCTTGTTGGTTATCTCAAATATCTCCAGTATCGGGAGTTTTTTCCAGATCCTCTCTTTGCCGGAGGAGTATATTATCTTTATGTCCGTAAGCCCAAGGATGCTGTCTCTTTTAATGTTCAGGCATGCATCCTCTCCGTTTTTGAGGGGGGGCTCATTAAGGAGATTTTCGGACCAGATATTTCTTCCGGTTTCAGATATGAAGATCCCCGTTATCTCTGACCACGAGCTGTTTATAAACTCAAGAGGAAGGCCATTCTCTTCTGACGGGTCTTCAGCCGGAGACTGTGTGCTGCAGACCTCTGCTAGTGCGGGCAGAGCCAAAAAGATAAAAATGATCGCTGTAAGGGTCATTATCTTCTTCATAAGACCACTCCTTTCATTATCATTTTGTAATGTAACATCATTATATTCAATAGGTAAAATAGCCTGTCTGAGTTATTATTTTCTCGGGTATCATCGATAATGATACAGACCATATTATCTCTTCAATTAAGGATGGGGTGACGAGCATGCTTTGGAAAAGGTCAGAGAGAAACCTTCTTGGGATACTCTCAGTTATTGCTTTGATTTTATTATTATTTGGTGCGCTGCCGGCTCCCGGGGTCGGAGAAAAAGAATTTCTGATAAAAAAATTCTCCCCTCAGGGAGATGTGAACGGAAGAATTGAGATCAAAGCAGTTTTTAACCGTGAAGTAGCCATTGAAAACAGGATAGGGATCCCCCTTTCTCCCGAAGAGATGCCATTTATATTTACGCCTTCAATATCCGGTACCGGAAAATGGGCGAATAGCTCAACTTTTGTCTATTATCCGAAAGCCGGCCTGCTGGATAAAGCCACCTCTTACACAGCGACTGTTAAAGCCGGTCTGAGAGACAAAGAGGGTCTTCAGCTATCCGGAAAACAGTCCTTCCTTTTCAACACTGCCCCACCCATATACATAGGAGTAAAACAGACTGATTTTGATAGAGAACGTGAAACGTTGAGTTATGAACTGGAATTTTCTCTTCCCATATCACCTGCAAGACTTCGGGGATACACTGATGTAAAAGAGACCTCAGGAAAACCGGTGGAATTTCAGATAGTGCAGGGACCGGCATCAAGAAAAATTAGGATGAACGTGCTCACCCCGGGGAGTCCTAAGAATATGAAACTCACAATATCTGCCGGAATGCCCGCTGCATCGGGGAATATGGGAATGGTGAAGGGAATTTCAGTCAGCCTTGACATTGCCCAAAATATGGAGATTAGAGATTCAAATGCCTTTTCGAGCATAAACAACGGTGAAATATACGTTGAAACGACGGCTCCGGTCGATTTTTCTAAAGCCGGTGCATTTATTGAGCTCAGCCCGAAAAGCAACTATACGATAGAACCAAGGGATAGGGGTTTTGCTGTTGTAGGGTCATTTGAACCGCAGGACAGGGTAAAACTGACCGTCAGAAAAGGTTTTCCGGCACTGGGCGGCACGCCTCTTGGTGATGAATGGCAGAGGACTTTCATCTTTCCTGAGAAACTGCCGGAGATACGATTTACGGCACCGGGAAGGATCCTCTCCCCTTCCGGCAGTATGAGGATCCCCATAGAGACAGTGAACATAGATACTGTCCAGATACTTGTCTGGAAGCTCTTTGAAAACAACATACCAATAGGAATGAGAAGCCCGTGGTCGGAATATCCTATTGATCTTTCTTCAATGTTGGCAAACAAAGATTATAAGGTCAAGGGTGGGCTTAACAGGAAAGTACGCAGCGCTCTGGACCTTAAACCGCTGATAGGGAACGAAAAAGGTATATTCCTGCTGCTTGCGCAGAATAACAGCGGAGAGTGGACCGAAAGCAGACAGGTAGTAAATGTTACCGATATCGGAGCGACAGTCAAGACCGGTCCTGATTCAGCGCTCTTCTGGATCAATTCAGTCAGCACAGGAAAACCTCTGTACGGAGCCGAAGTCACACTTTGGTCATGGTCGAACCAGCCTGTCGGAAAAGGCAGGACAGACAGAAAGGGTCTTTTGAAGGTCAGATACAACACTGACGGAGATCTCTATCCTGTTCTGGCAACTATCAGCAAAGGCACTGACACTGCCTTTATAAGATTTGACAACGGACTGTACGGAGGAAAAGATGTATTTGATACAAACGGAGATCCCTGGGTCTATAAAGGATACAATGCTTACTGTTATACCCCGCGGGATATTTTCAGACCGGGTGAAAATATTCCTCTGGCGGCTGTTGTACGAGATGCCGGGAATAAATTTTCCAAACCCTTCCCGGTAAACATAAAAGTCTTTAATTCCAGGGGCTCTCTCTCATTCTCACATACAGAGGCTCTGACAAAAGAGGGGACGATATCCAAAGAATTTAACATCCCGGCTGATGCTCCCACAGGAACTTGGTATATGAGCATACATGTTCCGGGAGAAGATGAGCCGATCGGTCAGAAAGAATTCTATGTGAGGAATTTGCCGCCCCCAGACTCTTTGTGGAAGCAAACGCCTTACCGGATATACTGATCGGAAAGGGATCAGCCGAGATCTCGATCTCGTCCAGATATGTTTTCGGCAGTCCTGCTTCAGGACTGCCGTGGGAGGCTGAGATGAGGACTGTGGAAAAAGAGTTCAGCCACGTGAACTGGAAGGGCTTTGTCTTCAAAGATTTTGAGAAAAAGTTTCAGCCTGAAGCTGAATATATCGGTTCCGGAAAACTGGACCGGGAAGGCAGGACGAAACTTACTCTATCGGGCCGGGATCGCACGACTCCCTCTGCCCTTGATATCCTCGTAGGGGTATCCGTCTTTGAGGAGGGAGGCCGCAAGGTCACTAAAACAGCAGTCCTGAGATGGTATCCGTCTGAAGTATTGATAGGTATCGATCTACCGGATGGAGTATTTTCTCCCGGGAAACCGATAAACTTTTCCGTCGCAGCCGTAAAGCCTGACGGATCTCCGTCATCCTCAACGGGAATAAAATACTCCTTTTACAGGGTCGTGGAACAGAGGGTGACCTATCAAAAGGACGGTAGAACGGACACCCGCCTACAGCAGGAACTGTTGCCAAGAGGAGAGGGAACGGTGAAGCTTTCCTTGGGTAAAGGTTCGGGAAGCTTCCGGCCTTCAGAAGCAGGCAGGTATTTGCTCAGGGCAGAGGATAAGCCGGGCGGATCGTGCGCCTCGCAGTGGATCTATGTCTACGGGGATGAGAACGTCGAATCTAATGTCGCTCCGGACATGGTCGAGATCATTACAGACAGAGAGAAATACAGAGCAGGTGAAAAGGCTGTGGTCAAGATCAGGTCTCCCCACAGTGGAAAACTGCTAATAGGAGTAGAAACGTTCCGTGTAGCCCACAGCTCTGTATATGACATCAAAGAGGGAGATACGGAAATATCATTTAAAGTCACCGACGAGATGGCCCCTAATGCCTGGATAACAGCTCAGGTAATATCAAACGGGAGCAAGGGAGATCGTTCAAGAGCGTATGGAGTTGCCCCGCTCTATCTTGATAACGGCGACAAGAAACTCGATGTTTCAATAGAAGACCCGGGAAGGATCAAGCCGGGAATAAATGATTTCAGGCTGAAAGTCAAAGACAGCAGCGGCAGAGCAAAGGAAGCCGATATAACAGTGATGCTCGTTGACGAGGCCATACTGGAGCTTACAGCTTTTAGGACCCCCGATCCCTGGAAGCACTTTACTTCGAAGAGGATGCTAGGAGTAGAGACCTATGACATATACGATTCAATAATCAAACCTGAGGATCCGTCTTCACCTCTGCTGAAACCGGGAGGAGGCGGTCCCTCCGAGATGACGCTTAAAAATTCAAACCTCAGCCCGGTCCAGGCTAAAAGATTTAAAATGCTCTCGCTTGTCAAGCGGGTGCGTTCAAATTCAAAAGGTGAATGTGTTTTTTCATTCAATGTGCCTGAGTTTGCAGGAAGGGCCAGGCTGATGGCGGTCGCAGTAACGCCTGCCGAGTCAGGAGCAGCCTCTGCGGAGGTGGACATAAACAGAGAGGTCGTAGTTGAGCCTTCGCTTCCGAGGTTCCTGGCACCGGGAGACAGGATCACCGCTCCATGCCAGATATTCAACAGAAGCTCAAAGACCATAAAGGTCGGTCTTGATGTTACAACAGGCGGACCCCTTCAGATAAAGGGAACAAAAAGCTTTAGTGCGACGTTAAAACCGGACACAGAGCAAACCTTCCGGATCAGTTTTGAAGGTACAGGAACAGGTATCGCAAATGCTTCCTTTACAGCGAGGTGGGGAAGCGAGACTTTTAAGACGAAACTGGAGATCCCGGTAAGGCCTGCTTCGCCCAAAATAACCGAGAGTCTTTCAGAAATCATAGAACCCGGAAAGACAAAAGAAATAAAAATACCCGACGGCTGGATGGAAGGCACCATGAGCGGTACTCTGATGTTGTCAGCAATGCCCTCAGCGAACCTTCAGGACATCGCACGCTTTCTGGTAACATACCCGCACGGATGCATGGAGCAGACAGTCTCCTCGGCGTGGCCGCTTTTACTTCAGCGCGATCTGGCAGCCTCCTTTGCCAGTTCTCCCACAGACCTTGATCCCCTTAAAAATTCTCTTGAGTTCAGGATGCAGAAAATATTGGGACTTCAGAATTACGACGGAGGTTTTACCAGATGGCAGGGTGAATCATGGTCCCAGCCCTGGGACAGCATCTACGGGACGCATTTCCTTTTAGAAGCAGGGAAAAACGGGGTCAAGATCCCGGAGGAAAGACTGAACGAGGCGCTCAAATATGTGAAAAGACAGCTCTCCGTGGAACCATACGACGCAAAGGATGAAAACGTCTGGCGCCAGGCGCTGTCGAAGCGGGCATACGCATGTTATGTGCTTGCCCTTGCGGGAGAATCTCCGCTCGGCTGGATGGAAAGCCTGAGGGACAAAACCGATTTGCTTGACGCATCCGGAAGGCTCTTTCTAGCGGCGTCCTATGCTGTTTCAGGACAGAAGAGTGAGGCTGAAAAAATGCTTGGCAGTAAGACCGGTGCAACAAAGAAAGTACCGGGCGGGAACGAAAATTATGATTCCGACCTAAGGAATGAAGCACTCGATCTTCTGGTCAGAGTACACGTAGATCCAAGAAGCTCGGGGTCCGCATCTTCGGCATCCTCTTTGCTTGGATCGATCAGGAAAGAGCACTATCTGAATACTCAGGAAGGGGCATTCGCAATGCTTGCGCTGTCAAAATTTTTCAAAGCGCAGCCGGCTTCCGGAGAACCATCAGGAGAGCTTTTCTCTGGTCAAAAAACTTTAGGAAGAGTCAACTCAGAAAAAAGAACGATATCAGTTCCTCTTGAGAGAAGGAGCTCTTTCAGAGCGGTCAACAGAGGGTCTTCGAGGCTTTTTGTCTCATGGAGCGCTGAAGGCATCCCCCTTGGAAAAGTTAAAAACAGAGATAACGGAATGGAAGCAAGGCTCTCCCTTACAGATCGGAAAGGGAAACCTGCAGGACAGAAGATCGAGCGGGGCACCGCACTTATTTCTAATCTCACTGTTACGCCCGGGGCAAAAGATCTCAGGAATGTGGTGGTGGTCATTCCGCTTCCGGCAGGTCTTGAAATTGAAAACCCGAGATACAGCGTAGACGGAGAGGCTCTTCCCCCCTTTGTTAGAGCGGAAGCGAGAGATGACAGGCTCCTTCTCTATATAGAAAGGCTCGAAAAGAGGCTGGACTGGAAATTCATACTCAGAGCAGTGACGTCAGGTACTTTCGATGTACCGCAGATATCGGCTGAGTGTATGTACGACCCTGCTGTTTCAAGCATAAGCGGCGGCGGCAGGATAGAGATCCGGTAGGATCTTCACTTTTTTCCTGTGAATTGATATGAAGCTGAGAGAATGCTTTCTCGACATAAAGAAAAGATATTTGGGCCGGGCCGGGAAAATCTGGCCCTCGCTGATAATTCTTCTTTTTGTCTTACTGACAGCAGCCCTTTCAGTTCCTGCTGAAAAAATATCAGAATGGCACTGGTCAACAGTAGTTACAGACGAGCGGGGGACCCCTCTTCAAGGATATCTTTCAAAAAATGAAGAGTGGTCTCTGCCTGTCCCATTGGAAGAAATGGGGCTCTGGATGCCCAAAGTGGCAGTTGCCCTCGAAGACAGGCGTTTTTTTTCTCATTCCGGGGTAGACGCGATCTCCCTGTTGAGGGCGATAGCTCAGAACATGAGTGCAGGGAAGACCATATCAGGTGGTTCAACGATAACCACACAGCTGATAAGGCTTTCTGTGCCAAGAGAAAGGACTCTGGCAAGCAAGGCAGTCGAGTTCTGGCAGGCTATACAGCTGGAAAGGCTGATGACGAAAAGAGAGATACTTGAGCTCTATCTCAATAAGGCCCCTTTCGGATCCAACATCAGGGGTATAGAGGCCGCTGCAAGGGCCTGGTTCAGTAAACCTGCAAAAGAACTATCTCTTTCAGAGGCGGCCATGCTTGCCGGATTGCTGCGAGGTCCGGCATTTTACCGCCCAGACAGACATCCTGAACGGGCTTTGTCATTAAGGGACCGCCTCCTAGACAGGCTTGAAGATTTGCATGTTGCTTCCTCTGATGAGATCCGAAGGGCAAAACTTGAATCTATCCCTGCAAAGCGCTTTTCGATACCCTCTTTCTGCAGAGAGGCCTCTGCGCATGCTTTAGCTCAGGGAGTTTCCATTGAACATCGTGACAGATATGGGCGCATAAGATCTTCCATAGACAGAAGGATGCAGGATATTGCAGAGCAGGAACTCAGACTGGCTCTTTCGGGACTCCCCCGTGAGATCACGGCAGCGGCAGTGATAGTTGAGAACGAGACCGGTCTGGTCCGTGCCTATGTTGGCAACATGAGGGGAGAGAGAGGTGGCCCGGCATCCTGGGTCGATTGCGGGAGCTCGCCCCGTTCTCCCGGTTCCCTGCTCAAGCCATTCGCATATTCGCTTGCCTTTGAATCCGGAAAACTTACCCCGTCATCCCTTCTTGCGGATACCCCCATGTCGATGGGACAAACAGCGCCCCGCAACTTTGACAGGCTTTACAGGGGACCGGTTTCCGCAAGGACAGCTCTTGCCGATTCTCTGAACGTTCCTGCAGTGAGAGTCCTCAGGGAAATAGGCCCAAACAGACTTCTCGATCTTTATAGGAGGCTCGGCTTTGGCCGCATCACAAAAGATGCCGGGTGGTATGGAGACAGCCTTGTGCTTGGCGGGTGTGAGGTTACCCTTTTAGAGGCGGCAGAAGCATATCGGACTTTAGCGACCGGAGGGAACGCAGGTTTTTTGAGTTGGATAGAAGAAGCGCCCTCAGTTCCCAAAAGGAAAGTCATATCGAGAGGCGCTGCAGCATTGACACTTGACATATTAAAAGACGAACGGAGGCTCATTCCTCTTTACAGGGAACTTTTTGGCGAAGAAGGAACTGTGATAGCCTTTAAGACCGGTACCTCGTATGGTTTACGCGATGCATGGACAGCCGCTGTAACAAAACCGTACACCCTTATCGTCTGGTTTGGAGACCCGAGCGGAAAGCCCGATCAGGTGCTCGTCGGGATCAGGACAGCCGCACCGCCCGCTGTACGGATCATGCGAAAAATAACGCCTTCCGGTACAAACTGGTTTGATTATCCATCGGAGGTAAAAAAGGGAGAGGTGTGCCCCCTCTCCGGATCTCCGCGCAATTCTCTGTGCCCGAATGGAGTAACAGATCTCTTTATCGAGGGTCTCTCCTCAAGAGAGCCATGCAGGCTGCACGTAATGGGAGACAGAGGGATGGAGATCAGGTGGCCTCCGGAGATAGAACTTTTCCTTTCAGACAGGGAAAGCACGCGCACAGTCTCCCTGATAGAGATAACGTCGCCCAGGAATAACGCTGCTTACAAAATGGAGAGCGGGAGGGGAAAGATACTTCTAACCTCAAAAGGCGGTGAGGGAGAGGTATACTGGTTTGTTGACGGAGAGTTCTGTCCTTCTGCAGAAGGGTCAGAAGAGGTCTGGTGGCAAATGATAGAAGGCGGCCACAAGATCTCCGCTGCGGACGCTTTTGGTAACTTTGCCCATGCAGGAATAACAGTGATATCAGAAAATGAAAAAGAGCCGGAGGAAAATTTGCCTATCCTTGAAGAGGTTGAATAAAACAAGCGAGGTGCCGGTCTTTAAGGTTATACTTTAGCTATCGGCACAGCACTATTTCCCCATTCGAGTTTTTGAAGCATGCCCCTTGATAGCATCTCCTCGAGCGAAAGGGCTAGTTCGGTTTTTAATGAACATGGAACGTAAAGGCTCATCTCAACGTTTTCTCCATACATCGCTGAGACCCGGTCATCTCCAAAACCCCACTTTTTCAATGTTGATGAGAGAGTTTTTGAATATTCGTAGCTGCACGAAAGGTCAAGGTTAAGGTTAAGTTCCATCTCCACCGTTCCGGCCTTCGTGATCGCAAGTTCGGCTGTCTCACCGTAAGCTTCTATCAGTCCTCTTACACCAAGTTTTATCCCGCCGAAATAACGGGTGACAACTAAAAGAGTGTTCTGGAGAGAATGTCTTTTGAGCGTTCCCAAAATCGGGCGCCCCGCAGTTCCTGCAGGCTCTCCCGCATCTGAAGAGTGCTCGATCAGATTATCTGTTCCTATTCTGTAAGCCCAGCAATGGTGATTTGCTTTGAGAAATATTTCCGGAAAGCTTTTTATCTTCTCTGTCGCCTCATCCGGGTCTAATGCAATACGCACAGATCCTATAAAACGTGATCTTCTGACCGTCAGTTCAACGTCGATTTCCTTAGCCGGGGCTGTAAAAGAATTTCTGTTTTCTAGCTCGGCCACTTTTCCCTGAGCCTTTTCCAAGTTGAATTAAGGGCCTCTGATATTACACGGACCTCACCCAGGACGGGCATGAAATTTGTGTCTCCGTTCCAGCGGGGTACTACATGCATGTGGAGATGCTGATCGATACCCGCCCCCGCAACCTTTCCCAGATTCATGCCCAGATTGAACCCGTGTGGGTTCATTACCTCGGTAAGCACCCTGTGGGATATCTGACACAATGACATCATCTCGGAAAGTTCTGAGGTCGACAGGCCCGGCAAATCGGCAGTATGGCGGTATGGGACTATCATCAGGTGCCCGGGATTGTAGGGGAACGCGTTTAGTATAACGAAGCATTCTTTGCCTCGGTGCAGTATCAGGTTCTTTTCGTCATCGTCCATTTTGGGGAATTTACAGAATATGCATCCTAATTCTTTTTGTTCATTGTCATCTGAATTTGAGAGGATGTAGGCC